>LDZU01000179.1_pt1 | contig 10395 bp, 10 predicted proteins | sample 615531 | NCBI WGS metagenome assembly LDZU01 (sample SAMN03408293, study PRJNA278302) | terrestrial metagenome | isolation source: oil reservoir sample SB2 | place: USA: Alaska, North Slope, Schrader Bluff formation | collected 2011-09 | reverse complement strand
AATAATTCAGTAATATTCATCTTATACCTCATTTCTAAATTTACTAATTAATTATTTCAGCTCTTCTCTCAATGCCTCAACTCTATCCGTTTTTTCCCAGGTAAAATCCTCAATTTCTCTACCAAAATGTCCATAAGCAGCAGTTTTTTTATAGATAGGTCTTTTTAATTTAAGATATTCAATAATAGCAGCTGGCCTTAAATCAAAATGTTTTTTAATAACCTGGATAATCTGGGCATGAGGGATTTTTTCAGTATTAAAAGTATCTACCATAATAGACACTGGGTTGGCTACTCCAATAGCATAGGCAATCTCTATCTCACACTTATCAGCTATACCAGCGGCAACAAGGTTTTTGGCAATATATCTGGCCGCATAACTTCCGGATCGGTCTACTTTAGTAGGATCTTTACCGGAAAAACAACCTCCTCCATGACTTCCTACTCCCCCATAGGTATCCACAATAATCTTTCTACCTGTAACACCGGTGTCTGCTTGAGGGCCTCCTATAACAAATCTTCCAGTAGAATTAATATAATACTTGGTTTTTTCATCTAAATATTCTTTGGGAATAACTTCCTTTATAACTTTTTCCAGAATATCATTTCTGATGGTCTCCAAACCATATTGTGGGTGATGTTGAGCAGCTATTACTATTGCTTCAATTCTATAAGGAGCGCCATCGATATATTGGACTGTTACCTGTGATTTTCCATCTGGTCTTAGATATGGGATAATCTTTTTCTTTCTTACTTCTGCCAGGCGATAAGTGAGTTTATGAGCCAGGGATATGGGCAAGGGCATTAATTCTGGTGTTTCTCGACAGGCATAGCCGAACATCATTCCCTGATCACCAGCACCGGTAGAAGCTATTTTATCTTTTTCAGGAACTACCTTTTCCTCACGTGCCTCCCAAGCATAATTTACTCCAACAGCTATATCTTGTGATTGCTCCTCGATTGAGGTTAATACCGCACAGGTATCACAGTCAAAACCAAATTTTGCTCGAGTGTAGCCAATTTCTCTAACTGTTTCTCGAACTACTTTGGGGATATCAACATAACCGGTAGTAGTAATTTGACCAGCTACCAGTACTAACCCGGTAGCAACTAAGGTTTCTACCGCTACCCTTGCTTCAGTATCCTGCTTGTATAGTTCATCCAGTATGGCATCAGAAATTTGATCGGCAATTTTGTCGGGATGACCTTCTGTAACAGATTCGGAAGTAAAAAAATAATTTTTTTTCAATTAACCAGCCTCCTTGATAATTTTTAAATTAACTTTAAGGTAATAGTTATCACCCTCACCTCACCTCTCCCTTCTAAGGGAGAGGAATATGGTATTAGAATATCATATTCTCTAAATTAAGGATAAATATTTTTAAAAATATCGAAATTGTTTTACAATTCCGATACTATTAAATATCTTTTTATCAGGAGAAAATTTTTTCATTTTTTCCCAAGTTAGTAATTTTTTTAGTCATCCTCTCTCCTCCTCTTCCCTCGATGGAGAGGGCAGGGGTGAGTGGGTAATATTAAGATAAAAAATTTTTAAATATACTTTTTTAAATGTTCATCTTTAGCCATCTGATTGATAATTTTTTTAATATCGGATTCCCTGCTTTTCGGATAAATTAATTGAACAGGGCCATCATTAATAATTACCAGGTCAGATAAACCAATAGTCACTGTTAATCCTTTATCATTGACGATAATACAATTATGAGTGTCAATTCCAGTATATTTACCCTGAACAATATTACCATTATTGTCATTGGGGAAAAATTTTTCCATAGCAATCCAGGAACCAATGTCTTCCCAAATTAAATCTCCTTTAACAACTAATAAATCATCAATCCTTTCTAAAACACCATATTCAAAAGAAATGGAATCAATTATTTGAAATTGTTTCCTTATTATTTCCACCTTTTCTAAGGTGCCAATACTTTTAGCAATTTCTTTTATAGCCTTATTAAGTTTGGGCATCCATTTCTCGATCTCTTTCAAAATTGTCCGAGCCGGAAAAAAATAAATACCACTATTCCAGAATAACTTATATAATTTACTATTCTGTTTAATCCAGTCTAAATCTGGTTTTTCCTTGAATTTTTTTACTATATAGAGCTCTCTATCCTTAAACTGCTCAGCTTGATTACTGGTACAAAGATAACCATATCTTGGTTCTTCTCTTTTTGGTTCAATACCAAGAATTAAGGGTTTTTGAGATTGCTGAACAACTTGAAAGGAAAAGTCTAACAATTGGTAAAATTTTTCTTGCTCTGGTATATAATGATCTATAGGAAAAATAGCAATATTTATATCCTGACTACGATAATGAGTAATAAGCAGAGTGGATAAGGCAATACTGGCTGCAGTATCTTTTCCTATTGGCTCCACAATATAATTAAGTATATCAATTTCAGGAATTATTTGCCTGATAGGCTCAAACAAATCTTCAATAGTAGCTACATAAATATCATCTGTTTCAAAATAGGTTAAAAGCCGCTCAAAAGTATCTCTGAGCATACTGTTACCACTGGGAGAAGCTAACAATTGCTTAGGTTTATGAAATCTACTGTGTGGCCAGAATCGTTTTCCTCGGCCTCCAGCTAAAATAAGAGCAATATTTTTCATTTCTCACCATCTTTTCTTAATGCATCATCAATTTCTTCTATATCAAAACCACGATATTGGGCATAGTAATGAAGTATCTTGTCGGTATAACCATCAGGAATGTCATTATTCTGGGAGATAAGCTCCTGAACCTTAAAGGGTCCATGATTATAGGCAGTCAAGGCTAATTTTATATCCCCAAAATCATCATAAAGTAGCCCTAAATAATATATACCAATTTTAATATTTTTTTCAGGGTCGAGCAAGGTTTTCTCTGCTCCATCCCACTTAATCCCGATATTTTCAGCTAATTCCCGGGCTATAAAGCGACGTACCTGACATAAACCGTATGCATACGAATCAGAAATAGAGTCTACTATAAAATTACTTTCCACCTTGATAAGGGCACAGATTAAAAAAGGATTGAAATTATATTTTAAAGAGGTTTCATATATATTTTTAGCAATTTCGTAAATGGTCTCACTTTCTAATTGTTCATTATTGGCAGAAATAATGTTAACAATACGATTTAGATAAAATTCTCTTTTCTTTTCCTCTGAAACCATTCCGGTTAATTCTTGTAGCTGCATATAAATTTCAGTAAATTGGTCTTTACTAATTCTCTCCTTTAAATAATTTTCCATTTGAGTGTTAATAGCATCCAGTTTCCCATTTTGTTCAGCTATTTTATCCTTTAACAGGCGGTTTTCTGTTTGAATATCTTGATAAGCGAGATTTAAATCTTTTACTGATTGATAAAGTTGTTGAGATTGTCTTTGATTATTAATTAATAATAACAACATAATTATCAAAAAAATAATTACCGATTTTTTAAAATACCTATCTATTATACTGCTTTTTTTAAACTTTTTATCTTTCTGATTCTGAGTAGTCTTATCTTTGTCGTTATCCATTTCATTTCCCCAATTTTTGATATTAATTATTTAAATGGCCTGAACTATTCTATTAACTTATCTTGCTGCCTGGAGCAATGTCTCTATCAGTAGTTAAAAGAACTACCTGTCCTCCATCTGAAGCCGCTAGCAACATACCCTGAGATTGAATACCTCTAATATTAACAGGTTCTAAATTAAATACTACCACAATATTCTTACCAATAATATCTTCTGGTGAATAATATTCTTTTATTCCAGCAACCAGAGTTCTGGTCTCACTTTGAAAATCAACCTCTAATTTTACCAGTCTATCTGCCCCTGGAACATCTTCAGCAGAGATAACTTTACCAACTCGTAAATCCAATTCTTTAAAATCTTCAAGAGAAACTAAATTGATATTTTGTTTTTTATTCATTATTTGCTGATTTTTATCTTTAGTTTTTGCTTGGTCTCCTTCTAATTTAGTAGTACTAATTTTTTCATTCTCCTCAATTCTTGGGAATAAATTAGCACCAGGATTTACTTGAGTACCAGGTTTTAATTGACCCCATTTAGCATCTTGAGGAATAATCATTTTTTCCATATCATCTTTTATACCTAACTGTTCCCATATCTTCAAAGCAGTAACTGGCATGAAGGGATATACTAATAAAGATATAATACGTAATGACTCAGTAAGATGATATATTACCTGCTCTAACCTTTTTTTATTATTCTTGTCTTTACCTAAGAGCCATGGTTGGGTCTGGTCTATATATTTATTGGTTCTTCTTATCAAGGACCAGATATTTTCCAAGGCCAGATTAAAAGACATCTGTTCCATATTATCAATTACTTGCTCAACCGTATCTTCTGCCAGTTTTTGTAATTCTTTATCAAATGGTTCTAACTCTCCAGTTGCAGGGGGAATTTCTCCGTTAAAAAATATTTTAGTCATAGCAATAGTTCGACTGAGTAAATTACCCAGATCATTGGCTAAATCATAGTTTATACGCTGAATAAGTAACCGTCGAGAAAAATTTCCATCCTGACCGAAAGATAATTCCCTGAGCAGGAAATAGCGGAAGGCATCAGCACCAAATTCTGCTACTACCTGATAGGGATCAACTACATTTCCCCTTGATTTGGACATTTTTTCACCTTCGATAGTCCACCAGCCATGTGAATAAACCATTTTGGGAGGATAAATGTCAGCAGCCATGAGCATGCTAAACCAGATAATAGTATGAAATCTTAATATATCTTTTCCAATTAAATGAACGGCTTCTGGCCAATAAAAATTAAACTTTTTTTCATCAACACCATAACCAGCAACAGTTAAATAATTGATTAAAGCATCAAACCAGACGTATATTACGTGCTTTGAATCAAAAGGGACATCAATCCCCCAATTAAGACTGGATTTAATTCGAGTAACGCTTTGATCCTTTAATCCTCTCTGAATGAAGCTTACAATCTCGTTCTTTCTGGATTCTGGTTTAATACAATCAGGATGTGTTTCAATATGTTTTAGCAATCGGTCTTGATAGCTACTCATTCTAAAAAAATAACTCTCTTCTTGAAATTTTTCTACTGGTCTGCCACAATCTGGACACTTGTTATCTTCTACCTGACTTTCTGGCCAGAAAGTTTCACAGGGAATACAGTACCATCCTTCATATTCTCCTTTATAGATATCACCTTTTTCATATAAGCGACTGAATATTTTCTGGACAACCAATTCATGCCTTTTCTCGGTGGTACGAATAAAATCATCTGGTTTAATATTTAAAAGTGGCCAAAGATTTTTAAATTTTTCGACAACCCTATCTGCCAGTTCTTGAGGTTTTATACCCAGTTGTTCAGCTGATCTGGCAATCTTCTGCCCATGTTCATCGGTACCAGTGGCAAAAAGAACTTCAAACCCTCTAAGTTTTTTAAATCTGGCCATAGTATCAGCAGCAATAGTAGTATAGGCATGGCCTATATGTGGTACATCATTTACATAATAAATAGGAGTAGTAATGTAAAAAGCTTTTTTCTTATCCATTGTTCTTTAGTTAATCCTTTCTCCATTAATGGTAATAGTCTATAAAAAACTTAGCAAGATGTAGTTTTTAGAATGTTATCATTTCTTTTTTCTAATTTCTACAATCTTTTTATAAATCCAATTTTTAGGTATATAATACTCCTTGCTAATTAGAGATACAATATCTTTATTAGAATGACCTTTTTTCAGGTAATTTTTAATCGTTTTTATTACCTCATTTTCCTCTCTATTATCAGAATCAAAATCAATTGACTCATTTTTTATTTCCCTTCCCCCTTCTAAAACCAGAGTCAATTCACCCTTCATATCTTTACTACTCAAAGTAGCAATTACCTCAGAAAGGTATCCTCTAATTATTTCTTCAAATTTTTTCGTAAGTTCTCTACTAATGACCACCCTTCTTTCTCCTATTACCTTTTTAATAATCATTAAGGTATCCATAACCCGCTGTGGAGAATCATAAAAAACTATAGTTCTTTTTTCTTCTTTTAGATTTAAAAAAAATTTTTCTTTCTCCTTCTTTTTCTTAGGGATAAAGCCTTCGAAAATAAAACTACTAACCGGAAACCCTGAAATTGCTAATGCTGTTATTAAGGCTGAGGGACCAGGGATAGGAATCACCAGAAGGTTATTTTCAAGAGCCAGATTGATTATTTCATATCCTGGATCACAAATAGCTGGCATTCCAGCATCTGAAACCAAAGCTACATCTTGACCACTTTGCAAGCATTGTAAAATATAACTTTTTTTTTGCTCTTTATTGTATTCATAATAACTGGTCACTGGTTTTTTAATCTGATAGTGATTCAACAAAATTCTGGTGTGTCTGGTATCTTCTGCCGCAATTAAATCCACCTGGCGTAAAATATTCAAACAACGTAGGGTAATATCCTCCAGGTTACCAATTGGAGTTCCACAGATAAATAATTTTCCAGTATGTTGCTGTTCCACAAAAATTCCTCTCTTTTAGTAGTTGTTGGTCGTTGGCCAATATTATTGATTCAAAAATAAAGGGGTTAATACTTTTAATTCTGTTCCCCCCTCTTTTCTTGCTTCCATCAGAAATCTTTTGGCTGGACTATCTTTTTTAGTATAGACAAATTGCAGTACTTTTGGTTCTAAATAATATTTCTTCAAGGTCATAATTACTGGTACAAAAATATCTGCACGATGAACAAGATAAAACCGCCCCCCTTTTTTTAAAAGATAATTAGAGATAATCATCAGGTCTTCTGAGTTCATATTTATTTCATGCCGGGCAATTAACTGTTCCTTCTGGGAACTACTATTCCCTCTACCACTGGGGAGAAAAGGAGGATTGGCAATAGCAACATCAAAAGATTCACTGAGAAACTTTTGTTTAAGAGTGTTTATATTATCTTTAAGAATATGTATCTGTTTCTCCAGATTATTCAGAGATACATTTCTTTTCGCTAAGGTAGCTAATTTTTCCTGAATCTCCACACCATAGATAATATTATTTTTTTGGGGATGGTAAATCAGCAAGGGTATAATTCCACAACCAGTTCCTAAGTCTATAATTTTTTCTCTATTCTTAACTTTCACAAATTGCGATAATAGAATTGAGTCAATTGAAAAACAATAACTACTCTTATCCTGGATAACTTTTAACTGATATTTACCCAGTGATTCAATTATTTCTTCTGGTTGTAGATTTATTTTCTGCATGATTTTTTCCCTTGTTCAACTGATTATGATTATCCTGCCAATCTTGAAGAGATATTTTTATTCTGTTTTTGACATGTTCATTGTCTTCTTTTTCTATCGTTTCTATTACTAAATAACGACTCAATATATTAACTTCTATTACTTTTCCCTCTTTGCCCTCTTTAGTCTTTATCAAAGTCCCTAATTTGGGATAATTTTTCATTTCTTCTTTATAAAATTGTGCTTCGAAATTAAGACAACATTTTAATCGTCCACAGTTTCCAGATACCTTAGATAGATTGAGAGCAATACTTTGCATTTTAGCTACATTAATAGGTACTGGCTTAAATTCGGTTAAAAAACTGGAACAACATAATGGTCTTCCACAGATGCCCAGTCCTCCTACCATTTTAGCTTTATCCCTAACTCCTACCTGTTTCAACTCTATTTTGGTCTTAAACTGGGACGCTAATTCTTTAACCAATTCTCGGAAATCAATCCGATTATCAGCATAAAAATAAAAGATAAGACGACTCTTATCAAATAAGTATTTACAATTAATAAGACGCATATCTAAATTATATTTTTTAATCTTTTCTTGACATATTCTAAGGGCTTCTTGTTCATCTATCTGGATATTCTTCCATTTTTCAAAATCATTTTGGGTGGCTTTACGCACAATATTCTTTAGAGGTTCTTCTAATCCTTCTGGTTTGATATATAAAATAGGTGTTACCACCTTACCTATATCAAGACCAAGGGAAGTTTTTACTATACAAAAATCCCCTACTTCCAGGACATATTTTCCATATTTAAAATAATATATAAAGTTCGAATTATGAAATTGTATTCCAACAACTCTGGGCATTATTAATCACCTATCTGTATTAAAATATTTTCTAACAGTGTTTTTTGGTTAATATGTTTTTCCAGTTTTTCTGGTATCTCTATTAAATATTCTAAGATAAAAAGCAATCTTTCTTGAGAATAATATTTAGCAAAATTTATCAGATCTTCTAATCGGTCTGAAAAATAGAGCTTATCCTGTTCTAATCCTATCTTAAGAAAAAGGAGGTCACGGAACCAGAAAACCATTATTTCTATAAAATCTAAAAAGGATTTGGTAGTATTAGCAGTCATTTCACGATCAGATTTAAATATACCATAGATCATTTTTTCTGGCTTCATTTTCACTAACCAATCAATATATTGGTTTTTCTCCTCCATTTTCCATTGCTCAGTGGCTAATTGAATAGCTTTACCAGGACTACCGGCTGAAAGTAAAAGAATTTTCTCCAGATTCTTTTGGTCAACTGATAAATTCATCCTGGCTAATATCTTTTTTTGTTGCTCTTCTATTACTGGCTTAAAAATTAATTTAGAGCAACGGGAGATGATAGTAGGCAAAAGAATGTTTGGAGCAGCAGTAATTAAAATCAAAACAGCAAATTCAGGTGGTTCTTCCAATATTTTTAATAGTGAATTGGAAGCTTCCGTATTCATTCGGTGAGCATCATCAATCAAAATAATTTTTTTTCTACTTTCTAAAGGCTGCCAATAGATACTTTTTTTTATTTCTCTAATCTGACCTATAGTTATAACTGAATCAAGTGGGGATATAATGCTAAAATCGGGGTGAATGGCTCTCTCAACTTTCAGACAGGAAGCACATTTATTGCAGGAATTTTGGTTTTCAGATAAATTGGTACAGTTTATTGCCTTAGCAAAGGCTATAGCAGCCATCTTCTTACCAATACCTTCTTCTCCGGTAAAAAGATAGGCATGCCCAATCCTGTTATATTTTATTATATTTTTTAATATTTGAATGGGCTTTTCCTGCCCCAATATCTTTTCAAAATCAATCATATTCGATCTAATTTTCTATTGTTTATTACTAATTTAAATTTAATTAATGTTTAGAATTCTAAAATCAACTCTTTATTAAACTTCTCAGATAATCGTGCAGCTAATATCTTGATAATATCATTTAAAACAAAACTAATATCACGATTGGTATCTATAATTTTAATTCTCTCTGGATTTTGTTTGGCAATTTGATAGTAACCATCTCTCACTCTATTTAAAAATAATGTACCATTAACTTCTTTTTTCTGTAAAAATTCATCTTCAAAACGTAATTCTGTTCCTTTACTTAATAAAGTAGCGCGCTTCAAGCCCGTTTCAGCATCGACATCTAAAAAAAAGGTTAAATCTGGTATTACCTCTTCTACAGCAAAGTTATTCAGATATTCAATTATACTCAAATCAATTCCTCTGCCGAAGCCCTGGTAAGCAGTGGTAGAATCAAAATATCGGTCACTGATAACTACCAGACCCTTCTCTAAAGCTGGTCGGATATTAATTCTAACATTTTCCGCTCGGGAAGCAGCAAATAGTAATAATTCAGCTTTATAACCTAATCCTTCGCTCTCTCTTTCTAATAAAATCTTCCGTATCTTATCACCAACCAGGGTTCCCCCAGGTTCCTTGGTTAACACAGCATCAAATCCATTTTTTAAGAAAATATGATATAAGCTTTTAGCCAAGGTAGTTTTCCCTGACCCTTCAAATCCTTCCAGGGTAACAAAAAAACCTTTCCTCATTTTATTTCTTCCTGTTCATTAATATTAATTTCGTCCTGCTCCAGCATTGCCTTTAACAAATCTTTCATAGTCACAATTCCTACCAGAAAACCATCACGTAATACTGGTAAATGATGTATTTTATGTCTAATCAATAAATCGGCAGCCATAACCTCATTATCATCCTCACTAATGGTAATAATATCCTCAGTCATGAATTCCTCTACTTTACGATGAGCATATTCTTTCAGTTTTTTAGAAAGCTGGATAAACTCAGTTAAAAATACATTACTACTTATAATTCCTAAATAATTCGGTAATAATGCTGCCACAATATCATGCTGTGAAATAAAGCCAATTACTCTTTGATCTTCATCTACTACCGGTAGACCATTAACACGTTGCAAAGCCATTATTTTTATCAATTCTTCTAAAGAGCAATCTGGTAATACACTAATCGTATTGCGGAGCATGATATCTTTTATTTTCACTTAATTCACCTACCATAAGATATTCAAGGGGAATACTTCCCCTTGAGAACCCCTGAATTACATTCAAGGTAATAATTATCACCCTCACCTTACCTCTCCCTTCTAAGGGAGAGGAAT
>LDZU01010039.1_pt1 | contig 10413 bp, 8 predicted proteins | sample 615531 | NCBI WGS metagenome assembly LDZU01 (sample SAMN03408293, study PRJNA278302) | terrestrial metagenome | isolation source: oil reservoir sample SB2 | place: USA: Alaska, North Slope, Schrader Bluff formation | collected 2011-09 | reverse complement strand
TACGAGAGGGTTCGAAAAGCCCGTCGGGATGTTGCTGTTGTACCTATTGTCCGGGATGCCTGTGGTGGGTGTAATAACAAGGTAAGCCCCCAGAAGCGGGTAGATATTTACAAGCGGAATAAAATCGTGACTTGTGATATCTGCGGGCGCTTCATATATTCAGATGAAGTTATTTTGACAGTAGATAAATAAAAGGTATATAGATCTGGAGTTGATAAGACGGTCGCGTCCGGACAGGAGTGTTTCTGTCGGGATGAGGAAAGTCCGAACTCCGCAGGGCAGGCCGCCTCGTAATACGAGGAATCAGTAATGATTGGAAAGTGCCACAGAAAACAGACTATCTGTCTCTTACCGGGAGGAGACTCCCGGGAACAGGCGGATACAGGTGAAAAGGCGAGGTAAAAGCTCACCGGGTCTGCCGAAAGGCAGGCCGCTTGGTAAACCCCGGTCGGAGCAATGCAAAACTGAGAGACCGCTCCGGCGGTGAATCCGGCCCGGATTCTATTCTCAAGGTGGCAGCACGATTTCGGAAGTGATTCCGGAACCAGATAAATGACCGTCCCCTGCCTTGTCGCATGACATGACGGGTGAACAGAATTCGGCTTACGTTCAACTCCGGATCATATTTGCAAAATGCAATGGATTTTCAAAGAATTTGATCCTGATCAGTTACTGGTCTTCAGCCGTACCCTTGGCTTGGATCCCCTATATGGTAAACTTTTACTCACCCGGAATATTATCACACAGAAGCAATTGGAAGAATATTTCAATCCCACACCGGACAAACTGCTTGACCCGTTTCTCATGAAGGACATGGAGAAGGCGATCCTACGAATTCGTCAGGCACTGGCCAACGGAGAAAAAATTCTTGTCTATGGCGATTATGATGTGGATGGTATCACATCTGCCTCAATCCTCTACCTCTTTTTTCAGAAGCTGGGCGGTGATATCTGCTATTATATTCCGGACCGTGAAAAGGAAGGGTATGGGTTATCCCGGGAAGGCCTCGACTATGCAGTCCGCTTGGGTGTTTCCCTGATCATTACATGTGATTGCGGCATCAATGCGGTGGAAAAAGTCCGTTATGCAAATCAAAAAGGGCTGGATATAATTATTACAGACCATCACGAGCCATCCCCTGAACTTCCGCCTGCCTTGGCCATTGTCAATCCCAAGCAGACCGATGACAGCTACCCGGAAAAAAACCTGTGCGGTGCCGGGGTCGCCTTTAAACTTATCCAGGGATATTGCCGCTATGAAAACCTGGATGAAGAAACAGCCTATGATTATATGGACCTGGTGGCTTTGGGAACGGCAGCTGATATTGTAAGCATGACCGGTGAAAATCGCATCCTGATGAGTGAGGGATTAAGAAAAATCAATGTGGGGAAAAACCGGATCGGCCTGAAAGCCCTGATGGATGTAAGCCGTATCCGTCCAGAAGAGATGGATGTGTCGAAAATCGTCTTTGGCATTGCTCCCCGCTTGAATGCCGTCGGCCGACTGGGGGAAGCCTCCAGAGCCGTGAAATTGCTGACAACCCGGGATCCTGTCGAAGCAAAAGCCTATTCGGAAATCCTGGATGATGAAAATACCCTGCGGCGCGCTATTGAAAAAGATGTCATGGAAGAAGCCATCCGGGATATTGAAAAACGGTATCCCCGTCAGCTTCCCAAAATTCTGGTCCTCCATAATCCAACATGGCATCCGGGTGTTATCGGAATTGTGGCGTCAAAAATCAAAGAACTTTATCATCGCCCCGTCATTATGATTGCTTTTCAGGATGAATTGGGTAAAGGCAGTGGACGCAGTATTACCGGATTTGATTTATACGGCGCGTTGCATGTACATGAAAAGTGGCTGAAAACCTATGGCGGGCACGTGATGGCGGCCGGACTGACCATTTCGAGGGAAAATCTGCATCAGTTTATGCAGGATCTCCATAAATTTGCGGAAGACACCATCTCATCGGATCTTCTGGAACCCCGGATTTATATCGATGCTGAGGTGGAAATGGAACAAATCAATATGGAGCTTCTTACCTTTCTCGATCGCCTGAGACCCTTCGGCCCCGGGAATATGAGACCCAAGTTCTGCCTTAAAAATGTTCAACCCCAGCGAGCCCGTATCGTGGGAGGAAATCACCTGAAATTCAGAGTCCGGAAAAATCATCTTTCCCTGGATTGCATTGCCTGGAATTTTGGGGAAGACCTGCCGTTGGTCAGCGAACCACACAAAGCTGTAGATCTTGTCTTTGTCCCGTCCATTAACGACTGGAATGGAACCCGTTCGATTCAACTGATTGTAAAAGCCATAAAACCGCACGAACAAGCATAAGGAGAGCCAAAGTGGGTGTTAAAATAGCCGGTTATGGGTATTATGTTCCCGAGAAGGTGGTGACAAACCACGACATGGAAAAATTAATGGATACATCCGACGAATGGATTACCGAACGGACAGGCATAAAAGAAAGACATTTTGTCAAGGTGGGTGAAGAAGGGACATCGGATCTGGCGGTGAAGGCTGCTGAGAAAGCTCTTGATAAAGCCGGCATGGTTCCTGAAGACCTGGATATGATTGTGGCGGCAACCCTGTCTCCTGATCATGAAATACCCGGCATTGGCGTGATGATCCAAAACAAACTGGCAGGTTGCCGGACGATTCCGGCTTATGATATTCGCCAGCAATGCAGCGGATTTGTCTATGGACTCGAACTGGCATCCACTTTTATCAAATCAGGTAAGTATCGGACAATTCTCCTGGTGGGCGCCGAGGTTCAGAGTGTAGGCCTGAATTTATCTACCAGCGGCCGGGACCTGGCTGTTCTTTTCGGCGATGGAGCCGGAGCTTTTGTGCTGACAGCCTCTGAAGATGAATCCGACGTGTTGGATTCGGTACTTCACAGCGAGGGTGAATACTACCAGGCACTGTGGAAAGAGTATCCCAGCATTTATGTACAAGATAGAATCAGCGAAGAAGATATCACCCAGGGACGCCACTACCCTTCCATGAACGGCCGTTTTGTGTTTAAACATGCATCAACCCGTATGCCGGAAGTAGTGATGGAATTATTGAATAAAAACAGTGTAAGCAAAGATGAGATTGCCCAGATTATTCCCCATCAGGCAAATTTGCGTATAACGCAGATGGTCTCCAACCGGCTGAACCTGACACTTGATACAGTCTATTCAAATATTGAACGATATGGCAATACGACAGCAGCGTCGATTCCCATAGCTTTCTGTGAAGCACTGAATGAAAAACGATTCAAGCGTGGAGATTATGTGATTACTGTTTCCTTTGGTTCTGGTTTTACCTGGGGAGCAAATCTGATTAAATTCTAATCGGAGTATCGATTGGAGAACAATGATGACAGCAAAAAAAATAAAGAAAAAACCAGTCAACTGGGACCTTATGCTGAAAACCGGCATGATGGTTCTGGTTGTGGTCATAGCAACTATTTTGATTCCAAGGGAACGCTCCCATATTTACAGATATCAAATTGGAGAAATTACCCGGTCTGCCATTATTGCTCCCTATGATTTTGATATTCTGAAACCTGAAGATGTTATTGAAGCTGAAAAACGGGAAGCTCTGAAGCGAGTTCCTTTTGTCTTTAACCACGATCCCGATGCGGAAATCAGAAGCACACAGGATATTGAACAGTTCTTTCGGATGGCTTCTGCCCTCAAACAACGATACCAGTCCCTTAAAAAATCACGGGAAGACCGAAACCTATACCGGTATAATGTGGAGCGCTTCGAAGAACAAAACAAACGGGTCCGGTCGGATAGCACGGCTTTCTATCAGCTGATCAGTCAGTTCAGACAAGATTATAATATCGATATGGAGAGCAATCTTTACCGTGGCTTGTATGATCCTGCTAAAAGTCCCCTTCCAGACCTGGATAAACTGAAAGCCCAGTTCCTTCAGGAAATCAACCAGTATATGAGTAAGGGAATTGTGGATATATCCCTTGAGGACATCATATCCACTCAAATTGCCATTTCCCGGGCCGGAGAGGAAATTTACCGCTCCACCAGTGAAATTTATGACAGGGACAAGGCCATTAATACACTCTCTCAGAGCCTGAAAACAACCGAAGATGAGCTGAGTTTTGAAAATAAACAAATGTTGTTTCAGATTTCCCGGATTTTTATCCGTCCGAATCTTATCTACGATAAAGAGCGGACAATCCGGCGTCAGCAGGATGCCATCAGCAGGGTTCCCATCGTAGATGGCAAGGTGTTAAAAAATGAAAAAATTGTAGATGCCAATACCCGGGTCACACCCCAAATCTATCGAAAACTCTATTCCCTGAATGTTGCAGAATCCAAAAGAAATCAAAATGCTTTTGGACGGGCTTATTTTATGGGATTTTTTGGCGATCTGCTCATCATGGGATTACTTTATACAATTTTTTTCCTCTTTATCTATCATTTCAGGAAGGAAATCTATTCAGACCGGAAAAATATTTTTCTGATTGTGATCAATCAACTGATTGTGCTTGGACTGGGCTATCTGATTTCATCCCTGAATCAAGCTGCCTTTATGGCCGTCCCCGTGACCCTTCTGGCCATGATCGTTTCTATCTTCTATGATGAAAGAGTTGCCATTTTTTCTACGGTCCCCATTATTCTTATGCTTTCCTACATTTTTGGGAATCCCTTCCATTTCACTGTGGTCCACATGCTTCCGGCGCTTATTTCTACGATATCTATTAAAAAATTGAGAAGCAGGGATCAGATTTTTCAACCCCTGATCTGGGTCTTCCTTTCTTATATCCTCGGTTTGATTGCCCTTGAGCTTGTGAGTTTTAGTTCTTTTGCCGAGTTTACGCGGGGAATTTTGTTTGCGTTTATCAATACCGTTGGATCTGTCCTGGCAGCATACGGGCTGGTAAGTGTTTTTGAGCGGCTGCTGAATATTACGACGGATATGACGCTTTTGGAATTGACGGATTTAAACAAGCCCTTATTGAAAGAGCTGGCCGTAAAAGCTCCGGGGACCTTCAATCATTCGGTGATGGTGGGGACCCTTGTGGATACAGTTGCCGAGGCGATTGGTGCCAATAATCTGCTGGCGCGGGTGGGCGCTTATTATCATGACATTGGAAAAATTGCCAAATCCAACTATTTTGCCGAAAACCAGCGGGATGAGAATCGGCTGGAAAAACTCAAACCCCACATGGCAGCAAAAGTGGTGATTAATCACGTACGGACCGGTGTAGAACTGGCTGAGCAGTATAATTTGCCAAAAATTGTTGTGGATTTTATTCCCATGCACCATGGGACCCAGATTGTGAAATTCTTTTATGACCGGGCGATGGATCAGGCAGAAGATCCGGCAGAAGTGAAGGAAAGTGATTTCAGATATCCAGGCCCCAAACCCAATACTAAAGAAACAGCATTGGTTATGATCGCTGAAGCCTGTGAGGCGGCCATAAAAGCGCTGAATAAACCGACAGATTCCGATATTGAAAACCGTGTCAATCTGATTATCAAAACCCGGATGGATGAAGGACAGCTGTCTGATTGTCCGCTTACCTTTCATGACATCACAGTCATCCGTGAATCCCTGATCCGGCAGTTTATCAGTATGTATCATCATCGCCCAGAATACCCTGGGCAGCAAAAAAGTGAAACGGCGAAATAATCCATGCCTTCCCGTCGGCATAAAGAAAAACATATTCACATCTATAACGAATCCGGTTTACGGCTTCCCCTTCGGCATGAGGAGATTTCAGGGATTATTCTCACATTACTGAAAGCCTATCGTTTGTCCTCTTGTGATATCAATATTATTTATATGGCTGATGAATCTCTCCGGGATATGAAGAAGGAATATTTCGGTCAGGATGTCTTAACGGATATTATCAGTTTTACCATGGAACATTGTGAAGATTATTTGGAAGGGGAGTTATATATTTCCCTGCCACGAATCCGGGAAAATGCATCTCGTTATCATGTCACTATCCGCCAGGAATGTGTCCGGATTCTGATTCACGGCTTTTTACATCTTATAGGATACGAAGACGGCAGCCCGGAAGCCAGCGAGCAGATGACAACACTGGAAAACCGTCATCTTGAGGAATGTGGTTATGCCTGATGACCTTTTTCTACGGAGCATATTGTTTATCATTCTGTTGTTTTTTTCCGGTCTTTTCTCCAGCAGTGAAACCGCTGTTTTTTCCGTCAAGCGGTCCCAGCTGGAAGAAAAAATGCGCGGTGGCCACCCTGAAGCGCTCCGACTTTTAGCCCTTCTGAATTTTCCGCGGCGACTTCTTATTGCGATTCTCACCGGAAATACCTTTGTCAATATTGCTATGTCTGTCATTTCAGCTTCAGTTGCCAGGGATATCGCCAATTACTATCAACTATCCCCCATTTTATCTGTCCTTGTTCAGGTGTTTGCCGTTACACTGGTGATTCTCATTATGGGAGAAATTCTCCCCAAAATCATTGCTGTCCGAAATGCCATCAAACACAGCCTGCGCATGTCCTCTTTTTTAACGGTTGTTTATACGTTGCTTACACCTCTGACAGCCGTTTTTTACTGGATTACCGAACTTTTCGCCAGGATGTTTCGTATTCAGGGTGAAGAGTTTATTGAAGATTCTGAGGAGTTGTCAGCCCTGGTCAACCTGAGCGGCGAATCCGGGGCTATACGCGAAAAAGAACGGGATATGATCCAGTCTCTCCTGAAATTGTCCGACACCCGGGTCCGTGAAATTATGATCCCCAGGCCCGATATCCACGCTATTGATATCAACCAGTCACTTCCAGATATCATACAGGAGGTGCGTGAATCCAAATTTTCAAGGTTACCGGTTCATGGCGGCGATTTGGACCATATAATCGGTTTCATTTTTCTCAAGGATATTCTTCACTTAACGGATAAAGAAACCGGAAAGACACACATTAAAAGTTTATTGAGACCCCCGCTCTTTGTCCATGAGAATAAAAGCGTTGCTAAAATGCTCAGGGAATTCCAAACCAAAAAGACCAAAATCGCCATAGTTGTAGATGAATTTGGGGGGACAAGTGGCCTGGTGACTCTGGAAGATGTGGTAGAAGAAATTGTGGGTGAAATTCAGGATGAAATGGATGAGGGAAACCAGACCATGATCCGAAAGAGCGGTGAAAAAGAGTATATTGTCAATGCTGCCCTGAACCTTGATGAACTTGAAGAAGAACTGGGGCTTTCCTTTCCGGAGGAACGGGATTATGATACCCTGGGAGGTTTTGTCATGGACAAATTGGGGCGGGTGCCCAAAAAGCAGGATCAGTTTGTCTTTCAAAATGTGCGATTTACCGTTGTTTTGATGCAACGCCGGCGAATCAAAGAGATTCGCCTGGAATTTTTACCCGAAGCATAAGGGATTTGATGAAAGAATTTAGTGACCTGGTGGAAATTATCAAGAAATTGCGTTCACCGGAAGGATGTCCATGGGATCGTGAACAAACCCCGGAAAGTCTGATTCCTTTTATGATTGAAGAGGTTTACGAAGTCATCGATGCTTTAGACCACCGGAATGACCGGGATTTGGTTAAAGAGCTTGGAGATGTGATGCTTCACCTTGTTTTTCAGGCTGTGCTGGCAGAAGAAGACAATCGTTTTACCATCCGGGATGTTTTACTTCAGATTAATCACAAAATGATCAGCCGCCATCCCCATGTGTTTACAAATAAGGTTTTTAAGTCTGAAGAAGAGATTCATCATTACTGGGAAAAAAAGAAGAAAGCCGAGGGACGTAAAAGGCTTCTGGATGGAATACCAAATGAACTTCCCTCCTTGCACAAAGCCTACCGTGTACAATCCAAAGCGTCCATGGTGGGATTCGACTGGGATAAGATCCATGATGTATGGGAAAAAATCCGGGAGGAAGTTCGGGAACTGGAGGACGCCTCCCGTGAAAAAGATGCTGCCGCCATGGAAATGGAATTCGGGGATCTTCTTTTTTCCCTTGTTAATGTGGGCCGCTTTATGGGGATCAATGCCGACGAAGCTTTAAGAAAATCCACCGATAAATTTATCCGCCGTTTTCACCGCGTGGAAGAAATGGCTGAAAGGAATAAAACCGATTTGCGCGCTCTTTCTCTGGATGAGCTTGAAAACATGTGGCAACAGGTGAAGGATGAGGATGACGGGATAATGGAGTGATGGAGAGACTGAAAGATTGGAGAATTGCCTGTCCCGTGAAATGAGAACATGTAAGTGACGAGACATTTGCAGAGATGGGATAATTGATTTGATTGGCGGGATTGTATCGAGATACGGTCACCGGGTAGGCTGCATAGGACTCGAATTCAAGTGCCGACTTCTAACAACTTAAAGATGATTGATTAAATGGGGAATTTTTTACAGATCTGATGAGGAGATTATAAAGGAAATGTAAATTTTGTTTAGGTAATTTCCTGTGGGGCAAGAAACAGCGAAATGCGACATGAAAAAAGATAAAGTTGTTGTTCATGTATATGACGTATCGAATAAATCATGGATAAATTCCGGAGCAAATATAACATGGCCGGTCATCCATTAAGATGCCATCAATTGGGTAAATTGTAATAGCGATATTCGGGGTGAACACACGCAGATCCTTCACCCCATTGTACCCTCTCTCAATCCGTACTTCCATACTTTCATTCCCTCTTCGGAAGTACCAACTTCCAATATCAAAAGACTCTCAAATTAAATCATGACAGCCCAATATATTAAAAATAATATAATCTTGTAATTGGTCAGGTTCGGAATTATTTTATCCCAGGGGCTCTAAACACATAGGCATTATCCTATATATAGAGAATAAAATTTTAATAATTTACATCACCTGCAAACCATAGGCACCCCATGAACCCTCACAATTTCGAAGCGACTTCCCTTGCCACTTCCAGCGTTGTATTACTGCCTCCCATGTCGTAGGTCCTTACTTTTCCCTCGGCAATCACAGCTGCAATCGCCTTTTCCAGGCGTTCAGCCATCTCTTTTTCACCAAGCCAGTCCAGCATCATTTTTGTCGTCAGAAGCATGGCCATAGGGTTAACTTTATATTGACCGTGATATTTTGGAGCGCTTCCGTGTGTTGGTTCGAAAACAGCATAGTTGTCACCAATATTTCCACTGGAAGCAAATCCGAGTCCGCCCACCAGCTGGGCAGACAAGTCACTAAGAATATCACCAAACATATTTTCGGCGACAAGGATTTCGTAATTTTCCGGATTTTTCACCAGCCACATGCATTGGGCGTCGATATTGGTTTCCCAGAGTTCGATATCCGGATAATTTTTTGCTACCTCCCGGGCCGTCCGGATCATGAGTCCCCCTGTTTCCCTAAGGACATTGGGTTTATCCACCACAGTGACTGCTTTTTTACCAAATTCCCTGGCATATTCAAAGGCTTGTGTTACAATGTTACGGCAGGCCTGGCGGGTCATGATACGCGTTGAAATGGCCATATTGTCCAGCCCCGCATCTTTGAATTTCTTCATTTTGGGATGATGCTTATCCAGCACCTCGTAGACTTCCTTTGGAACCGGGTGAAACTCTACACCACCGTACATTCCCTCTGTGTTTTCCCGAAAAATGGTAATGTCTATACCGTCACGGTAATTCAGGGGATTGCCGGGATAAGCCTTGCAGGGCCGCATGTTCGTATGCAGGTTAAAGGTTTGACGCAAGCGAACAATGGGACTAAAATAGACATAACCTTTGCCTTTCAGGGCAGGATCCAGTTCGTCATCTGCTTCTTCTTTGGGCTTGGACGTAATAGCTCCGAAAAGAGCACAATCTGTGGTTTTCAACATATCAAGGGTTCTTTGCGGCAGGGGATCTCCCTCGGTTTTCCAGAATTCCCATCCGATATCCCCGTGAATGTAATCGGCATCCAGCTTGAGTGTATCCAACACAATCCGTGCCGCGTCCATCACATCATTTCCCACCCCGTCTCCGGGAAGCCATCCAATGCGGTATTTTGCCATAATTTTTCCTCAGTTTAGTTTCTTTATCCTTTTACCAGCTCGAAATCAATGAAATCAGCGTGATGAAATATAATAGATTCAGGAGACCGTTTTTCACCGGCTCCTTCCTTGGAATGGGTGGCGATGACATGCATCACCGCTTCAGGAACCCCGTGTTTGAATGCCAGCCCCACGCCACTGAAAGGATGGCGGAGATAGCGTCCGAAATCGGATTTTATCACCTTGCCGTTAACAATCTCGTATTCAAGTAGTTTTCCCACATCTGCCAGGAGCGCACCAGCAATCAAAACATCCCGGTTTACAGGGGTCCGCCTCTCCTGATGAATAGTTTTCAGAACATCTTCAGTTGCTATACACAGGCGGCAGACAGCCCTTACATGATCTATGAAGGGGATGGTAACACCCTCTGCCAGCAGGGTAAATGGAATTTTCATCA
>LDZU01010719.1_pt1 | contig 10419 bp, 8 predicted proteins | sample 615531 | NCBI WGS metagenome assembly LDZU01 (sample SAMN03408293, study PRJNA278302) | terrestrial metagenome | isolation source: oil reservoir sample SB2 | place: USA: Alaska, North Slope, Schrader Bluff formation | collected 2011-09 | reverse complement strand
AGAAGATGGGGTCAGGTCTTGAAATATCATTTTTTAACTAGTCCTTGCCTGAACACCTTGCTGACCGTTGAGTAATAAATTTTTACTTGCTTAGTTATTTCATTCCGGTATAAATATAGCGTCAGGAGTTTCGAACATTTTGTCCCTGCTCGTGATTATTCACGTAAAAATCCGGCCTGTTTAATCCCCATAACTAAAGGTCAAATCCACTTTTTCTTTCTAAAAAACACTAGCATTAAAATTCCCAGGAACAGCATGGTAAATAGAACTGCCGGATAGCCAAAACGCCAACCCAGTTCAGGCATATATTTAAAATTCATCCCGTAAACACTTGCGATAAAGGATAATGGTATAAACAGGGTTGTAATAATCGTCAAAACTTTCATAACATCATTTATTTTATTGCTGATACTGGAAAGGTATATGTCCATAATTTCAGAGAGCATATCCCTTAGAGTCTCAATTATATCAATTACCTGAATGGTATGGTCGTAGACATCTTTTAAATGCATAGCCGCGATCTCCCCGAAGAAAGGCAGTTCCCCTCTTTGAAGGCTGTTGATAACTTCTCTTGAAGGCCAGATCGATTTTCGGATTAGCAGCATTTCTCTTTTTAATTGGTGGATTGAGTGCAAGGTTTCCCGGGTTGGGTTGGCAACGAGCTCTTCCTCTAAAGAATCTAACTTCGTTCCGATTTCCTCAAGGATTACAAAGTAATTATCCACGATAGCATCCAATAAGGAATAGGCCAGGTAATCTGCTCCCATTGCTCTAATCCTCTCGGTGCTGTTCTTAATTCTGGTTTTGACCGGTTGGAAGATGTCTTCGCTGTTTTCCTGAAAGGTAATTATATACTTTGAACCGATAATAAAACTGATCTGTTCTATGTCCAGTTTTTTCTCCAGATCGTAACTAAGAGATTTTAAGACGACGAAAAGATTTTTCCCCAGATCTTCAACTTTCGGGCGTTGTTCCGAATTTACGATATCTTCAAGGATTAGCGGGTGCAGGTTAAATTGCCTCCCGATGTATTCTATTGTTTCCAGGTTATGAATACCATTAATATCTATCCAGGTTGTTACGGGCTCATCCTTCAAGGGCAGGCACTCTTTAATTTCCTTGATTTCCCTGGACTGGTACTGGCCTTCGGAATATTCGGTGACGGTAATTTTAACCCGGTCACTTCTTTTTTGTCCTATATGAACTAGAGTTCCCGGGGGCAAACCGGACTTCACCGCTCTTTTTCCGAATATCTGGACCATTTAATTTGCTCCTCACTATATTTACTCCAGGCCGCCGAGCAGGGCTAATGTTCGTAAAATACTACCTGCATAAGCGTTTAGCCCCTCTCATAATTAGATTATCCTTTAGCTCATAGTATAATATTAAAAACGGGTAGGCAAGCGAATTAGCTGAAAATCTTTTAACTTGCGTTTTTTAATTTTTTAACGAAAAAAAAGGAAAAACAGGGATAAATATAGAAATAATTAATCTAAAAAAGAAGACAGGTAATTAATAACAAGGACAACAGCACCTGTTTGAAATCTCGAACCCCTGCATTTGGGGATAGGGAAGTATTAAAATAGAAAAATGCTAGACTGTAGAGGTGAAAAGTTTAAAAGAAATACTTTCATGACGTTTTGTGTCTGGAAAGGAATGGGTATAAATATGGCTAAAAAAAGCAGATCTTGGCAAGAAAAATTAGCGGATAGTAAAGGTCTGCCGAAAGTAGAGCAAATCACTCCCAAAATGGCAGGCAGATGGAAGACAAAGGTTGGTGATACAATAGTAATTCCAGCACCAATTGAAGTGGATGAAATCATGAAAAAGGTGCCTCAAGGAAAGCTCATTACCATTAATGACATTCGTGCGGCACTTGCCCGGAAACACAGTGCCACGATTGGCTGTCCAATGACTACCGGCATTTTCGCTCGCATCGCGGCCGAGGCAGCGGCAGAAGCGCTAGCGGAGGGGAAGAAGGACGTAACTCCTTATTGGCGGATATTAAAAGCAGACGGAGTAATAAACGAGAAATATCCTGGCGGGGTAGAAGCTCAGAAGAAACTTTTAGAGAAAGAAGGACATAAGGTAATTCAGCAAGGTAAAAAATATGTAGTTACTGATTTTGAAAAGTATTTGGCAAAGCTATAAAATGAAAGGCTATGAGGAAACCCGGGAGAAAGGCTTGCCATCTTCGCGGCAGAGGAGCTGAACGGCATGTCTTCCGGAGAAGAGACAGGGCGGCACCCCGCCGCCCGGGATTACCCATTGGCCGGCCATGTAAAAATCCTTTAGCCCCGGCAGGGTCCGCCTCACCCTGGCGGTCAGGGCCCGGGGGGTTGGGAGCCAACCCATGTAGGCGCCGCGGTAGTTACGGGTATAACGCCAGATGGTGCACGGTGTAGCCACATCCACCATCTCAATCCGGGACCCAATCCCCGGGTATATCCTTTCCAGGCGTTCGGTAATTACACCGGCGACTCGTTTTTTCTCGGCGGCATAGGTTTCCCTGTCCGTTTCATAAAGTCCATTCCAGTAATCCCATTCAGATTCAAAGTCTGCCTGGATAACGGTCTTCCCGGGCGGGGCGAAATCAGGTCCGTAGTTGAAGATCCGGTAGTAGAAGCTCTCCACCTTTTGTTTTCCCACCGTGAAAGGTTCGGCAAGGAAGACACTGGTGGTATGCGGTTCACCGGAAAACTCACTGGCCACACCGAGACTTGTCGAGATCGCGGGCCGAATGAGAGGCCAGTTCCGGTAACGCATAGAAGTCTGCTGATCCACGAATCTGGCCTTAAGCATTCCGTAAACGGTGCTATATCCGTCTGCCGCCGAGATGACTGCGTCAGCTTTGTGGATACTACCATCGGTCAGGCGCACTCCAACGGCCTTACCGTTCTCAACCAGAATCTCGTCAACCGTGGCCTTGTAAGTTATAGTCCCGCCCAATTCAAGGTAGCGACTCTCGATGGCCCGGGCTATGTTAAGGGAATGGCCGTCGACGAGGACCGTCCGGCCCTCCGTATATAAGGCCAAGACCATACGCATGAACCAGACGGGGACATCTGGAAGGAACACGTTTTCCAGCACGCGTTTCAGTAAAGGATTTCCGACCCCCTGGACGTAATCTGATACCGGCTTGCCGAACTTCCCGCTAAAGTATTTTATTACCCGGCGCATTCCCCACATCTCCCGGACATAATCCAGCAACCCCGTCAATTCAGGGGGCTTATCCATCCCCATGTCACCGTGACTGGCTCCGCCAAGCACCTGCGCGGCGGCCATTAGTTCCTCGATAAGAGGGATGTCCGGCGGGGATAGGGCTTTCAGTTCCGCGGCCAGGCCGTCCAGATTCCGGGGAAGAACGAGGCTTTTTCCCGACCTCTCGTCAATGAACCGGAAGAGAAGACGATTATGGAAGCGACACTCCGGGAGAATCCCCGTATCCTGGTACAGGTCGTAGATCGGCTCGCCCGGCCGGGCGTCCCACATAAAGTGCGGGGCATAGTTAACCGTGTAGCCTTTCCTTTTCCAGGTGGTGACCACTCCGCCCGGAACGGCGTGGTGCTCGAAAATACGGGTACGATAGCCGTTGCTCTGCGCGTACACTCCGGCGGAAAGCCCGGCCATTCCGGCCCCGATGATGATCACAGATTTACCGGTCAACTTATTGATGCCTAAAGAATGGAGAAATTGCTGTTTCATTTCGCGTTCTTTTTTCTAAATTGATTTATCTGCCTAATTTTTTCGGCGGGCAGCATGTCATATAACGTCAGATTGTGTAAAAATAACTACCATTACTATACATTTAATGATATAATTTTACAAGAAAAAAATTCAAAAATGGGTAAAAAGATGGTTTTATCAAGGGGATTAACCAGGGATTTAAAAGAAGCATTGTTTAGCAATAACTAACAATGTTAGCCGGGGCTAACTATAGGCTAAAAATATTTTTTAGATTTTTATGTCTTTGGACTTTAATATGACTTTAATATATTACGGACAAAATGTTTTTTGTGACAACCTTGAACGGTCAGGAATTAAGCTGCACGCGGGTAAAACGAAGCACCCGACAAGAACTGGAACACCACAAAACCAGGACAGGCAACCAAGGAAATCCCGGTCGAAGGTCAGGCTGCAATGACTTGTTAGGCCGCACTACTTTGCTACTATAACCTGGTGTTCTGTGGTGTTAAGTCTTCTCCTGGCCCAGGCTCAGAATGATGGCATCAGTTAGTCCGCTTCCGAGACAGTGACTGCAATCGGGAAATGATCGCTAAAACCATTTGGATTAACAGGCTTCCCCATTCCACCAAAACGGACGGGCTTCGGATATTCCCCTGGGTCAACCATTTCAGGAAAGCGCATGATCTCCACCGATTCCGGTAACACACCAATGGGTGCGTCCCTTTTCAATAAATTCTTGTTGGCAAGGAATTGGTCGAGAACATTGGGAAAATTGTCGTAATAGTGTGTCGCTAAACCTTCACCCAGGCGAGGCCACATGAGATTTAGAAAACGAGCGAGACGGGCGTTGACCACTTTTATCTGGCTCCGGGTGCTGAGAGCGTATTCGACGAGTGATTGGTCAAAGGGCTCGTCATTGAAATCTCCCATTGCCAGGACGGGCGTGTCCGCTCCGTGAACCTCCAGGATTCGCTCGTGAAAGTAGGCGAGGGTTTCACCAGCGATCGCCCGATAGGCTGCCGTTTCCAGTATTCCACTGGTTCGGGCTGGCCAGTGATTCCCAATCACAATAAACCGGCGGTTGTGCCGGGTCAGGAAGTTTACCTGAAGAATATCTCGAGTTGCCGTGCGGCGCATCACGAAATAGCTGAACTGCTTTTCAACGCTAAAGAGGTCGGCATCATAGATGAATCCAACGTCAATTCCGCGCTGATCAGGTGTATCATGGTGCACAATGGAGTAGTTACGCCCAAGTGGTGCGAGAGCTTGAACCAACAGGTTCATCACATAGTCGTTCTCGACCTCACAGACACCAAGTATCTCAGGCCCGCGCCCCCCATTCATCTGGCGTATGACAAAGGCCAACTGACCGACCTTCCTGTCCAGCTGGACTTGAGTCCATCCCTGAAGGTCTTTTCCTATCTTTCGCTGAAGTTTATCGTTACGTCGGGGCGAGTTATCAATGTCGAATAAATTTTCCAAGTTCCAGAAGACAATTTGATACTGGGAAGGCATTTCTTACCTCCTATTCTTTGGGGATAACTGGTCTTCAATTAAGGATTTGAAGGGTATGCGTGCTGATATCGAAAGTACAACCTAGCATTGTTTACACCGATCCATCTAATACGCCAAAACCGTTACAAGTGCCTAATAAAATTCTTTTCAACATCACTTTGGCCAATAAGTTCCTTGACATTTCGAATGTTGTAACCACTTTCAAAAAGTAATATAGCATTCCTATCCGTGCTCGTCAATAATTTTTTGGGGTTATAATTTTTAGGGTTACCGGCATGATTCCTTAACACACAGATATTTCCCTGGTAACATGCATCCACTGGAGATTTTTTCGGGACTATAAAAAATTTTAATCAGACTTATAACCATGCCTTTCGCTTCACTCAAGGCACAAAACGTCATGAAAGCATTTTTTTCAAACCTCCCACCAGCCTGTCCGGAGCTAAAAAGCATCATGGCAATATGCGGAAGAAAAAGAGGCTGTAACATCTACATTTAACCAGGTTACTAATATCCTAAAATTTAATTACGGTACAATGTCGAAATCTTTGGCTTTGCCGCAGAAGAAATCGCTGAAAGTCTAAAAACAAATGGTGGGATGCTTATCGCGTCACCAGAAGGTTTTTTCGTAAAAGGAAGAAAAGGCCCACTGAAGAAGGGAGAGCTAAAGCGTGCCGCCAGTTGGGCAAAAGTAATCGTAGCTGGGTTGGGCTTTTTAAACTTCATCCAAATTGCGATAAAGAGGACTTTTAGATAGTTATCGGTCCGGGAAAAGTCAAGCTTCTTTCCATTGAGCCTATCTTCACAGCGTGTTTACCCTTTAACAAATATAACGTTATAGAGGCGATGAATGTACCAAAGGAAACGCTTCCAATCCTGTTTTCTTTAATGACTATCTTTGCATCTTTAATTTCTACCTTCGATTCTGCTTTGAAATCATACCTGATTCTTTTTATCTCCATTAATCCGTATTTTACAACAAAATCCACATAGACTTTAAAAGGTGCTAACTTCTTGCTTAGCTGAATAACTATTGCATGAGCCTTCTTATCCCGAATAGCTTCCTTATATTCCTTTTCATTTATTAATTCCTCTATCGTAAGTTGCAACAAACCATTTGAAAGATATTGGGATAAAATTTCAACGATTTTCTTTGTCAAATCTTTTTTAGCTTCACCTGCATCCAGGGGGGATTTATTCAACCATTTCTTAGCTTCAGGGAAATCCTCTATACCTCGAGCATCGATCATTTTATTTATCTCTTCTGCAAGCTCTTTGCTGTATAAAGGCTCCTCTGGTGTTAAACTTTCTTTCATAACCGTTCCACCCCTCCCTTGACTTCCATGCTCACCGGATACTGTTGCGACTCAGGTTCATACATGCACTCAACACCTCCCCTTGTTTCAATGTTTATTGGTAGCCGGGGCTTACGTTTATTTATTACATATTTCAAAATAATTGTTGCCGCAAAAACAGTAAATATTACTATATACCATGTAGCTAAATCTGGTCTCTGGTTATTCTCCTCTACCGGAGGAATAAATATCTCTGGCGTCCTTGCCGCATTGTTTCTTTTGCTGAGTTCTTCAATCTGCCCCTCTGGATCAATTTCTACTACGAACATGTGTGTCTTTCCCCGCAGTGCGTCAGAGACATGCAGCCATACCTCCACTACCGTTACGTCTCCAGGATTCAAACCCGGAACCGTTTCACCACTTGACCAATCGTGGTCTTCTTGATTATAGGCAAGAACCAGTGTCTCTGGAGCAGGACTATTCCCTTTATTAATAATCTCTACCTGAAGCACCAGTGCATTATTTTCAAAACGCCATCTATCGGCGGACAAAATAGCTAAATCTAGTCTTTTTTGTCCGGGCGGCGGTCCGGCAGCTTCAAACTCGACGTTGTCAACCGCCAAGTGACTCATGATAGGCCATTCAGATGGAATATTACTTAGCGAAAAACTCACAACTGCACGGGAAATATTTGACCTTTTAGAAATAACCTCAAGAGGAGTCCTGATCGGCAGCAATTCGCCCTGCAAAGTGAGCGTTTCCCTTGCTTTACCTACGTAATTGCCATCCTTATCATAAGCTATTAAATAAACCTCGCGAGTTTCATCAATCCCTGCAGAGTAACCTACCCAGACCTTTACCCGGCTTTGGGTACGAGTGAAGCTCATCTCAACAGGCGTTGTGCAGAACTCCTTAGCATAACATTGCTCGATGGCTTTCGTACCAGAATGAGCAAAGCCAGGAATAGCAAGTCCTTTAGAATAATCCAGAGCGACCGGCCAATATGAAGATAATCCCTTTATCTTCATATTGGCCGGAAACTTCAACCTGTCCGCCCTGCCCTGGTCCACCGGTAGATAAATCCTCAAAATCAATCACGACAGGTTCGCCCCAGACTGGTGCAACCATTCCAAAACATAACCCCGTAAACAGCAATAAAAATAAAAAAATGCTTATTGCTCGATAATTGTTATTAAACACCTTTATCAGTTGCACCTCCTGCTCCCGAATTTGCAAAATACATAAATTGATAGTTGATAATTAATAATTAAGAGCCCGGCTATAGCTTTTAGCGATAGACTTTACCTTTATCAAATTTCTTGTCGAACTCACGAACTCTCATATATTTCAACTATTTCAACCTCCTCTTTCCGTGACTTTCGCACTGAAATCGATCTCTCGTCGATGAACCGGAAAAGAAGACAGTCATGGAAGCGACACCTCGGGAGGATCCCCGTTTCCTGGCACAGGTTGTAGATCGGCTCGCTAACTTGATACTTTCAAGAATATAAGAATATAAACCCAAGCCATTCAGCTATGGTAATTTTAGTGAAAGTAAAATACTTTCAAGAATATAAGCCCTTTGGCTGTTAGTACCATCATTTGTCAACCTAAACATCATCAATTCCAGAATTCCTGGCAAGATTTCTCCTAACGGTTCTAATGCCATGTAAGTAAAATCAGGTTACCTTCAGCCCGGCGGTTACAGCGGCCAGTCTTTTCAGCGCTTTGAAGTTTTCCATGTCCCCGGTCCTGGCCCGGCGCAGGGCGTTTTCCAGCATGGAGATGGACCGGTCGTAATCCTGCCGGTTCACCGGGTAGGGGTAGCCATCCTTGCCCCCGTGGGCGAAACTGTAGCGCACCGGGTCCCTCCGGCTGGCCGCGGCATTATAAATCACCTCGGAAACCAGGGCAAAGGCCCGCACAGTGGCCGGCCCCACTCCTTCCACCGCCAGCAGGCCTTCGTAAGAAGCCGGCTGGATATCGCAAAGCCTGTCTAGGGTCTTTTTAATCCGGCCCGCTCCGGGCACTGGATGTCCGGCCGGCAAGCTTAAAACCTTCAATTTATCCACAGGCATGTCCGTAATTTTTTTAAGAGTTTTTACGACCTCACCCGGTCTTCCGGCCAGGTACAGCGAAGCGTCCCTGGCCCCGGCGCTTTCCCCGGCAACCATGTTTAGCACCCTCCCTACTGGTTCACCGCATACGGCGGAATGGGGCTCCAGGATAAAGGTGTCCACTTTTTTACCCAGCCAGTGATAGCGCCGGGCCCAGCCGCTGGTCAAGTCCATCCCCTGCTGGACCACCGCCCATTGGCCATCATTTGTAAAGGCAAAAACATGGTGATAGATCTGGAAACCGTCCTGTAAAGCGGCGTTGTCCACTTTGGCGGACATCCGGCTGGCGTACTGCAGCGACCCGACATCGACGGCCAGGCAGTAATGGTCTGCATACTCCTCTATTTCCCCCGGGGTTTTGCGGGAAGCCAGGGCCTTCCCGCCAGCGAGATAAAGGCCCAGATGGCGCTGCTTCGGTCGCAGCCCTTCCTTCAAGGCACCGCACAATACAGTGGTCAGGCCGGATGAATGCCAGTCAAATCCCACCACACACCCCAGCGTCTGGAACCAGAAAGGGTCTGAAAGCCGCTCCAGCACCTCGGCAGGCCCGTATTCTTCTATCACCGCTTCGATGATGGCCGAACTGAGCTTCACCATCCGCTCGAACAGCCAGCGGGGACAATGGTGCCCGTGCAGGGGCAGGTTTGCTATACCGGTTCGCAAGTAATCACCTTCTTAATAACTCTAATTATACCTGGAACATGGGTTCCGGGCAAGCACAGTGTAACATAAGATGCGGTCAAGAATTTTTGGGTATTATTTTTTTCATGCCCCTATGCGGATCGGTATTTTTATTTTTTCCTAAAGTTTGGTTAAACTCTGTTTGAACAGGTACATAAATTGTATTTAACATTACCCCTGAGATATTGTACAATGTTTGTAACTACTCAGGTAGGCACAAAGGCACAAAGGCAAGAGATCTGAAGAGAATGAGTTGCTTAAGTTGCTATATGATGTTTACAAAGCGGTATTTGGACAGGTTGTGTCCTGCATTCCGATTGTATTCCTATAAACTTTGTGCCTATGTGCGTTTGCCCCTTTGTGCCTGAGTAGTTACCAATGTTTTTAAAAATATTTCTTAGGTTAGCGAACAGATGTTAATTTCTCTTTACGTAAAAAATTTCGCCTTGGTGGAAGAAATTGCCCTGGATTTTTACCCCGGCTTAAATGTTTTAACGGGGGAAACCGGCACGGGCAAATCAATAATTATAGATACAGTACAGCTTTTAACCGGAGGCAGGGCTGCAACGGAATACATCCGTACAGGTCAGGAAAAAGCGCTGGTGCAGGGTGTCTTTGACCTTTCCAAAACACCGGACGCGGTCTTCTTTTTAAAAGAACGCGGTTTTGAGCCGGAAGAAGACGGAACTTTGCTTATGTCCCGGGAAATAACCCAAGGGGGGAAAAATATCTGCCGGATTAACCAGCAAATAACCACTTTAAGCGCCTACCGGGAAATGGGTCAGGCCCTAATTAACCTGCACGGGCAGCAAGAACAGCAAGCCCTGCTTACTTTAGACCACCAGCGTAACTTGTTGGATAAATACGGCGGGCCGGAACTGCAGGAAGTTTTAGACCAGGTAAAAAAGTCTTTTTACCACTGGCAGGCAGCTAAAAAGGACCTCGACCAACTCGGTGAAGAAACTGACCGGCAGGCTTTCGAGATGAAATCCAAAATCTCCGCCAGGTTCCTTTATCACGTAGGTGAAAAAAGATTGGACAACAGCACCGACGCCATCCCCCTCCAATCCAAACGGACGTTCCGTAATGCGGTAGAAACGGACGGCAACCGCAAAGAGAAGGAG
>LDZU01010383.1_pt1 | contig 10422 bp, 9 predicted proteins | sample 615531 | NCBI WGS metagenome assembly LDZU01 (sample SAMN03408293, study PRJNA278302) | terrestrial metagenome | isolation source: oil reservoir sample SB2 | place: USA: Alaska, North Slope, Schrader Bluff formation | collected 2011-09 | reverse complement strand
GTTGTTCGGAATAGTGTTTTCTTTTCATCTGGAATCTCCTGTTTTATTTTGCCAGAAAATTCCACTTCGGGTTGGTATTATTTTAGGGGATGGTTACCATGCCACCATACGAGATGCCGACGATCAAATCCACATGACCACCGAATTCCTGGCAGATCAACTCGGCATAATCATCCGACATCATGTGCACTGTATATCCTTCCGTCAACCCTGATTTGCGACTGACGGTATAAAGTGTGTATTCCGAGAGTAGCGGTTTCAGCCCGGAGAGCATGAACGAAAAGCTGAGACCTCTGGGAATGCCGTTGCCGGGACCACCGAGGAACAACAGCATGATCTTCTTACCCGAACCGACCCGCGCAAAAGGGATGCTGTTTTTGAAGATACCGTATGAAGTATTTGCCATCAATCCCCTCCTCGACAAGATTAATTATACGTATTATATAATACGACGTGCTGGGTTTCAGAGTTCATTTCAAGTTCTGAACACGCTAGTTTCTCATCCGGTAAATTGTTATTAATATCCAGATTGTAAAGAAAGTTCCCCCTTTTTCGAAATAAAAAAAACAGACGCCATTACAATATAGTGTCTGTCTGAAATCCGACCTATTTACTTTACAATATTCACCAATCTACCCGGCACATAGATCACCTTGCGTGGAATTGCCCCTTCTAGAAATTTCTGCACAATTTCACTCGCCAGCGCCATTTCCTTGGCTTTCTGCTCACTGATATCCACCGGCACCACCAGCTTGTCGCGCAGTTTGCCATTCACCTGCACCACCAATGTGATCTCATCTTCTTCGGTAGCTTTCTCATCCACTTCTGGCCAGGGCTGGGTGTGGATGGAATAGGGCATGCCCAGCCGCCCCCACATCTCTTCAGCAATGTGCGGGCAAAGCGGGGCTAACATGCGCAGATAGATGCTGACCGCTTCCTGCCAGGCAGGGCTGCCATAAGCACCATCCGCACGGGCATCCTGCATGGTATTCGCCAATTCCATTAATCCTGAAACGATAGTGTTGAATTCAAAATCCTCAAAATCCTTGGTGACCGCTTGCAGGGTTTGGTGCACCTTACGGCGTAATACCCTGGTCTTTTCCACATCATAATTACCCGATTTGCCTTCTTCCAGGAATAAATTCCAGATGCGGTTCAACCAGCGCTGTACTCCGGTGATATTGCCCGGGTCCCACGGACCGCCCTCCGCCCAGCGGAAGCCGAACATCAGGAATGCGCGCACCGTATCAGCGCCGTACAAACGTACCTGTTCATCCGGGTCCACCACATTGCCGCGCGATTTGCTCATGCGCTGCCCATCTGGACCCAATATCTGACCCTGGTTGCGCAGTTGCAGCATGGGCTCATCGCCTTTGGTGATACCTAGATCGCGGCAGGCTTTATGAAAGAAGCGTGTGTACATCAAATGCATGGTGGCATGTTCCACGCCACCGGTGTAGGTATCCACCGGCATCCAGTAGTCATATTCTTCCTGGTTGAAGGGCGCTTTATCTTCATCCGGGCTTAAGTAGCGCAGATGATACCAGGAGGAACACATGAAGGTATCCATGGTATCCGTCTCGCGCTCGGCTTTGCCACCGCACTGCGGGCAGGTGGTGAAACGCCAGGTGGGATGCAGTTTCAGCGGGCTTTCTCCGGTCGGTTTCCATTCCACATCATCCGGCAGCAAGACCGGCAGGTCCTTATCCGGCACAGGCATCACGCCACATTTCTCACAGTACAACACCGGGATGGGCGCTCCCCAATAGCGTTGCCGGGAGATCAACCAATCTCGCAGGCGGTAGTTAACCGCACCCTTTCCATAACCCTGCTCTTCTATGTATTTAATGGCTATTTTGAAAGCCTTATCCGCCGGGGTGCCGTTCAACGAACCAGAATTGACCATTGTGCCGTGGGCAGGCACTGATTCGCTCATGCTGGTGCCATCCAGTGCTGGCATATCATCCGGCTGGATGACCACCCGCACTTCTAGCCCAAATTTTCGGGCGAACTCAAAGTCGCGTTGGTCATGGGCAGGTACCGCCATGATAGCGCCCGTGCCATACGTCATCAGCACATAATCCGCCACCCAGATCGGGATCTTCTCGCCATTAACGGGATTAATCGCATAGCCTCCGGTGAATACGCCGGTCTTTTCCTTCTCGGTGGATTCACGTTGGATTTCCGTCTGGCGGATAGCTTCCGCCACATAGCTCTCGACAGTTTCCTTCTGTTCAGAGCTGGTGATCTTCTTCACCAGCGGATGTTCAGGAGCCAGCACCATAAAGGTTGCGCCCCACAGCGTATCCGGGCGGGTGGTGAAGATCTCGATCGGATCACCCTGTTCGGTATGGAAGATCACAGACGCGCCTTCAGAACGACCGATCCAGTTGGTCTGTAATGTTTTGACCGGTTCTGGCCAGTCCATACCTTCAAAATTGAGCAGTTCATCGGCGTACTTGGTGATGCGGAAGAACCACTGTTCCAGGTCTTTTTTGATGACCGGTGTGTTGCAACGTTCGCAATGGCGATCCTCACCCACCACCTGTTCTCGTGCCAGGGTGGTGTTGCAGTGTGGGCACCAATCTACCAACGATTTCTTGCGATACGCCAGATCATTTTTCAGGAATTGAGAGAAGAACCATTGCGTCCAGCGGTAATACTTGGGATCAGCAGAGATCGCCTCGCGCCGCCAATCGAACATATTGCCCATGCTGCGCATCTGTTCGCGCATATGGTCGATGTTGGCATAGGTCCATTCTTTGGGATGGACGTTGCGGTTAATGGCAGCATTCTCCGCCGGTAACCCGAATGCGTCAAATCCCATCGGGAACATCACGTTATAGCCATGCATGCGCAGATATCTGGCGCGTGCATCCGAGGGCGTCATGGCGTACCAGTGCCCGATATGCAGGTTTCCGGATGGATAGGGCAGCATGGTCATGGCGTAATATTTCTTGCGAGACTTGTCGATATCCGCACGGTAGAGTCCATCGGCTTCCCATTTCTTCTGCCATTTGGATTCGATCTTAGCTGGAATATAACGTGGTGTATGTGTTACGGGCATAGATTCAACCTCTCTTATTAAGTAAAAAATCCTTCATCCTCAGGGACGAAGGGTTTCTCCGTGGTACCACCCTGATTGTTCGCGCACGAACCTCTCAGGCAGCTCTAACGGGCTTATCCGGTCGCTGCTACTTTTGGTTCACAACGACAGCTTTGCGGTCTTTCGCTCAAGAGGCGAGTTCTTTCTCAAGCGCTCCAGGGGCGCTGCATCGGGTTCACACCATGCTCTCCCGATTCGCTGCTGGATGAAATACTGCTCCTCTTCTCGCTTTTTAATCTTCTCTTCTACCAGTGGACCCAGAGAGATTCGAACTCTCGACCTTCTCAATGCCATTGAGACGCGCTCCCAACTGCGCTATGGGCCCTGCTTTTTTACCCAAATGGACCTGGAGGGAGTCGAACCCTCGACCTCTTCAGTGCGATTGAAGCGCGCTCCCACTGCGCTACAGGCCCGTTTTTAAGGGCAGGAAAATTCTACCCAAGAGCTATGCGGCTGTCAAGCCATCAGCGTTACCAGAGTATATCATAAGTGCTATAAAATCTTAGCCAGATACAGGCAATAATTCTTTCAAAAGCGGGATAGCTTTTTCACGATCGGTGTACCATATCGTTTGCATTCCCAGTTCCTGCGCACCGGCGATGTTTTGCGAGAAATCATCCACAAACAGGGTCTCTTCCGGCTCCACCTGAAGAGCATCCAGGATCAGGCGGTAGAACCCCTCCTCCGGTTTGCGCATCCCCACTTCGGCTGAGAAAAAACTGACCTCAAATAGATCCAGGAAAGTATGCCGTTCCTGCATCCACTCGCGCGTTCCCGGGAAAGCATTGCTCAACAATCCCAATTTATAGTGAGGTTTCAACGTGCGCACAAAAGCCACCAATTCCGCATCTTCCTCATCGTTACTGAAAAATTCCTCGTAAAATGCGGTTGCTTCCTCCACCGGAATACCCACCTGCTGCGCCATCATCTCCAACAGTTTTTCTTTAGAAAACAATCCTTTTTCAGCATCGATGCTCAATGGATTATGGAAAACGATGCGCTCTAACTCTTCAATACTGATGCCATACCGTTGCGCCATTATCTGGCGTGCGGAATGGTCAAAGGTATTGATGAATACCCCGCCCATGTCGAAGATGACTGCCTTGATCGCTTGCGTCACGTTATTTCTCCTAGCCCTTGTTCTTATCCGGGTCAGCCTGCAGAGCATCCCATTCCTCGCGCAGCACACCCATCATGTACATATCCCAGCGTTTGCCATCGCGATACACAAAACCGCGTAGAGTGCCTTCCACTTTGAAACCCACCTTTTCATAGGAACGTTTGGCACGTTCGTTGTAGCCCAGCACCGCCAGCGATACGCGGTGCAGATTCCATTCCAAGAATGCCATGCGCAACAGCAACCGCAGCGCCTCACTGCCGTACCCTTTGCCCCAATTCTCTCGTTCCCCGATGCCAATTCCCAGCCAGGCATTGCCGCTGTGCCAGTCATAGCCAGCCAGCTCAATAAACCCGATCATCTGGTCATCACTTTTCCGAACAATGACCATTTCCGTAAGAGTATCCAGACGTTTCTCAAACCATGTTTTCATTTGATCAGGCGTGAACATCATCGCAATTTCACTATCCATGAAACGATCATACAGTGCATCACGCTGCCAGCGTGCATAGGTCGCGCTATCTTTTTCCGGGTCCATCGCGCGTAAATAGACTTTTTCACTCTTCAACTTCATACCCATTATTCCTCAACTCGGTTCTTTCGCCATTCTTCTGCCAGCAATCCGTAGATGATGCAATCGTGATAACTGCCCTCACGATAGATCAGTTCGCGTAAGCGTGCTTCTATAGCAAAACCGGCTTCCTCCACAATATGGATGGTAGTTTCAGCAAAATCTGTAACATACATACACACATGGTACAGGTTCAACTCATTGAAGATATAGCGCAGTGAAAGCTGAAGACTCTCTTTTAGATACATAGCGGTTGAGCTTTCATCTTTCAAAAGCAGCTGCAGGAAACTCTGACCGTTATTCCATTCAATATTGGTCAGGAACATAAATCCGACTAGTTCACCTTCTTCTTGATTGGTGCGGATGGCATAGTAAAAATCGCTTCTGCTTTCCTCAGATTCCTTTAACTTTTCTTCCAGATCTTTGCTCAATTGCGTGGGATTCAGGAGATGAACCGGGTTGGAAGTGCGCTGGCGCGCGTAATCCAGATCCAGCATCCAGCCTGATTCGATCTCGCCATCCTGCTTCGGGTCGATCTCGGTCAAGCGCAATCGCTCACCCTCAAAAATATTGGTTAGTTCCATTTTTTTATCCTTGGTTCTGGATTAAATACTTTTGAATTTTATCTTAATATTTGAAGAGAGTTTCTTTTGGCTAGATTCGCCCACTTTTCGTCAGCACGAAATAGGCTTGCCAGGTGATCCATTTATTAGGCTTCACTTTAGACGGTTTGGTAAAAGGCACCGTGAGTTTATTCCAGGTTTCCTCCAGCGCCCATCCGCCAGCGGTTAATTGCTTGTTGGCTATGAAGTCGATAGTTGGCTGCAGGCGGCTATCTTTGCCATAGCCCAATTTTGTCAAGACAAAAGCCGTTTGCAGTACATCCGATTGATAGCTGCGTGGAAAACCCAGCCGGAACCAATGCTTGCTGAACGGATTTCCTTCTTTTTGCGAGAAATCTATCTTCGCAAGAACCTGGTCGAACAGATATTCCGCACCGGTCTGGATCGCTTTCTGCATTAATTCGGTTCGGTCGGCTTCTTTGATCACAGAGAAAACACGCAATCCTTTTACAACACCCCATGCACAAGGTTCTCCCTCATCGTTAAACCGGCAACCATAATCTCCACTGACCAAAGTATGCGCGAGGAATTTCAGTGCACGGTTCATGCGCCCATCCTGTAAGCTCACACCCACCCCAGCCAAACCAAAACTGATAAGAGCATCATTGCAAAAGAGATCCATTGGCTGATGCTTGACAAAGCGCCCTTCCAAGCGCGGAAAAGAGCCATCTTCCGCCTGGGTTTGTGAAAACACCAGATCAACTGCTTTCATAATACGGTCATCTAAACTTGCTCCCAATTCCGCCAACAGTATCACCTGCCAAGCGGTGCTGGTATACATGGGCACGATCATAGAATCTGCATTCCCCCACCAGCCTGCTGCAGATTGCAGAGCCAGAATCTCCAGAACCGGTCCGTGCATCATGATCCTGGAGTGTGCTTCATTTAATTGCGCATCATCTTCCGCCAGCCCAACGATATCCCGTAGCGTAAAGTAGTGCACGCTGGGATTTTCTTCTTCCAATAACCAGGCTAACAGCCTCTCTTTTTCCATCACGTCCCTCACTTTTGCTTAACTATTTTAATGATAGTTAATAATTGGGATTTCTACAATAATATGCTCATCAATGTTTATAATTGGATATATGACCATGCTAGCTGATTATTACCACACACTGTGCGGAGAATCCACCACCCCACAAATTTTGAATGCGTTTGCACAATACCAGAGCGAACTGTTAACTTGGAATGCGCAGTTCAATCTCACTGCCATTCGTTCTGCAGAGGAGATCGAAAGCAAACATTTCATGGATGCCCTCAGCCTGCTGCCCACCCTGCGGCGCTACCAGATACGCAGTTTGATCGATGTGGGCAGCGGGGCAGGCTTTCCGGGTATCCCGCTCAAGATCGTGCAGCCCGATCTGCGCTTGGTGCTGGTGGAATCCGTTGAAAAGAAAGCCGTTTTCTGCAAGCACATCCTCCAAATACTTGATCTTAACGATGCGGAAGTGGTTGTCGATCGCGCTGAAGCATTGGGGCAAAACAAACTCTATCGCGAGCAATTCGATTGCGCCGTGGCGCGCGCCGTGGCTGCTTTACCCGTATTACTGGAATACCTACTGCCGTTGGTGCGAGTAGAAGGTATCGTCATCGCGCAGAAAAGCGCTTCTGTTGAGGAAGAAATCGCTCAGGCGAAGAATGCCTGCGCCATTCTGGGTGGCAGAGAGATGCAAATTGAACAGGTCACCATTCCAGGTGTGGATGCCCCCCGCAACCTGGTCATCATCCAAAAAATTAAACCCACCCCAGCGGGTTATCCACGCCGGGTGGGAACGCCTGCTAAGAAACCGCTCTAGATCCTTACTGCTGTATCCTGCCTTCTTCCACCTGCCACATGGTACATTTCTCCAAAAATTCGGGGTTGAACATGCCGGCATCGGTGGCGGTCAGAATAGCCTGTTCGCAATCCTCTAATGCATGCAGCAGCGCATCGCGATGCGCCAGGTCCAATTCTGCCAGGGTTTCATCCAGCAGCAGCACCGGCCATTCGCCTGTTTTTTCCTTCAACCAGTGCATCTCACCAATTTTCAATGCCATCATCACGGTGCGCACCTGCCCGCGTGAACCGTAGGTTCCCATATCCACCTGGTGCGCATGGAAGCGCAGCTCATCACGGTGTGGTCCGATGGTCGTTACGCCGCGCTGGATCTCTTCTTTACGGATCGCTGCCAGAGCCTGCATGAAAGCCTGCCGCAACGCTTCCAGGTCGGGTACAGCCTGATCTTTAACGGATAGAACCTCTGAAACCAGGGAATTTTGGGCTTGTGTACTGTGCAGAAAATCAAAGCCGGGTAAATATTGGATTGTCAAGTCAGAGCGTTGTTCTGAGAGCTCCAGATGCGTTGCAGAAGCCAGCTGTTCAAATTCCTGCAACATCTGGATGCGGGTGCGCATGATGAAACTGCCTTTTTCTGCCACCCGCTCATCCCAAAAATCAAGCTGGGCGGGGTCACCGCCTCGTTCTGCCATATTTTTTAGCAGGGCATTACGCTGGCTGATCGTCTGCAAATAAGCCGAAAGTTCGCGCGCATAGCCCGGGTAGACCTGCGCGATGGTCATATCCAGATACCTGCGACGTACATCCGGTCCATCTTCGATGATCTCGGTCATTTGCGGGAGGAAGATCACCGAGTTGAAATTTCCCAGTGCATGCTGCAGCGGACGTTTCACTCCATCCAGCAGCACTTCTTTGCGTAGGCGTGCATTCCCGTTACCCCCATTTCCCAGGATCAAGCGCGCTTCCATCTGATGGTCACTTCCCGAGCGTGAGAAATCCATCACCAGGCGTGCCACGGGCAACTCCTCTTCGAGCGCCAGAAAATTGATCAATTCCCTGTCACGCCCCGCCTGGACAGAGGTGAGTGTGGAGAAAAAATAAACTGCTTCCAAGAAACTGGTCTTTCCCTGGGCATTGTTGCCCACCATGACCGTTACATTTGGCGGGATATCCACTTCCAACCGTTTGAAATTGCGAAAATTGGTCAGGGAAAGGTGTTTAAGGAACATGGATTTAAGTTTAATCTATACCTGTTCCGCTTGCATGGCTTCTTGATCGCTGGGTTTCCATACTTGGGTAGCTTTATCGACAAAAAGCACCCCATCTAGGTGATCGATTTCATGTTGAAATACGCGTGCCAACCACCCTTTTGCCCGCACCTTCATCTTCTTTCCGTAGCGGTTCAAGCCGCGTACTTCCACCCGCTCTGCCCGTTCAACCTCCCCCACAATATCGGGAACTGATAGGCAGCCCTCCATTCCGAGTACTGTCTCTTCCGATCGTTTGACGATCACGGGGTTAACCATCACGAATAATTTCGCGTCGGCATCCTCACGGCTGTCGTCTTCCGGATACTCCACTACGATCAAGCGCATGGATTTGTTTACCTGTGGAGCTGCCAGCCCCACCCCATCCTGTTCGCGCATAGTTACGATCATATCTTCCACCAGTTCTTGCAAACTATCTCCAAAATCACGGACTTCGTGGGCTTTCTTGCGTAGTGTCGGATGCGGTAATTTAACGACTTCAAGATTCTTCATGTACATAACCTTCAAATATTATCATTTTTATAATAAATATTGCTGGAATTATAACACGCTCAGTCTTGTGCTTCCTCTTCTTCCCCATCGGAAGGCTCGTCATCATGGTAAACCCTGTGATAGGCTTCCATCCAATTCGCCAGACGTTCGCTATTCAAATAGGCATTCTCTTTTTGTTCCCGGTCTTTCAGAGACTGAAAACGGCTGAATATCTCCTGTTGTACATAAGAGGGGTTGGGTACATAGTCAAACGTGAATTCCACATCGCCGATGCGAATAAAGACCGTTCCAAAATTGAAAAGCAGCCCAAAGGCGTTTTGCTTTTTATATTCGATGGTCTGAATATTGCGGATGGGAGCTGCACGTCGTTCTTCCATTCCAAAAGGCTTGCGAAAGACATCCACGATCTGTTCGGGAGTGATCATGAAATAATCATTGCGCCAATCCGCTGTGCGGTAATACCACCATATTGCCATCGCAACGCCAATCACTGCCATGATAGTGCGGTAAGTATTTGTGCCTTCGGTTGCCAAACCAAACCATCCTTGTTGGGGAGCCAGGTAGAAGATAAGACTCATCAGCAAACCCAAAAAAGGCAGGATGGTTTTTCGGATAAAAACGAACCAGTGTGTCCGGTAAGTGATGGTGTCACCCTCCACCAGTCGGAGACGGAGCAGACCGGAAAGAAAATCGGCATGATATTCCCGCGATATGGTTTCCTCTTTCAGAGAGTCTATATTTTTTTGTTGCATTGTGTCATCCGGAATGGTCTCATTAAGCAGTTGTTTGCGTAAAACTTCTTCGGGATCTGCATCCTCTTCAACCATCTTATATTTCAAGTTTAACCACTGCTCTTCTACGATCGCAATGACTGCTTCCACGTATGCCACATTGCGGAACGTGATCAATCCGGTAAAGGTGCGCATCACAACATCCCCAAAATGATACAATCTCCCGGAAAAGGACGTGTGTTTAGCGATTGAGAGGATGGCATTCAGCGGAGTTTCTTTCCGGCTATCCTGCACCAGCGCAATTTTCTCAAGAAAGACCACCCGCCGATTGGTGACCACATAAAAATCATTCATCCAATCAAAGGCATTCCACACTCCCCAACCAATACAGAGCAGCCCGATGATACTGCCTGCCCATAGCGCCGCATTTCCAGTCAGAACTTCTGCATTGGATAAAACAATGGTAAGCACCAGCAACGCGAATGCAACCAGCAGCGGTCGCAGTACACGCAAAGCCAAGATCAATGGATGTTCGCGGTTGATATAATGAACCACCTCATCATCCTGCAGCCATCCCATTGGTTTTTTCATGAGAAAATTCAGGCTCTGTAAAGCCAATTCGAATTGAATCTGGAAGGAAGGAAATTCTTCCGCGATGCGTATCAAAATTTTTTGCGGGATCGCCAGTAGGATGGATTTCTTGTTCGCCCTGGCATAGGTTAATCGCAGGGTTTCTT
>LDZU01004937.1_pt1 | contig 10434 bp, 7 predicted proteins | sample 615531 | NCBI WGS metagenome assembly LDZU01 (sample SAMN03408293, study PRJNA278302) | terrestrial metagenome | isolation source: oil reservoir sample SB2 | place: USA: Alaska, North Slope, Schrader Bluff formation | collected 2011-09 | reverse complement strand
GAAAGTGATTGCTGCACACTGCGTGCACATCGATGAAGGTGAAATGCGAGAACTGAAAAAACACAAAGCTGGCGTTGCACATAATCCTTCATCCAACCTGAAATTGGCTTCAGGTTTTGCAAATGTTACACGAATGCTCGAGTTGGGGGTAAACGTTGGGATTGGTACTGATGGCCCAGCTTCTAATAATGATTTGGATATGGTTGAGGAAATGCGTTTAGCTTCGATGATTGCCAAAGCCTCCTCTGGTGATCCAACTGCCTTACCAGCTAAGCAAACGCTGTCAATGGCAACCAGTATGGGGGCAAAAGCCGTTCACATGAACCACATTACAGGCTCCCTTGTCCCCGGCAAACGGGCGGATATGATTTTGATTGATATTAATAAATTGCACAATTCGCCAAAATTTGAACGTGACCTTGAAGGTCTATACGCACAGGTAATTTATGCTTCAAAATCTACGGATATAAGCGACATGATGGTCAATGGAAAGTGGTTAATGCGAGAGCATGTCTTATTAACCCTTGATGAAGCGCAGTTGATGAGTGAAGCTCAGGATTATGCAAAGAAAATCGATGCGTTCTTGATTGAACGTGAGCAATCGGTTCTGTCCAAACTGGTCGCTATCGGCGGCGCAATGCAAGAAGAGAGCTTTGAAGTCCAGGCAAAGGTTCGTATTACGGATCCTGACAAAATCATTGAAGCCCTGGATCAGGATGGTGTTGATATTATCTACACACGGCATTACCACGAATACGATACGTATTTCTTCTTCGATAAAAAGAAGCAAGGGCTTTTACGCTACAGGGAGGATGAGTTTATCGGCAGAAAAGGTGAAATCACCAATGTGCGCGGTCGATTGACCCTTGTTGGCGTGACTCGAGAAGCTTCCTTTGAACGAGATGTGATGCTTTCCCGCAGTCGGTATTATGCACCTGCAACCCATTCTCTGCGCTTTTATCGAGAATATTTCGATCCCGCCAGCGAAATTGACATCGAAAAAGATCGCAAACGGTTTAAAATTCAATACAAAGAAGTTGATTTTTACATCAATATTGATACGCTCATCAATCCAGATTTGGGTCATTTCCTTGAGGTAAAAAGCCGAACCTGGAGCCGGGAAGATGCAGAGTTGAAATCCGGTTTAATTGCTGAATTAATCGAATTTCTTGGTGCGTCCTCTGACATGGCTGAAACCCAAGATTATATCGAAATCGTCAAAAAATACTTGAAAAACAAATAGAAGGCGAGAAATAAAATGACCCTCAATGTTCTTTTTCTAACAGCTGAAGCAGAACCCTTTGTAAAAGTTGGGGGATTGGGAGATGTTGCCGGTGCTTTACCGGATGCTATTCGCAATCTCTCAAATACCTTTCCAAAATCTAAAAACGTGGACATTAGAGTCGTTTTGCCCTTTCATTTTGCTGTCAAACAAAAAGGGTTCAAACCAAAACTCCTTGGTGAATTTGGAGTCAATAGTTCAGAGGGTCTGGTAAACTGCCAGGTTTACTATTACGATAAAGAAGGTTTGCCAGTCTATTTATTAGACGGTGACCCGATTGATGAAAAATCACCAGTATACTCACTGGAACCCATTCATGATGGCTATAAATTTGTTTTTTTCTCGCTTGCTTGTTTGGGTTTAGCCAAATTTCTTGATTTTAGGGTTGATATACTCCAGGCAAACGACTGGCATACTGCCACAGCGATTTATGCATTAAAAACCAGGGAAATCCCCTCACCACACCTCTCAAAGACAAAAACCATCTTATCCCTCCACAATTTGCCCTTTATGGGTTTTGGCGTTCAAAAAGCTCTCACCGATTACGGGCTCCCGCCATCAGAAAATACTGTTCTTCCAGAATGGGCAAGGCACGCCCCCCTCCCGCTTGGTCTCTTGCATGCAGATAGAATTATTGCCGTTTCTCCGCATTATGCTGAAGAAATCCTCACGCCAGAATTTGGATGCGGCCTGGAAGACTTCTTAAACACCAGGAAATCTGCACTTCAGGGCATTGTCAACGGGCTTGACCTTGATTTATGGGATCCAGTAACGGATAAAGTCATAGCACAAAATTTCTCGAATGATGATTTGTCTAAACGACCAATCAACAAATTAGATTTGCTGCAAGAATTTAACCTTTCACAAGATGAAAATATTCCGCTGTTAACATTGATCAGCCGGATGGATGCCCAAAAGGGCATTGATATCGCTCTCAAAGGATTGAAATATCTAAAAGATTCACCCTGGCAGGCGATCATTCTTGGAACGGGAAATCCAACCATTGAACAAATGGCAGTTGATTTAGAAAATGAGTTTCCCGAAAAGGTTCGTTCAATTATCGGTTTTGACGGGAAATTGGCGCATCGGCTATACGCAGGCGCAGACATTTTTATGATGCCCTCGCGATACGAACCCTGCGGACTCTCGCAAATGATTTCAATGCGTTACGGCTGTGTTCCCGTTGCAAGGGCAACAGGCGGTTTGGTGGACACCATCACACCTGTAACTCGCAAAGTGGACGGCGGCACAGGCTTCTTGTTTGATAAACCATACCCCTCTGTCTTTGCCACCACAATGCGGCGCGCGATTCGCTTTTATCAAAAACCCGGCTTATGGAAGAAGATTCAGAATAATGGGATGAAAATAGATTTTTCATGGGAAAATTCAGCCCAGAAGTATATTGATACCTATTATCGTTTTGCCAATAATATTTAATAAATAATTTTGTAAGGAGCTGCAAATGAAACAAGAACGAGCATCAGGTATCCTTCTTCACCCGACCAGCCTGCCAGGTCCTGATGGTATTGGAGATTTAGGTCCAGAAGCTTACCGATGGATCGATTTCCTTGCTCGAACAGGGACCCAGTTCTGGCAGGTTTTGCCCTTGGGACCCACTGGATATGGTGATTCCCCCTATCAGTGCTTTTCTGCTTTTGCTGGCAATCCTTACATTATCAGTGCTGCGCGATTGCTGGATCAAGGGCTTCTGAAGAAATCCGATCTTGCTGACAGGCCTGATTTTCCTATTGAAAAAGTGGATTATGGTCCTGTCATTAAATGGAAAATCAAACTCCTCAAAAGGTCTTATAAACAGTTCAGGTCAATCAAACAAAAAAAATACCTGGATGCTTTTTCAAGTTTCAAAGAATCTCAAAAGGAGTGGCTGGAACCCTTTGCAACTTTTATGGCAATCAAAGCCGAACATGGTAATGCCTCGTGGAGTGAATGGCCAGAATCCCTGCGGAAAAGAGACCCTGAAATATTAAAAGCCTTCATTGCCGAACATCAAGAAGACATTGAATTTCAGAATTATCTGCAATTTATTTTCAATGAACAATGGCAAAGCTTGCGTTCTTATGCCAAAAAGAAAGGCATTCGCATTATCGGCGACATCCCAATCTTCGTTGCTTATGACAGTGCAGATGTATGGGCTAATAAGGAACTTTTCTACCTGGATCAAGAAGGATTGCCAACAGTTGTTGCCGGCGTTCCACCAGATTATTTTTCAAAAACCGGTCAGTTATGGGGAAACCCGCTTTACAAATGGGACCTTCACAAAAAGAATAGTTACCAATGGTGGCTTAAGCGAATGGCGTCTGTTCTGAACCAGGTTGACATCATCAGGCTTGATCATTTTCGTGGATTTGAAGCCTACTGGGAAATCCCATTTGGCAATGAGACCGCCGAAGAAGGAAGATGGGTCAAGGGACCAGGTAAGGATTTCTTAAGTGCGATCAAGACCCAATTGGGTGAACTCCCTATTATTGCAGAGGATCTGGGAGTTATCACAACAGAAGTTAAGCAAATGCGAGATGATTTTAATCTGCCGGGAATGAAAATTTTACAATTTGCTTTTGCATCCGACCCGGATGATGATTTCCTCCCCCACAATTATCCTGTCAATTGTGTAGCCTATACCGGCACACATGACAATGATACAACCCTGGGTTGGTACACGAGCGCTCCAGAAAGAGAAAAGGATTTATGCCGACGTTACCTGGCTCGGTCAGGCAATGATATTTCCTGGTCAATGATCCGCACATTGTGGCGATCGACCGCCGCTTGGGTCCTCGCGCCTATGCAGGATTTTCTGAGCCTTGGCAACTGGGCACGCATGAACTATCCCGGGAATGCCTCAGGAAATTGGGGCTGGCGGATGCCCCCCGATGCTATTAATGAAAGCCTTGTAAATAGACTACACGAAACTAACTATTTATATGGACGCTTACCTGAAGAAGAAAAAGAAAACATTCGAAAGAAACTTGAAGATCAAACTTCAGGGCAGGTCATGCCGCATTAACTTTTTTATCACGCCAAAATGAGGCGATCACGATTCCGGCCAAAATTAGAACAGCCCCAATTCCCTCAAGGAATGTGGGGCTTTCTTTAAGGAAAATCAAAGCTAAAATCACCGTCCCAATCGGTTCGCCCAGGAGAGTCAGGGAGACATAAGCTGCCGATATATATTTAAGTGCTAAATTTAGCAGTGAATGTCCCATCAGCTGCGGTACGATACCCAGGGCTGCCAGCCAGAAATACGTTTGACGTGAATAAGAAAAAACCGGCTCTTTTCTGAGGATAACAATCACCAAAAGAACAAGAGCAGCAATCCCATACACCAGGCCGGCATAGGACAGGGTCGTGAGATTTTTTCGCAATTGGCGTCCCATCAATATGTATCCTGCCGCCATCCAGGCGCCGATTAGGGCTAAAAGGTTCCCAAACATTGAGCCGCCAGTAGAAAGCTGCCCACTACATGTTAAAATGCCGCCCTGAAATTGGCAGGTGCTTGCCAAACCAACAATTATGCTTCCAGCCATTGATACCACTAATCCTGCAATCACCGATTTTCGAATGGGTTCTTTCAAAACGATGGGGGATAAAAGCGCAACCCACAGAGGAGTTGTGGTGACCAACACAATTGAACTCGCTATAGACGTCAAGCGAAGAGAACTGATCCATGTTGTAAAATGTAAGGCCAGGAATATTCCTGATAAAATTGCCTTTCCAAAATCGGATATTGAAAGTCGTGCCCATTCGCCTTTTTGTTTGATTAGGACAATAGGCACGATAATTAAACTTGCCACGATTAAGCGCGAAGCAGCAATCACCATTGCCGAGGCTTCATCTTGAGCAAACCTTATAAAGATCGATGCTGTGGAAATGCACAAAATTCCCAGGGTGGTTACAAGAACCGGATGGAATTGCTTTTGCTGATTCTGATCGCTCATAGAGATATATTGTAATGTAAACCATGAACTTGACAAAGCCCAAATGGACGACTAAAATCTCGTAAATAATGAATTGGAGGAATTATGACTCACATCATCACAAGCTTATGCGTACGCGAAGGCAGCTGTGTGACCGTTTGTCCGGTTGAGTGTATTGTGCCAGGGAAACCGCAAGAAGAATGGCCCTGGTTTTATATAGACCCGAACACCTGCATCGACTGCGGCGCTTGCATCCCTGAGTGTCCATTTCATGCAATATTCCCGGAAGATGAAGTTCCTCAAGCCTACTTCGCCATGGGCGGCGAAGTCCAGGCTATGCCTTTAGGTACGCCAGGCTTCGAAGATGCTTTTGACGGTCACGATTACCAGGGGAACACGGTTCACATTGAATCAACACACACATTGGAACCAGATGAAGAGATCGACCTGACCAGAGACATTCAAGCAAATTATGACTATTTCTCAGACGGTCCAGGTTATGCTACCCTAATGGAAGATTAAACGACAAAGAGGCCGATCAATAAGACGGCCTCTTTCTAATTCAATTAACATCACATCTCTTAAAATGTTGAATTATGAATTCCGAAAAATATCCGAGGACTTTCGGAGCGCAGACTTAAGTGCGCTTTTTTCTCTGAAGATAATTTGCAATTCAAGAACAATATTGTTCAAGACTCAAGCTCTGAGGCTAAAGCCTGCGCTCTAAAATATGGGTAAATTTCTTGGTCAATCAATAATGATCGATTCTGCCGCTGCCATCGCTGCGCCCACAATGCCAGCCTGGTTTCTCAAAACTGCAGGGATTACCTCCGCGTCAATATTCTTAAGGTATTTCCCATAATTTTCAAATTTCTTGCTGACACCGCCGCCGAGAATGATAACGTCAGGATTAAGTAGAAATTCATAAGTTTGTAGAACCTTATCCAAACGTTTTCCCCATTTTTTCCAGGAGAGATTCTTTTCAGTCCTTACCCCATCACCGGCTATCCTTTCCACATCTTTCCCGCGGATTTTCAGGTGGCCAAGTTCTGAATTTGGCCACAGCTCACGCTTTACAAACAAGGCTGATCCAATGCCAGTACCAATGGTGAGGAATAAAACAAACTCATCCTCATATTTTTTACCGCTTCCAAATCGCATCTCCGCCAGACCTGCGGCATCAGCATCGTTCAAAATGGTCGTTTTGTTACCGGTTGCGTCCTTGATCAATTTTGCCAGGTTTTGTCCAATCCAATCCTTGCTAACATTTGCAGCTGTTCCAATCACACCGCGCCGAACAACGCCCGGAAATCCCGCACCAATTTTCCCTTCCCAATTAAAATGATCAACGATTTGTTTGATGACTTCAATTACCTGCTCAGGTTTACCTGGAGAGGGCGTCGGAATTCGGTAACGCTCCTCTAAAAACTCGCCCGTTTTCACATCAACCGGTGCCCCTTTGATGCCTGAACCACCAATATCAATTCCTAAAACTGTCATCTCAGCTCCTTTTTAAAATCAAATTAATCACAGGCATTATTGAGGTGTTCCTCAAAGGTAATCGAGAAATTATGCCGACCAGACCCATCACATGCTGCCCTAAAATATAAATAAGGCGTTTCTGCCGGAAAAGCGACGGCACGAAGCGATCCTAAATCCGGGTTGCAAATGGGTGTTGGCGGCAAGCCGAACGCGAGATAAGTATTATATGGGGATTCAACTGCAAGGTCAGCGTTTGACAGCGGGGATTTCCACCAAGTAGACCACTCCTCGCTGAAACCCAGCGCATATTGTACCGTCGGATCAGTTTCCAACCGCATACCCTGTGCCAGACGGTTATAAAAAACCGAAGCAATCATCGGTTTCTCATCATCCACTACCGCTTCTTTCTCAACAATGGAGGCTAAAGTCACTGCCTCATAAATCGAAAGCCCCTGCCGCTCGAAACCATTCAGGAGATCTTCATCCATATTAGCGTTAAATTCACTCAGAATTTCGCTTAATACAAAGGCAATGCCTTCCTCGCGAGGAATCATATACATCCCTGGAAATAGAAAACCTTCTAATGTCGGCGAATTATCAATGGGCAAAAAAGAAAAATAAACCGACGAAGGTGTGTACGACTCTGAAATAAATTCCTCGCGGGAAATTGCCAGACCACTTCCCGCTACGTTTACTGCCACCTCTTCGATCCGCCAGCCCGGCAGTATGCTGACAACTGCTTCAGCAGGTGTTGCATCCATTAAAGCTGAAGCGATTTCGATTGGGGACATAGCCGGATTGAGTAAAAATTGACCGGATTGCAATTGTCGATCCAGGCCAGTGTAAACGAGATAGGTTCGAAGCAATTCAGCATCATCAATTAATCCGGATTGCTCTAACCGGATGCAAATCATCGAAACAGACTCGCCCTGGGCAACCGTAAAAGGCTGGTCAACCCCAGAGCTGTTTTTTGGATTGGTCAGCGCTTCTCGGTGAAGAAACAACTCGATCGGGTATAGAATTCTCTGGGTAAGAGAAAGATTTTTCGTCGGTTTCCCAAATTCACTGGCAATCACCTGGCTAATACTAAAAACACCAACAACAAACCCTGCAAAAATTATCAGGAAAAGCAAAATAAACAATGGTAAAATTCGAGCTTTTCTCTTTTTAGCCATGGGTATCCTCTGTATTTTTTACAATGTCTTCATTGTGAATTAAGAAATCCTGCAGCAGAATACTTGCGGCAAGATCATCAAGATGCCCTGATCGTTTTTTCCGAGAAACACCCACCGATATCCTTGAATTTATCGCGTCTTGGGTTGTACCGCTTTCATCCCACATTTTGACAGGCAAATCACAATGATCACGAATAACATCTGCTAAACGCTGAGATTTCCTTGCGCTGTGACCAATTTCCCCCTGAGAATCGAGCGCCCATCCAACCACGATCATCGCAGCACCTTGTTCAATAGCCGCTTCAATAATTCTTAGTGCGTCTTTTTCCCGTGCTTGATGCTCGATGACACACAAAGGCCTTGAAATCGTCCCCGTTGGATCGCTGATCGCCACACCAATGCGTTTGTCACCAGGATCGACGCCAAGCACTCTCATTATTTTTCCATCTCCGCATTACCTTGTTGGTTGCTTAAAGCTTTCAAAAAAAATATCACTCCAAAATTATACCAACAAGAATGGATTAACAAAAAATTCCCGGGCATTAATCCGGGAATTCATTTTTATCCTGATATTGTTTGTCAAACCTCAATCATATCCTCTGGACCAAGGTGGATGCGAATGGCACGCCGATCACGAGCCAGTAAGGCTTCCAAATCACCAAGCGCCTGTGCTCTTGCCAGGACACCAAATGAATAATCCAGGCCAGGAATTGGCAAATCGGACGGGTCATCCTGCGTGATCTGGATAAATACGCCGTTATTAGCACCGCCTTTGTGAAGCTGACCGGTTGAGTGTAAGAAACGGGGACCAAATCCCAGGGTAGTTGCCCTGCCTGATTCCTGTAAAATATGCTTCCGCAGGGTTTGAAGCTTTTCTTTTGTCTTCTTATTGCGTGGAAGATATGCGTTCAATGCGATGTAATCACCATCTTTTGACAGTTTGACGAATTTTTCAATCACATCACCGACTGATTCGCAAGTTGACAGCTCATCAAAGTCAACGCCGAAAACCTTCGTTCCCCCCCGCTCCCAGATCGCTTCTGGCTCTTCTAATACGCCAGTTTCTTGATATCGTGAAATCTTTTCCTTTGTTCGATTCTTATTGTCCTGAACATCAGGTTGATCAAATGCATTGACGCCAATGATCCCGCAGGCGACCGCAATGACAATCTCCCATAGGTAGAATTGCGCAGCTAATTCATAAGGATCAGTAACATCAAGCGAAACGACAGTATGCCCTCTATTTTCCAATGCGCCAACAATATCGTCATGCTCACCTGTTTCTCGCAGGTAAACAAACAAACGATCCATTTGATAGTTTTCCGGGGCAAGAAGGCTTTCTTCATTGACCGGAACAATCCCTCTGCCCTGTTTGCCGCTGCTCTCAGCAACGAGCTGCTCGAGCCAGGCACCAACAGGCTTCAGTCTTTCGTCAGCCAAAATGGTTAATTTGTCTTTTCCGCTGCTGTCACCCAGTCCTACGACAATGCCGAGCAGCGCGCCCAGGTTTAATTCAACAGGGTTCGTTGCTGAAAAATTTTTAGTCATCTCATGTGCCTGACACAAAAATCGTTCCAGGTCCACACCCATCAACGCGGCTGGTACCAACCCAAAATGGCTCAAAGCCGAATACCGTCCGCCCACATTGGGATTGGCGGTAAAAACAGCCCGGAATCCTGAGGACTGCCCCATCTTCGCTAATTTACTTCCGGGATCAGTGATTGCAATAAAGTGCAGGGGTCGCCTGTCACCAAGGACAGCTTCAGACTTTTCCCAGAAATACTGGTAGAGGGAGAGGGTCTCTGTAGTTGTTCCGGATTTACTTGCAACAATGAATACGGTTTTCTCGTAATCAACCCAGACTTCTGCTTCTCTGACCTGGGCTGGGATTGTTGAATCCAAAATTTTCAGAGTCAACCCGCTGATTTTGTCACCTAAAACAAGGCTGATGGTCTCTGGTGCCAAAGACGAGCCGCCCATTCCTAAGAGCAGTACTTTTTCGTACCCTTCTGAGCGGCAATCCTTAAGTAACTTGTTCAGTGAGTCTGTTAAGGCTAGGCCTTCGTCTGGTAAACCAAGCCACCCTAAACGGGTTTGGACGGTCATTTGTCCGTCAGGTTCCTCAGTCCAGATTGTGGGATCCGTACGATGCATTCTTCCGATCACATCATATGATTTAAAAGCTTCCACTTCTGTTGGAATCTTTTCAGCCAGGCTGCCAAGATTTTTTCTAAATTTATTTTTTTGATCCTCAATAACAGCCAGGAGCTTATTGAAGGATTCAGCAAATTTTTGCACGCCTTCATCTTCAAGCTCTTTGGTGATCTCATCAATCGAGATGCCCAATTCCGCCAAAGCCTTAAAATCCTTTTCAGCCTGGTCGAGATCATCATAGATTGTGATCTCCGGATCGCCATGGTCAATAAAAGCATCCAGTGTCTCTGGAGGAACGGTGTTTACTGAGTTTTCAGCAACCAGCGACTCCACATATTTAATATCACTGTAATTCGGATTTTTTGTGCTGGTCGAAGCCCAAAGCGGCCTTTGCTTCATGGCACCTGCT
>LDZU01004936.1_pt1 | contig 10439 bp, 10 predicted proteins | sample 615531 | NCBI WGS metagenome assembly LDZU01 (sample SAMN03408293, study PRJNA278302) | terrestrial metagenome | isolation source: oil reservoir sample SB2 | place: USA: Alaska, North Slope, Schrader Bluff formation | collected 2011-09 | reverse complement strand
TTTGAGATTTGATGTTTTACAAGACCGCGAAGATAAAAATCATTTTGTGCTGGTTGAAGTTTACCGCACAAAAGAAGACACAGCCAGTCACAAAGAAACTGTGCATTACCACACCTGGAATGAAACTGTTGCTGATATGATGGCGGTTCCACGCACAAAACAAATTTTCAATAATGTCTATCCAGGAGAAGATGGATGGCTTTAGGTAAAAACTTTGAATTTGTCACTTCTGAAAAAATTGTCTTTGGGAATGGTACTCTTGTTCAAGTAAAGGAATCAGCAAAAGAATTTGGACGGAAAGTGCTGCTGGTTTGCGGAAGCGGGTCTGTGCCAACGCATAACTTGATCAACTTCCTGGAAGAAGGAGATTTATCTTACGAGATCTTTCGGGTTGAGGGAGAACCGAATATTTCAACAATTGAAGATGGCCTTTCTCGGGCAAAGTCCTCTGGGAGCACCTTTGTTATTGGTTATGGGGGTGGGTCTGTCCTTGATGCAGCCAAAGCAATTTCAGCGATGATGACCAATCAGGGTGAGTTGATGGATTACCTCGAAGTCATCGGTCGGGGGAAAAAGATTACCAATTCACCTGCACCAATGATTGCTATTCCAACAACTGCCGGGACCGGGACTGAGGTTACCCGTAATGCTGTGATTACCTCTGAGGTTCATCATGTAAAGGTCAGCATACGCAGTCCCTTGATGATCCCTAAACTTGCAATTGTTGACCCTGAATTGACTATGACCATGCCGCCATCGGTCACTGCGAGTACGGGGATGGATGCGTTAACGCAGGTAATTGAAGGGTATGTATCCAATAAAGCCAACCCAATGACGGATGCATTGGCAAAAGAGGGCATTCTCAGGGGAAGCAGGGCTTTATTAAACGCCTTTCAAAATGGCAGTGATTTGCAGGCAAGGTATGATATGTCGCTAACGAGTCTTTTTGGCGGCCTTGTTTTGGGAAACAGTGGATTGGGTGCGGTACACGGCTTTGCAGGTCCAATTGGAGGCATGTTCAATGCGCCGCACGGGGCGATTTGTGCGAGCCTTCTGCCCGCTGTTATGAAATTCAATGCGCTCGAGATTTCACAGCGTGGAGATATGGAAGTTGTTCAGAAAAAATTTGTCGAAATTGCACAATGGATAACCGGTAAACCCAATGCAAGTATTAACGAGGGGATTGTCTGGATCGAAAATTTGGCAAGGCAGTTAAATATCCCCGGATTAAAGGCAACCGGGATAAAGAGAAGTGATTTTGGAAGCATTATTGAAAAAGCCAGTATTTCATCAAGTATGCAGAAAAACCCTGTTAAATTGGATACAGATACGCTGCTGCGGATTTTAGAAGAGGCATATTAACAAACAGCCCGGTAAATCCGGGCTGTAATTATGATTTGTGAAATTCACATCAGGCAGATTTGAAGAAACTCACTTCAATTACGCCAGGTCCCGTATGTACAACAATTGCAGGTGGAACGACATAGACGGGGATCGTTTCGATATTCAATGCTTTGGCTAATTCACCTGCTAATTTCGTCGCTCGTTCTTCTCCACCGCAGTGACTTACGGTGATGTGTGAGATTTCGCCTTTTGGACATTCTTCCAGGACCAGTTCTTTAAGTCGGTTCAATGCTTTTGCAGAAGTACGTTGTTTTTCAATTGCATTCACCTTGCCGTCGAGTAATCCCAGGATGGGTTTCATCTGTAATACACTGCCTAACAAATACGAGGCATTTCCGATTCGACCACCTTTGTACAAATACTCCAGGGTATCAACTAAAAAGTAAACAACTTCCCGCTGGCTTAAATCCACAATCTTTTGGGCGATTACTTCTGCTGGCAAGCCTTCATCTGCCCATTTTTTTGCCATTTTGACCAGAACCCCTAATCCACCGGCAACCGTGCGAGTATCAATGATGTGGACATCGGCGTCAGTGATATTTTCGGCAGCAATTTCTGCTGATCTGAAGGTGCCGCTGAGGTCTTTTGAAGGCGTCGGGATGACAATGGATTCCCCTGCCTTTGCGCAGGCTTCAAATAAAGGTTCGTAAAGGGCAGGCGGTGGGGCAGCGGTTTTTGGAAGATCCTTTGCCTTCTCTAATTTCGAAAGGAAGGTTGGGGTGTCGATTTCCGTATCATCTCGAAAAGGTTGATCGTCAAAAATGATGATCTGTGGGATTACATCGATTCGAAGCATACTCAATTCATCAAGCGGCAGGCCGCAGGTGGTATCTGCAATTATTTTCGTCATGATAATTTCTCCTGATAATAAAAATGAATGCCTTTATTATAATGGGTATTTACATCCGGGTTTTTCAATTTTCTTGTGAAACGCAAATCGAAGACCAATAATTTTTAATTGAAGAAGGTTCTGTAGTCAAATTATTTCATAAAATTAAGAGCGTGTTGCTTAAAATAAAATCGCCATTAATAATTATTATTCATAATTCGGGTAGAATTGTTAATTGATTAGCCTTTGTATCATTACGCAATTAATGGAGATTTTATGGCTGAAATTGATGTCAATCTTGAACCTTGCTCAGGAGGTGTTGCCGTAGTCATTTTTGGTGTGACAGGTGACCTGGCAAGGCGGAAGCTGATGCCTGCACTTTACGAGAATGCGAAAATTGGACGCCTTCCAGAACCTTTTTATATTTTAGGTTTTGCAAGACGCCCCTGGAGCCATGAGAAAATGCGCGACGTCCTTCGCCAGGGCGTCGTCGATTATGGTAGAACAAAACCAATTGATGAAAAAGTTTTGGATAGTTTGTTGGATAATGCTTATTATGTTGAGTCAACCTTTCAAGATCAAGAAGGTTACAAAAAGCTTCAAGAGGCTATCAATCAACTGGGTATTCAAAACACATTGTTTTATCTCTCAACACCGCCCGGGTGGTATTCAACAATCGTTGAAAATATTGGTGCAACGGAAATGGAATCCTGCACCAATGGATGGCGAAGAATTGTTGTGGAGAAGCCTTTTGGACGTAACCTTGAAACAGCACAATCACTTGATGCAAAACTCCATTCTGTATTTTCTGAAGAACAAATTTATCGTATGGATCATTATCTGGGCAAAGAAACTGTCCAGAACATTCACGCGTTTCGGTTTGGGAATGGTATTTTTGAGCCACTTTGGAACCGTAAATACATTGATCATATTCAAATCACTATGGCGGAATCAGATGGGGTTGGCACACGGGCGGGGTATTACGACAAGGCAGGTGTGATAAGAGATGTTTTCCAAAATCATCTTTTACAATTATTGACATTGACGGCAATGGAAGCGCCTGCTGCTTTTAATGCGAAATCTGTTCGTGATGAAAAAGTAAAAGTGTTGAAATCCATCAACGAGATTTCGGGTGAGAAAGCGCTAGAGAATACATTCAGGGCACAATATGTCAGTGGAACGATTGATGGGAATAGAGTCCCAAGTTATCGGGATGAACCCGATGTTGCCCCTGAGTCAATCACAGAGACATACATGGCTGCAAGATTGTATGTAAATAACTGGCGGTGGGCCGGTGTTCCTTTTTACTTACGATCCGGCAAACGGCTGCCAAAGCGCGTTACCGAAATTGCGATTCAATTCACACAAGTTCCTTTAGCCTTGTTTGGACAGCGGAATTTAGCGGGGGAAGCACCAAATGTTCTGATTATTCGCATTCAACCTGATGAAGGAATCACATTATATCTTGGTGCAAAAGCACCAGGAAATGATATGCGTATTGAACCAGTGAGAATGCATTTCAGCTATGCAGAAGCGTTTGGTGGGGAACCTCCTGAAGCGTATGAAAGGCTGCTGTTAGATTGCCTTCTGGGAGATGCCACACTGTTCACGCGGAGTGATGAGGTGGAAGAAGCTTGGCGTTTAACCAATGGAATCATAGAAGCCTGGGAAACCCAGGATCTGCAAAATTTGCCAGTTTACGAAGCCGGTACACAAGGACCCCATGGGGCAGATGATTTTATCCGTAATGATGGCAGGAAATGGCGTGAAATTTAAGACGTAACCTGAGTCATTCTGGTCAGCTAAGAAATATAAGCTGGCCTTTTTTACCATGGGGGAAGTTTAGCGTGACAATTAGGGCATTCTCGGTCTAAATTTCGAACAACGAATCCACAATTCATACAGGTTCGGGGTTGAATATCACCAAGAGGTGCACCGCAAGCAATACACCGTCCCTCACTGATGGGATTTGCAGTGTTGCAGTATGGGCAAATATTTCGCTGTAATTTCTCAGATAGGGCTTTTCCAATACTGTGCTGTCGTGCTGTTTTTTCAACAACTTCCCATAATTCATCAGCAAGAGAAATAGATTCAATGTCCTGAGCGATGTCATCAATACGTCCGAGCAGGGATAAGGGGTTGCGAAGTGCGCTTAAAGCTGTATAGCCGAGACTGGCAGCCACACCCAGGTAAGCTTGTTTCCCAATTTGGATTGAAACCCCATCCTCAACTTCATGGATAGTGATTGTCAGAGCCGTTTGTCCACCAGATCGTGCAGCCTGGTGTGTGGAGATCTGAACAGCAATCTTTGGGTCACGACCAATTTGCTGAACAATGTAAGATCCGCGATTGAAATAGGCAATGATATCTCGGGCAAAATCGCTGGGTTTTAGATCACCATGAAAGAAGCGGGTATCTGGCATTGAAAACCTTTCTGAGCTTGAATAGTACCGTTTTTGCTTCACTTTCTTAATTATTCACCATGGATTATAATCCCTTTGCAGGTTGATAGGACTAGATTATATGCTGTTCTTTATGAAAAATCGCTTGATTCGCACATCTTTTGTGATATTTTTTCTGATGATTATTGTTGGCCTGACTCTTGTGGGGCAGGTTCAGGCGGGACCGCTTGCCCAGCAGCCCACAGGTGTGATACCAACTGTAACCAGTACGCCGCGCGGACCTTATGTGATCGTGAATGCGATTGCTGCCAATGAAACTCAAATCAATGTCAGGGCTGGTCCCAGTGCTTTAACCGAAAAGGTCGGGGTATTAATTGTCGGCCAGGAAGCAAATGCGCTTGGGCGGTATGGCGATTGGGTTCAAATTGAGTACCCTGGCATCCCTGGTGGAAAAGCCTGGGTCTATGGGAATTACGTCTCCATTTTTGGTGGTAATTTGCCTTTGCTGGAACCCCCGCCAACATCTACCCCGAATATGACGCAAACGGTTGACCCAACGCTGGCTGCACAATTCTTGATCACGCCGGATTCAACAAGATTACCCACGTTTACGGAGCCACCACCCTTGGAAATTCCTACTTTCACTTCTGAAGTGAATAACGGGGGTGTTGGTGGTGTTCCTGTTGGATTGATTATTGTTGGTCTCGGATCTTTGGGTTTATTTCTTGGGGTTATTGCCCTGATCAGCGGTCGATAAGGCTTATTAACTGAAAAAGTTCCCCAAGCCCTTAAAACAATCCGCACTTAACTTGTGACCAATATCCGCTTCACAAAAAGTGACATTGGCTTGATGTTCTTCAAGCCATTTTGCCGATCCAGATGCCTTGTTGATCGGTATGATCTCGTCCTGAGAGCCATGAGCAATGAAAAAATCTTTGTTCTTAATCCCGTCAGTGTCGATGGATGATCGCCATGTTTGAGGGATGAAACTTGCCAGAGCAGCTACTTTATTGATTTTTTCGGGATATAAAAAGGCTAAAGCATAAGCCATCACTGCACCCTGGCTAAACCCCATGACGTCATAGCTGTCAGTCTTTATCCCATTATCCTCAAGCCAAATTTCGACACGTTCCAATAGTTGATCTGCCAGTTTTCGATACGTGTCAAGCCCAGGCCACTGAGGTGTGATTTTATGCCAGGCGAATTGCTCTGCCCCAATTTTTACAGGTGCCCTGGGTGCAATGAAGAGATGTGTGTCACGAATAGGATTTGTCAATATCCACATCACATTTTCATTTCCCATGTAACCGTGAAGCAGCAGCATTACTCGCGTTTGATCACTTAATTGGCGCGGTTGCTTGATCCTGAAGGCCCAATCTTTTATTATTGTTTGCTGGGGGCTGTTGTTTTCACTCATTTTTTGTTCTATCACCTTAAATTACAGATTGCTAATCTAAATCTCCCCAAATTTCTGGTTTTTCGCTTGGACGAACATTTCCTTTTACCATGCGCTGAAGTTTTTTCATCCAGTTTGCTTCTGATTCAATTTGGTTTAATACATCTTCTGTCGCATCCATCCCTGCCTGGATCATCTCTTCGGCATTGATGTTCTGAAGCAAGCCGATGTGTCCGACTCGCGGGGTGACGATAACTTCTGGTTTGTAAAGGCTCATTGACAATTCTGATAAATGTTTGCTGCTGACTTCACTAGCACGGGTAAAAATTTTAAGCGCCTGTACCGGGCGCAATTTTGTTAAACGTTCTATGATTGAGCTCGGTCCTGGAATTGAGATGGGTAGAGGGAGTTCATCTGGAACCCAGCCTTCCGGTGTTTTATGCAGTATGACTGCAACAACAGGGAGGTCAGGGCGCATCCAGCGGGCAACCTGTACGGGGACCGGGTCTAACACACCGCCATCAATTAATACTCGTCCACCAATTTCCTGGCTTGGGAATACGCCAGGAACCGCAATAGTTGCCATGACCGCATCGATAACTTTTCCTTTGGTCAGGATGATTTCTTCACCAGAATATAAACTTACTGCAGTTGCAGCAAATGGGATTTTTAGTTCATCAAAAGTTCGGTCTGCCAACAATTCTGAAAGCGTGTTTGCTAAACCTGAAATTCCTAAAAGGGATGGCTGGTCATTAGATTGGTGCCAAAACGACCAGTTCGCACCCATGTCATTGACCGTTTTCTCAATTTTTTCAGTGCTGTACCCGGCTGCATAAACTGCCCCAACAAGTCCGCCAGCACTTGTTCCTGCAATTGCTCTAATTTTAAAACCGTGGTTTTCTAAGGCTCTCAACACACCGATGTGGGCGACACCTCGCATGCCGCCGCCGCCTAAAGCAAGTGTAATTTCCATATAACCTACCTCTTTTACTTGATTTTCTTCTCTCAGTTTCTTATTATACCCATGAATTATGGGTTCTTTAGTATCAGTTATTTTTGAGTATGTTGTCGATTCTATAGTGTATTTTAGGAAGCATTTCATTAACTCCTTAGTCTGTGTTAAAATAAGGAACTGTGAACAACATAAAGATTATTGCAAGAAATCGAAAAGCGAAATTTGAATTTGAGTTATTTGACACTTACGAAGCCGGAATAGAGCTTCGAGGGTCGGAAATAAAATCTATCCGCGCCCGGCAGGTTTCTCTTTCAGAGGCATACGTAAGGACTAATGGTCGCCAGGCATGGTTGGTTGGGGCACACATCGCCCCTTATGATCAGGCAAGTGCGTTTAACCATGATCCTGAACGTGAGCGAAGGTTATTGCTGCATAAACGCGAAATCAATGCATTATGGGATGGCGTTCGTTTGAAAGGAATGACAATCATTCCAACGATGCTGTACCTTCGGGATGGGCTTGCAAAAGTAGAAATTGCTTTGGCAAAAGGAAAGCGCCAATATGATAAACGCCAGTCGATTAAGAAACGCGACATGGAACGAGAAGTTGAACGAACGTTGGATCGTCGGGATCGATGAAATTGGCCATTAATTTAATCATAATGGCATGAAAGTGACGATCTTGTGTTGAATAATAACTTCATCGCCCTGGCAATAACACTGGTTATTGCTTTGTTAAGGCTGCGTATTAACGATTATTTTGCTCATAAAGGGTGGGTGACCAGCAAAACCAGCAGGAAAATTATTCATATTGGCACCGGCCCATTTTTTGTTTTATGCTGGATGCTTTTTAATTCTTCACTATTCGCGCCTACTATTGCCGTCCTTGTACCCTTAGGGATCACCTTACAATTTGCCCTCGTGGGTTCAGGTGTTATCAACGATCCATCCGCAGTAGAAGCTATGTCACGTACCGGGGATCGAAAAGAGATACTTAAAGGTCCGCTTTTCTATGGACTGGTGTTTGTCATTCTGACGATTGTATATTGGCGTAATTCAGCAGTTGGCATCGTGGCTTTAATGATTTTATGCGGCGGTGACGCCCTGGCTGATATTATTGGCAATCATGTGGACGTCTACAAGCTGCCCTGGTCTCCAAAAAAGACGCTTGCAGGTTCAATGACGGTGCTGATCGGGGGTTTTGTATTTGCCTGTTTGATGGTCTGGGTATTTATTAGCCAGGGATATTTAGACCTCACGCTTAGTGAAACAATTTTACCCATTTTATTCATTGCGTTAATTTCAGCCTTTATTGAATCATTGCCTTTAGAAAACATTGATAACATCAGCATACCGCTTGTCTCAGTTATTATTGGGATGATTGTCTTTTAGATATCAGGAGTTATGTTTTGAAACAAATAATTATTGATGGCCAGAGCCTTAGAATTGAGGATGTTATTGCAGTCGCCAGGCACGGTGAAAAGGTTGCGCTTGCAGAATCAGCAAAGGAAGCGATCAAGGAATCGCGCCAGTGGGTGGAACAAATTGTGGAGCGTGGTGAGCCGGTATATGGGATCAACACGGGGTTTGGTATATTCGCTGAACACCGCATTCCATCACAAGATTCAGCTCAATTGAGTCGCAATCTGATCCTCAGCCATGCAGTTGGTACAGGGAAATCGCTTGATGAGGAGATCGTCAAGGCGGCAATCCTTGTTCGTGCCAATACCCTATCCAAAGGGTTTTCTGGCGTCAGGGTTTCTGTGGTTGAGACTCTGATTGCTTTGCTGAATAAAGGTGTGACGCCGATTGTCCCTTCTCAAGGTTCTTTGGGTTCATCCGGCGATCTTGCGCCGCTTTCGCATTTAGCGCTTGTATTTACCACAGATGAGAAAGATGATGGGGCTGAGTCTGGCCAAGCGATCTTTGAAGGTGAAATTCTTTCAGGTAAGGAAGCGATGAAGCGCGCTGGCATTGAGCGAATCATTCTTGGTTCAAAAGAGGGATTGGCCCTTAATAACGGCGCTACATTCTCTGCTGCCATTGGAGCTTTGGCAGTTCATGATGCTGAGACTTTGTTGAATGCCGGGGAGATATCTCTTTCGATGACCTTGGAAGCCGTGATGGGGTGTTCTGCGGCGTTTGATGAACGTTTGCATCGTGTGAGGGGCCACAAAGGGCAAATGCGAGTTGCTCAATCGGTTCGTGAACTGACTGAAGGCAGCTCGCTGATTAATGCTTATGGCAGGGTGCAAGATGCCTATTCGCTGAGGTGTGCCCCGCAGGTTCAGGGCGTTGCCTGGGATACCCTTGACTTTGTAAAAAGGATCACAGAAACAGAAATTAACGCAGCCACAGATAATCCCCTGCTGTTTTCTCCCGGAGTAGCTGTGTCGGGAGGGAATTTTCACGGTGAACCAGTTGGCGTTGCGATGGATTTTTTGAGCATTGTCATGTCAGAAGTTGCTTCAATTTCTGAAAGGCGCGTTTTTAGATTGACGGATGGTCATTTAAATGCCGATCTCCCTCCCATGCTGGTTGATCGGTTATCGGCTGCGGGATTGAACTCTGGCTTGATGATGCCGCAATATACGGCGGCTTCCCTTGTGCTTGAGAACCAGACTCTGGCATCCCCGGATTCTGTGCGGTCTTTGCCTACTTCTGCGGAACAGGAAGATCACAATGCGAATGCAATGACGGCAGCCAGGCACACCAGAGAGATCATTGCCAATACAGCCCACGTAATTGCAATTGAACTCTATACTGCAGCCAGGGCACTTGACTTGCGATTAAGGCAGGACCCGGACCTGGTTTTGGGGAAGGGTACAGGAAAAGCATATTCCATGATTCGTGAAAATGTACCTTATCAGGCGGGGGATGCATGGTGGAGCCCTGAAATTGATGAAGTAAAAAATTTGATCTTGAATGAAAGATTAACATCATTCAAACCAAATAAAGTTGACTTTTAAGATAAATTGGATTAGATTAATCATATTATGAAACTAGGCGACAATTTTTCACGACGCGAATTTATAAAATTATTTGGCTTGACCCTGGGTGGTCTGGCTTTAAGTAGAAATTCATTGGATCGAGTATTTGCTGAAAGCGGTTTATTAAGAAATCCGCAGCTTGTACAACCTGAATTTCCTTTGAATAAAACCTTGGGACGGATTTGTTCCGGGGATCCAGGTGCGCATTTTCCAATAAAGAGTGAGCCATACTGGGATGCCCCAGAGGTCGGTACTGCGTGGCGGGATGATGTCTTCGAGTGGAAAAAGGAAGTTATCGCAAAGCAGCTTGACCCGATTCGGATAAACCAACGATGGGTTGAAACCGAAGCAGGCTATATTTATGGCGAGTACGTCCAGAAATCAAGACACATTCCTCAGGAGCCGCTTTTAGAATTGCCAGAATCCCCTACCGGTGAGCCAGGGATGTGGGTGGAGATTGTGAC
>LDZU01004536.1_pt1 | contig 10460 bp, 10 predicted proteins | sample 615531 | NCBI WGS metagenome assembly LDZU01 (sample SAMN03408293, study PRJNA278302) | terrestrial metagenome | isolation source: oil reservoir sample SB2 | place: USA: Alaska, North Slope, Schrader Bluff formation | collected 2011-09 | reverse complement strand
AAACGATAGTTTCCGAGGACCCAAGGACATGCGTTGTCAAAGGAATTGGCGAGTTGCTCGACAGCGATAAACGTCTTCAGAGGGTTGCAATCAATCACAACAAATAGCTAGACTTGAATATTGTTTCTTTTTTCAAGTAAGGTGAGAAGATAAGAAACAAAAATCCCCAAAATCACTCCTGAAACAATTAATGTAAGATCGGTATTCTTTCCCGGTCTAGTGATTAGATCCCCAATGAAAGCAATTATGACTAGGTCGAAGCTCTTGATTGCGGAGATGGCCCTGGTGTACTCTCCCATGACCAGAAGAATAAATGCTCCGCTAAGCCCTGGAAGTACCATGGCTGAAGCTCCGAAAAAGCCGGCAACAACATCATAGACCAGATTGATTGCGCCGTGATCGGTGAGCGCAACTCCTCCAGTTCTGGAACTCAGAATGGATATAAGAACAACAATTGCGACTCCCGCTGCCAGCGAAAGCAATGCGCTGATGCCTAGTTTCTCAATTCGTTTGAAAACGAAGAGCATCTCTTCTCTGCGAATTTTGAGAGTCGTCAGCATAGATATAGAACCTACAAAACGTTCATATAGTCCCCCCAGTAGCGCAATAGTGCCACCGCTTACGCCTGGAATAAGATTGGCAAGACCCATGAGGACACCTATAAAGACTACATAGAGCACGAAGCACCTCCATACCTTGATTTCTCCAATTATATATCCTAGAAACGGTATCTTAACTTAACGGCTGAAATGTTGGGTAATAATTGTCGGGATTATGATATAATCCAGATAATATGTACCGGGTTTGGAGGGATTGGAATGAATCTTCTAGAAGTAAAGAACTTGCACGTAGTATTGGCGGAAGACAATGAGGAGATATTGAAGGGTTTGAACCTCACAATAGGAAAAGGAGAGCTCCACGCTATCATGGGACCCAATGGTAGTGGTAAATCAACGCTTGCGAATGTGTTGATGGGAAACCCCAAATACAAAATTACTGGTGGTACTCTGAAATTCATGAATAAGGATATTTCTAGATTAACTGCAGATGAAAGAGCTCGAATGGGAATGTTTATGTCCTTTCAGCATCCTCAGGAAATTCCGGGTATCAGACTCAGGAGCTTTCTCATATCGGCCTCTCAAAGCGCTGGCAGTCGAGATCCCTTGCTGAAGATGAGCAAAGAAATCGACAAACTATCTCTTGAACTTGGTCTCGAAAGTGAATTGCTAGACAGACATTTAAACTTAGGCTTTTCCGGAGGAGAGAAGAAAAAATCCGAGATAGTTCAGATGAATTTCCTGAAACCTAGGTTTGCGGTTCTTGACGAAATAGATTCCGGGTTGGATGTTGACGCTTTGAAAAGCATAGCGTTGTCGATAAATGGGTTCAGAAATCCAGAAAACTCAGTATTACTAATCACACACTATCAGAGGCTTCTTGAGTATATTGAGCCCGACTATGTGCACGTCTTGATCGATGGATCGATTGCTGTAAGCGGAGGAAAGGAACTTGCCAGAGAAGTCGAAGGGAATGGATACGAAGGGATCTTTGGCTCACTCAAGGGGGCCTGATCATGCGAGAAGAAGTTTTCCTAGACAATACTAAGTTTGATTTTCTTTCGGATACTAAGTACCGTTTTATGAGCCAAAGAGGATTCGGGGAGAGCCAGATAATCGATATGTCGAAAAGGAAGAGCGAGCCCGAATGGATGCTTCAGAAGCGACTTGAGTCTCTCAAGGCTTTCAATGTCTCAAACAAACCGGGATTCGGAGTAAGCACGGAGAGTCTCGATCTGAGCAGAATAATCTCTTATCTGGATCCGGATTCTGACAAACATAGATCCTGGGACGATGTTCCACAGGAGATTAGGGAGACCTTTGAGAAGCTTGGCATTCCCGAGGCGGAGAGGAAATCTCTTGCTGGAGTCGGCGCTCAGTTTGACTCGGAAATTGTGTATCAAAACATTAGGAAGGAGCTCGAAGAACTTGGGGTCGTCTTCCTAGATATGGAGACGGCTGTTAGAAAGTATCCTGAACTGGTAAAGAGATTCTTTATGAAGGCTGTTCCTCCGACCGATCATAGATTTGCGGCACTCCACGGAGCCGTCTGGAGTGGCGGTTCGTTCGTCTATATACCCAAAGGAGTCAAAGTGCCCCTTCCTCTTCAGGCATACTTTAGAATGAACGTGGAAAGCAGCGGTCAATTTGAGCACACGTTGATCATTGCAGATGAAGGTTCCGATCTTCAGTTCATAGAAGGCTGTTCTGCTCCAAGATTCAACGATCTCAATCTTCATGTTGGGATGGTAGAAATCTTTGTTCTAAAAGATGCGAAGGTCAGGTACTCGACGATTCAGAACTGGTCAAAGAACACGTATAACTTGAATACCAAGAGGGCAATTGTCGAGGAAGGCGGAACGATAGAATGGATATCTGGTTCTCTGGGAAGTATGAAGACCATGCTCTATCCAACATCTGTTCTAAAAGGCAGGGGTGCCAGAGCCGAACACCTTGGAATCACCTACGCCGGTCCCGGTCAGCATATGGATACAGGATCTAAGGTGCTTCACCTGGCCCCAGACACAAGTTCACTGGTGGATGTCAGAAGCATCAGCGCGGGTGGAGGCTGGGCCTTTTATCGAGGTTTTTTGGACATTTCTCCAAGAGCAATGAACTCAAGGTCATCGGTTCAGTGTACAGCTCTAATGATCGATAATGAATCAAGGGCCGATACTGTTCCGATAATCCAAGTGATGAATGATGCTGCCGAAGTAGGTCATGAGGCCAGAATTGGAAGATTAGGAGAAGACGAGACTTTCTATCTCATGAGTCGCGGCTTAAGCGAATCGGAAGCGAAAGCGATGATAGTAAGAGGGTTCATGGAACCTGTTTCACGTCAGCTACCTGTTGAATACGCAGTTGAGCTGAACAGACTGATAGACATGGAAATGGAAAGCAGCATAGGATGAGGTGACAACAATGGAAATGACGACGGACCTAGTTCACAACAACTTCGAGATGGTTAAACCAACTAGAAGAGAGGAACTGTCAATTGAGGACTACGACAACCGAGATTTTCTGATTTCGGCTGAGGCATCTTCTCCTGCGATGTCGGCTTTCATGAGTAACAGGTATTCAGAGTATAGAACACTGGCCTTCCCCTCATGGAAAAGATTAAAGCTTGCAGGAATGAGATTGCCGGAAATCTCTCCCAGGCGTAGTTTGTCTTACTCAGATCCTTATGTAAGACCGTTGATTACGATGAAGAGCGACGAAGTAGAGTTACTCGATAGGCTGGATTTTGAAGGTCTTGACAGAAAGATCCTTCTGCTAGGAGATATCTTCTTCAGCGAAGGATCAATGGTTTCTATACCTCCGAACAAATCAGTGGACAAATCTTACTCAGTTGCATTTAACCGCGATTCAAGGATTTTGAACAATGTGTTTGTCTTAGGAGAGAATTCGAGTCTTAAAGTAGTAATCGATAGCGGACGTTTGGGAAACTGGCTGCTTCAGAACAACAGGTTCTTGATAAAGGAAGGCTCATCTTTAGAGCTTTTAGTCCTAAATAGGATGACTGAAAGGGGACATGGGTTTATCAACAACCTGTATATTCTAGAGAAGCACGCTAAGCTCAGGGTATTTGAGGTGAATTGCGGCAACGCATCAACTGCTGCTTTTCACATGGCTATTTTAGAAGGAGAGAGAGCTCATGCATCTCTTGAACCTCTATTTGTAGCGAGAGGTGATACGGTCCTGGATATGCAATATGTTGTTAGGCACAGAGCGAACGACTCAGAGGGAAGAATTTCGGGGTCGGGTGTGCTTCTTGACAACGGTAGAAGTGTTTTTAGAGGAACGCTAGATATTAAGAGAGGTGCGAAAGGAGCGAAGGGAAGCGAGAGCAGCAACGTCCTAATGCTATCCGAATCTGCAAGGGCCGATACAATACCTTCACTTCTTGTGGGAGAGAATCAAGTCGAAGCTTCCCATGCAGCAACCGTGGGATCCATTGACGAGCAAAAGCTCTTCTACCTTATGTCGCGGGGACTTACGAGAGACCAGTCGATGCGCCACATCGTTCAAGGTAAGTTTGAGCCGACCCTAAGAGAAATCGATGTGATCTTTCCAGATCATTCGGGGGTGTTAAGAGATGAGTTTGAAAGAGACATCCGATATTAGCATCAAGGAAGTCAAAAAGGACTTCCCGGTTTTTCGACACTATCCCTCACTAGTCTATTTGGATAATGCGGCGACCTCTCAAAAGCCGCAAAGTGTAATTGATGCGGTCACGGGATTTTACGAGAGTGAAAATGCAAACGTCCATAGAGCTGTCTATCCACTTGCGGAGAAGTCGACAGGTCTATATGAATCAAGTCGAAGCGAAGTTGCCAGGTTCATCGGAGCTGAAAGAGATGAACTGGTATTCACAAAGGGTTCCACAGAGAGTCTCAACATTCTTGCAAATGCATTGGCTACTTCTGGTAGGTACAAAACTTTCGTAGTACCGACTTTCGAACATCACAGCAACTTTCTTCCGTGGCAATATCACAGCCTGAAGAATGGAATCAAGTTCGTGGCTTTACCCATAATGGGGGCGGAGTTGACCGTGACTGAGGTTACGGAGAGCCTTACGGAGGTGGATGCGCCGTTTGTCTTTTCTATTGGAGGACTGATTAACGCCACAGGCTACAGGACACCTTTTGAAGATATAACTGAGCTTGTCCACTCTTTCGGTGGTTTGACAGTAATCGACGGAGCTCAACTGGTTCCGCATGAGAGCTTTGATTTCAAGAAGGTCAACTCGGACTTTCTGGTCTTCTCCGGTCACAAAATGCTTGCAGAAACTGGAATTGGCTGCCTTGTTGGTAGGGCAGAGCTCCTAGATGATCTCACACCATTTGTATTCGGAGGCGGTATGGTGGATCGGGTAAGTGTTGGGGCTTCGAGCTACGCAAAGGAGGGAACTTCCAGACTGGAAGGCGGAACACAGAACATTTCCGGTGCCGTTTCACTTGCATCGGCCTGCAGATACCTGAACAAGATCGGTATGTCCGCGATACATGAGTACGTTTCACATCTTACAGAAACCGCTAGAGAGATGTTAAGGAAGATCTCAGATGTCACTGTTTACAGTCCGCCGGATAGTCATGCGATCTTGCTCTTTTCTCATAAGAGAATACACTCTCACGATCTGGCCGAATTCCTTGGAAGAACTCAGGAAGTTGCGATCAGGAGCGGTCATCATTGTGCACAACTTCAGATGGAGGCACTTGGCATTACTTCGGCTTGTCGAGCGTCATTCTACTTGTACAATACGGTTGAAGATGTGGAAAGACTTGTAGAAGGGATTAGTAAGGCAGAGAGGTGGTTCTTATGAACTTCGAGCAACTATATTCCGACTTCATAATGTTTCACTTCAAGAATAATACCCATCGAGGGCGACTAGAGGATTCTACTCACACAGTCGAAGGCTCGAACACTTCTTGTGGAGATTCGATTACTCTATATCTGATTATTGGAAGAGGAGTTGTTAATGCTGTGGGATTTGAGGGTGAAGGCTGCGCGATAAGTCAGGCGTCTGCGGCAGTTATGGCAGAGATTCTTGAAGGTAAGTCTCTTGAAGAAGCCGCTGTGACTATTGTGAATTTTGAGAAAATGATAGCTGGTGAGGAGTATGATGGCTCAAAAATCGGCGATGCTGCCTTTTTTGAGGGATTGAAGGAACATCCGATGAGAGCGAAGTGCGCAATCCTTCCCTGGAAAACAGCTGCGAAAGTTTTAGTTTCCAAACAGCAAAAAAAGACCGGTGCGTAACACCGGCTATACTCTGCGCTGAAGTAACCCTACAGGTTGATTATACACCTATTTAGTCTGTAGGATCAACTTTTCTATCCTTTTCATCCAAATATTTGTCGAGTTTTTCTTGTTCATTACTGAAGAAGTAGTCTTTCGGGTTCTCCGCCATTTTCGTGACCTCTCCGAATAGAGAATCAAGTACAGTGATCAGCATTTCTCTCTCTGAACCGTCAAACTCTTTATGAAGTAACTGGGCGATCGTTCCTTCATCAATTTCATCGGCAGTATGCTGTTCAAGTGCACTAAAGAACCTCCTTAGCAATTGGTCAATATTGTCCATCATTTTCCTCCTATTCCAGAAAGTCTGATTATGTACCTGTTAAGCGATTCGTCTTGGGTCTTCAACTCGCTGATAGTTCCCTTATCCAGTGCATTTATAATTGCCAGCGTGACATCTTCGGGATCAGAGTGATCCTCCTCTTCGAGGGTATCAATGTCCGTCCCGCCATACTCAACCAGTTTTGCGATTTTCAATGCGAAATCGAAATCAAGATCCTTTAGTTCCTCAAGATACTCGTCGATAAATAACTCTATCCTGAAAGGAAATCCGGAGACGGTCCATCTCAGAAGATAAATCAGTGTTCTGAATATCGCGGTGGTCCTTCCGTTGCCTGAAACTATGAAAGCCATCAGGTATGAAAGGTAATCTTGCTGAGAAGGAAGAAAATCTAGCTGAGAAATCATCTCGGTGAAGAGACCAACCTGGAACAATGTTGTTTCCATGGTTTCTCGGGGAATCATTCCTTCATAGAAGTAGGAGACTCTTTGGACTATGTTTTCATCATTCACATCAGAAAGAAGATCCATTAGGGTCTCAACATTGATTTTCCCGGATTCGACGAAATTGGGTTCAGGTAACTGTGAATCTGGATATTTACCTATCAGATAATTGTAGAAAGACTCGTTGATCGCATCTTGAAAGTTGAGATTGCTTGCAATTTTGCCCTCTGCCAGAGACTTGTGCAGCAGGATTGTGTTTCTTAGCTCAAGCAGTGTATCATCAAGAGTCTCTATAGCAGCGTCATACTCGCCCAACATGTCAAGAATTCTGGCCCTTAACACGAGAGCCTTCTCGTCCTTGGTATCGCTGTAGTACTTTTCGCAGTGAGCAAAGGAGTCTTCAAGCATTCCAATGTTCTTCTCCGCGATCGCCATTTCGTAGAGAATTTCCGTATTCCTACTGAGATCAAAAGCGGTTCTCAAGTCTTCAAGGGCTGCGAATAACTTTCCCTGTCTTGCCCTAGAAAAAGCGCGATTATAGAAGCTTTTCCAGTCATTTTCGAGCTCTATGCAACCGGTAAAGGCCTCCTCGGCAAGAGAATACTTCTGGATTTCATTAAGTATTACGCCCTTTCTTAGAAGCACATCCGAGAAAAGAGGAAATTCCTTCTTCACTCTTTCAATTATCTCCAGCGCTGTTCCATACTCACCCTTAGAGATAAAGCAGTCAATCGCGGCGACCAGAGGAAGTGGGAACTGACCTCCCGACTTCTCAATAGACTTCATGTATGAGGAAACTGCATCGTCGTACTCCTCCTGAATCTGTAGAAGCCTTCCAAGTTCGTAGTACCCGATGTAGAACTCTTCGTTCATCTCGACCGACTTCTTGAGCTCAATCTCCGACAGCTCAACTTTCTCTTCCTCTCTTAATAAAAGCCCTAGATAGAAGTGATATCTGTAATCCTTTTTAACTCTGGCTGCCTTCTCGAGAAATTGCCTTGCTTCTTCAAGATTGCCTGAGTTTAAGGCTCTCTTAAAGGCTTCAAAGTAATAGTAAAGAAGGTATGATTCGTAGTAGTCATTTCGCTCGATTCTACTCTGGGCTTCGAGGCCCCTGATGATTACATCGAGATCTATCCTGTCCCTGTCTGTGATATTCTTCATATCTTCAACAAGGACGGGCAACTTTACTGGAAGATTATTAGCCTTAGCCATTTCCGGTTTCAATGGAAGGTAAACCAAAACCGTCTTGTCTTTCAAAGAATCACCAACTACCTTCTGCTTCTCATTTGCTACAAACCCGCACATATTGTATAATACCAGAAGAGCGATAGAAGATACAGGAGGTAGTTTTTGATGGTTGTTCTTGCTTACGTACTTATTTCTCTACACATTGCTATAAGTGTAGGGCTTGGAATTGCTGTAATGCTTCAGATGTCGAAATCAGCGGAGCTTGGTGGAGCCTTTGGAGGCGGTGCTTCTCACACAATGTTTGGAAGAAAGAAGGGGCTGGATACCATGGGAAAGATCACATTAGGTCTTGCTATTGGATTCATGGTGAACAGCATTCTTATTGCATTCGTAATTTCCAGAGCATTTGGCGCTTAAGGTGGTAGGTTTGTTGAGGCCTGAGGAACAGAGAGCTTCTTGAGAAACTGAAGAAAAAGCGCTCGTTAAGGGTTAAGCTTGGTGTGGATCCGTCCAGACCAGACCTTCATTTGGGCCATGCTGTTGTATTGAGAAAACTCCGGCTTTTCCAGGAATTTGGTCATCAAGTCGTATTGATTATTGGCGATTTCACCGCTAGAATTGGTGATCCGTCAGGGAGATCAAAGACAAGACCTATGCTTTCCAGGGAGGAGGCTAAAGCAAATGCCGAATCCTATAGCAAGCAGGCTTTCAAGATTCTAAACAGAGATCTTACCGAAATCAGGTTTAATTCCGAATGGTTAGATCCGATGAGTTTCGAAGATGTAATACGACTCTCTTCCAGATACACTGTCGCGAGAATGATGGAGAGACACGACTTTGCAAGGAGATACTCAGAAAACGAACCAATAGGTGTATCTGAGTTTCTCTACCCTCTTGCTCAAGCTTATGATTCCGTTGTAGTGAAAGCAGATGTGGAAATTGGGGGCGATGATCAGTTCTTCAATCTCGTTGTAGGCAGAAAGATTCAGGAGGAGTATGGGCTTGAAGCTCAGACGATTCTTACCGTCCCTCTAATCGAAGGGACTGACGGGAAGCTGAAAATGTCAAAGAGTTACGACAACTACATAGCTTTTGATGACTCTCCGAGGGATATGTTTGGAAAGATCATGTCCATTCCTGATTCTCTGATGATGAAGTATTTCAGATTGCTTACCGATAAGAGCGATGCCGAACTTGCGGAATATGACAGGAAACTCCTGAATAATGCAGTTAATCCGCGAGATTTAAAATTGGCACTTGCCGTTGAGATCACATCGCAGTTCTTTGGGAGAGAGACAGCGCTGAATGCTCAAGAGGAATTCATCAGTATATTCCGAAACAAAGAGCTTCCTGAAGAGATGCCGGAAATAAAACTTCCGGCAGAGAGTATTTCTATTGTCGATCTTCTCGTTTCTCATGCTAATATTTCATCAAGAAGTGAAGCGAGAAGATTGATAGATCAGGGCGGAGTGAGAGTGAATGATGAAGTTCTCGACGATGTTCATTCCGTTCTCGCCGTTTCCGAGGGAGATGTTCTGAGAATCGGAAAAAAGCGTTTCTATCGCCTTGTCAAGTGCTGAATACTCTTGAATATAGACGTATTTTTACTGTATAATAAACCTGTAGTCTGCGTAGAAAATGACAACATTTTGAAAGGGGGTAGGATCCATGAAGAAGCTTTCTATACTGGCGCTAGTCGTTGTTACCTTCGCGAGCCTGGCCTTGGGTGTCGAGTACAGCGATTTGTCAGAGTACCACTGGGCCTACGATAGCGTTATTAAGACGACAGCCGGTGGATTGTTCATTGGTTTCCCCGATGGCACATTCAGAGGTAGTGAAGATGTTACACGTTACCAGCTGGCTATGACTCTTGCCAGATTTATGGATTATTCTGATGCCGGGGATGCTAAGCTCCAAGAAGTAGTCTTTTCACTTACTAAGAAAGTTGCAGGACTTTCCTTGGAGATCTCTGACAACAAGAAGAATGTGGTTGATTTAACAGCCGAACTGAGGGCTCTTGAAGCAACGGTCGCATCTCTGAGACAAAGTGGAATGACCGGAGACTTTGTGTCGTTGAAAACCTTCGATGACGCGATCGCATTCCTCTATGATGAGATCGACAGACTCTCCGAGGAAGCGGTCAGTGCAAATGACGGAATTTGGCTCATCAACGAAAAGTTAAGCGCAATGAGCGGAGTTCCCTCGGACATCGAATCTCTCAAGAACAGGGCCACCGATCTTGAAGTAACCGTAAAACTTCTTGGACAGGCCATTGCCAACCTTAAGAAAGATGAAAACAAACAAAATGATGAGGTTGCAGCGCTTAGTTCGAGAGTCGATGTTTCTGAGAACGTCATAAACAGCTTGACTGCTGATCTTTTCACACTTAGGAGAGGGATGGCCACTAAGGCTGATCTAGCCGATCTTGAAGCAAAACTGTCGGGCGAAATGCCTGATCTTGAGCCTTATGTGACCAATGAGGAGTTAAACGACAAGCTTTCTCTTATGTACACAAGGATCCTCAAGATCCAGGACAGCATTGCCAAGATGCCCGAAGTCAAGTACTATGACACTGAAATCGAAGAGATTGAGGTAGCTCTATTTGGTATTGACGAGACTATGGAAGTTCTATTTGATCAAGTTGATCTGAACATAGCGAGACTTGATTCTCTAGACAACCAGCTCGCAGAA
>LDZU01009387.1_pt1 | contig 10466 bp, 9 predicted proteins | sample 615531 | NCBI WGS metagenome assembly LDZU01 (sample SAMN03408293, study PRJNA278302) | terrestrial metagenome | isolation source: oil reservoir sample SB2 | place: USA: Alaska, North Slope, Schrader Bluff formation | collected 2011-09 | reverse complement strand
ATAGATGAATTGCAATTATCGCTTTATTTTGCCAATAAAATGATGAAAAAATATTTTCAAAAGAAAATTGAAATATTTACTAAAAAAGATGTTAAAACACTAATTTATCTAAAAATTAAAAATTGCTATATTTTGGCTGAGCCTAAAATTAAAGACTGATCCCGGGCCAGGATTCGAACCTGGAATAATTGATTCAGAGTCAATGGTGATGCCATTTCACTACCCGGGATAATTAGGCAAATCTCACTATAAATTTTAATATAATTTTAACTTTCACCGTTAAAATTTACTCAATTATTATATAACAGAAGACCAATTAAAAAGATGTTTAAAATTCTAATTCTTGAAGATGATCTAGTTTTGCTTCAGACTCTTAAAGAAGTGCTTGCTAAGAACAACTATCAAGTTGATCTAGCACATTGTTTAAGTAGGGCAGAACAGTTAATTGAGGATAAAGAATATGACTTATTGATATTTGATCGAATAGTTAATAATGAAGACAGTTTAGATTTTCTTGAGGGTTTGAGGGTTGACCAAAGTTTTATTAGAGTCTTGTTGATTAGTCAAAAGAAATTGATAGCTGATCGATTATTATCATTGAAAGTTGCTGATGATTTTTTAGCAAAACCGTTTGTGATGAAGGAGCTCTTACTAAAAGTAAGTAATTTGCTCTCTAGATCAAAATATAAATTAGAAGAAAATTATGTTTGCCCATATTTTTATTTAAACGAGTCAGGTTTAGTGCAAGATTTAGCCACCGGCAATTGTGTTTATTTACCTAAAAAAGAGCGAAAAATATTAGAGTGTTTATTGTTACATCAGAACCAGGCTGTTAGTTACCAAACTCTATTTAATTATGTATGGCCAAGAACAGATAATATTCCGCAACAACGAACTCTTAACGTTTATGTCAGAAGAATTAGATTAAAGATTGGTCGCTTTAGTCAATATATTAAAACTATTAGAGATTTTGGTTTTATTTTGGATTGTAATCAAGAGGAAAACGAAGCAAGATAGTGGAGCCTTGATTCTTTTTACTAAGAAATTGAATTTTAGCTGAAAACTCATTTTTTAAAATTTTCTTAGCGTAAAACAAACCAACTCCTTGGTGATTATCTTTTAGCGAATAATATTTTTTACCAATGAGTTGTTGCTGAAACCAAGTTAAACCATCGCCCCCATCTGTAACGCTTAATTCTAAACTATTATTTTGAAGCTGAGTTTTGATCAAAACAATTTTTTCCAAACTATGTAGTTGATAGGCTTCAATAGCATTATTTAATAAGCAGTTGATAACTTCCTGAAAGAGCAATTTATTACCACTTAATTTAATATTATTGCTTTGTTTGAGCTTTTTACTGTAAGAAACTTCCTGATGAAAACATTGGTTTAATAAGATTATTTCTACCAAAGCGTCGTTGACTAAAAACAACTCTTTATTTCTCTTTTCATGATTGTCCAACAAATCTTTGATGTAGTTGGCACTTAATAAGATTCTTTTTAAGCTTTCTTCTTTGTTTTCTTGGTCACTTAGGGCTAATTGACTGTTCAATAGAATATTAGATAGGGGGCTACTAGCAGCATGTTTAAAAAAGTCAAAATATGAGAAATGTTTCATATAAAGTTTCCCTTCTAGTATAAATAACAACAGCCAGTTTATTGAAAAAAGTTAAAATAAAACTAAAGTTTTTGAGAAAATTTAATTATTTTTGAGTAAATAGCTAAGATCCCAAACTTGCAAACATGGGGCGTGGTTGGGTCGACAATATTCGGTGATAAGCAGAGCGTTGTTCATCTCCATTTTTATGCGATGAGAATTTACAACGAGCCAAAGAAGCTCATAATTGTTAGCCTTAATGAGAAAATTGTCAGGAATAGAATGAATCGGTTGCCCGATGCCTTCAACAAGCAAATTATTGATATTTTTTCGGTGTAAGTACATGAGGATGCCATCAGGAAGAGTGCCAAAATAACCTTCTGTAGCGACGGCTAGACTTTGATTTTTACTGGTATGTAGCATTAATTGCGTTACCTCATTTATGCCCTGTCCGCTTGACCACTCTTCTAGATATTGAACCCGATCAGCTTGGCTAAAAGGAATTTGCTCAATATTAAAATAACTTGGAAAAATAAATTTACCACAGTGTAGAATTATTAAAAAAGTCAAAATACTTGCTAAAACTTGATAAATTTTTTCTTTTGCTAAAAACAAATTAGCTAAATTTATACTAGCTAATAAAATAATAAATAGACTAGTCGGCAGTAAGTAGCGTGGATAAATAATTTTTCCTAAAAGAGCCAGGGGTGAAATAAAAGCTAAAAACGCTAATAATAATATAAAAATTTGTTTATTATTTCGTTTATCAAAATTAGCGATGGTTAGAATTAAAACTCCAACCCCAAAATAGGCCACAAATTGATTGGTAAACAACCTGAGATTGCCAAAGAAAATACTAAAAATTTCTTGTTTAAATAGTGTTTCAAATGGATATAAAAAGTCGCTTCCTCTCCTAAAAAGTTGAGGAAAAACTGGTAAAAATCGTAAGCTATAAAATAAGAAAAAAGCAATGGCCAGAGCGGATGAAATATAAATCAGATTTTTTGAGAATTTTTTTAGTGAAAACTGTTTAGAATAAAGAACTAAGACCACGAGACTTGGAATAAATAATAGAGCGCTTAATTTACTAAACAGAGCTAAGAAAAAACTTACGATTAATAAGAGAAGATCAGCAATTTTTTGTTGCTTTATATATTTCAAAGTAAAGAAAAAGCTTAAATTGAGATTAAAAAATAACAAGGCATCAGTGAGTGCCATACGATGGTGAAAAAAAGTAAAGGGCAAAATGCTGGTTAAAATCATTGCCAAATATTGGCTCAACTTTTTTTGTTTACTCTTTTTACTCATTTCTTTACTGATGATTCCGACAAGCAAAACATTGCCGGCTCCAAGCAAAACTGAAAGAAATCTACCAGCAAAGAGCTGGTTTTCAAAAATATATTGAAAAGGAATCATTAGCCACATTTGCAAAGGGGTTTTGCCATCATTCATCGGAAAAAATAAGTAACGTTGCCAATCATCGATAATTAACTGAGTCCAACGGATATAGATTGCCTCATCAGCAAATACTGGCAGTTGGTTTAAACGAAAAAGAGTAACAGCAAAATAGAATAATAAAATTAAGGCGATAATCAAATAATGGTTTCTTTGGCTTTTAGTTTTTTTCATTATTTTCTATTTTTTTGATCAAGAATAAGCCATTATAAATCAAAGGTGGCAGCCATAGTAGCCACTGTTTGAGTAATAAAACGTTCGGTAAAGTCTGATCAAAATAGAGCCACGGCACATAGATAATGTCAACTAGATAACTTAATAGAGCGCTAAAAGAAAAGACAATTAAGGTATTTTTCCACCACCGACTTTTGCATAAAGGCAGGAAAGTCATTGGCCAAATTAAATACCAAGTTAAGAAGCGTTGAGATCGACTTGTAAAAAGCGGTAGAAAAAAACTGATGCTTAGTAGATCCCAAAAATAATTATCAATAAAAATTTTAATTTTATTTAAATGCTTATTTTTAAAAAATGACAGGTTATTTATTTTATTTTTGCATAAATAGTAGAGTAAAAAAGGAATAGCTATTAAACTAGCATACTTAGTCAAGATCGAAAAAAACATTAAAACACAAATCGCAACTAGATAAAACAGTTTTGATTGTTTAGCGGATTTAAACCGATCAATTAAAATAAAACTAGCTAACACTGGCCACATCATCCACCAATCATTGTGCGCATTACTAATTGTTTCTAACAGAATTAGTGGATTAAAAAATACTAAAGCCAAGTCAGCACGGGATTTATTCTCTTTTTTGATTAATGTTCTTAGACACAGGTAAGCAATGATCATCCCCAACAGCGCAAAAGTTTTAAAATTTAACCAAGTTATTAAAAACTTCCCCAAACCTAGTAAATAAGGGACAATTGAAACTAAAGTCCAGGTTTGTCCATAAGGAGCGGGGGTATGAATATTGTGCATGAAACGCACCCAGGGATCATCAGCAAATTGTTGAGCGACTGCTACATGCGGATTAGCCCTATATTTAACCAGCATTCGGGCATTAAAAATATAATTAAAAACATCGTGGCTCAGAGCGTTATAACTGATTATTAGTAAGAAAAATATGCCTAAAGTACAAAAAATTATTTTTTTATTAAAAATATTGATTTTTTTTGGCCAAAATTTAATTAAATAGAGATAATTAATAATTAAACAAATTATTAAAATCACATAAAAGCTCGCTCTTAAATAATTGCTAGGTAAAATTCTTTGCCATAAAAAAGTTTGAAAACTAAGAAAATATTGATTGTTGATGAGAATTAAATTAGGATCAGTGAAAACAAAAGAAAACAGAGCCCATATCAAAAATAATAATAAATAACTAACAAGTAGTTTAAAAAATATTCTTTGCTTAGGATTATTCATGATTAGGATATTTGCCAGATAAATCGGCCAGTTTAATACGCATAATATCTAAAAACATTAAAAGAGAATCCTTGATTGGATTAACTCGATCTGTGGCGTGATGTTGCCACACTACTGGCACTTCTCTAATTGTCAAATCATATTTTTTGGCTAAATATAACAATTCCACATCAAAAGCGCCGGTAAAAGCATCACGACGCTCTTTTTTACCACTATAAACATAGAGTTTCGGAAAGAGTGTTTCGGTTGCTTCTTGAGAAAAAAGTTTAAAACCACATTGAGTGTCTAACATGCCTGGAACAGCTAGAGTTTGGACCACTAAATTAAAGACTCTGCCCATTAGGTGACGATAAAAAGGCTCTTTTTGTCGTTGAGCACCAATGATCTCTCGAGAACCAAAAATTACTTGATATTGATCAGTATATTTGAGCAGAGCACTAACTTCTTTTAAAGGAGTTGATTGATCAAAATCAGCAAACAAGCGCCATTCACCTTCTGCAGCTAACATACCAGCACTGACGGTTGGACCTTTGCCCCGATGGGGATTGGCTAAAAATTTAATCCTCTGATCTTTTTTGGCAAACTCACTGAGCGCAATTTTAGTTCCATCACTAGAGCCATCGTCACTCAGAATCAACTCCCAGCTTTTTGGATAAACTTTTAGAAAATCATAAACCTCATCCAGCACCCCTCTTTTAATATTTTTTATTTCGTTATAAGAGGGTAAAATTACTGACAAATATATTGACATATTAATCTTTATAATCGTTATTTTCTGTTATACCTAATACTGTGATTTCTGGACCTGGATCAAACTGATACTGCTCAATAATATTTTTTTCAGGGAAAACCATTATTTCATAAATATTTAGATTAATTAAATCGCGCTCTTTTTTTTCTTCGTTAATGATAAAGAGTTTTTCTGCCTGATGGTGATCCTCAATTTTTACAGGTGGATTGTCCATTGTAGAGAGAAAATATCGATAATTCATACCATACAAATCTTTTGATTCTGACAATAACACTAAATTATATTTTTCTCCATTTTTGACTCGCTCCTGAATACTAGCTGCTACCATTTTGACGTCATTAATTGTCCAGCCTGACTTTTCCAGTGAATATAAATTCATATTCTTGCTAATAAAAAAGACAAGAAAGATCAAGCTAATTACATAAAATAAGCCTTTGGGCTTAATTTTACTTAATAACCAGGCATAGAAAACATAAATCATTGGTAAAAGATAGGCATAGTAATGGGTATAAACCTCGTGTTGATATAAACTTAAACCAACCAGGCCGGTCAATAAGTAACTAAAAAGTAATTGTTCGTTAGTTGGCAGCTTTTTTCTATTTTTTATGAGATAGATAAGGACAAAAACTAAGGTAACGTAAAAAAATAAATTATTAATCCCAAGATCACCAAAAGTGCTATCAAACAGCACCTTTTTACTTTGTCTTTTTAAATCAACTGTAAAGAATTTAATGACAGCCGCAACACCCTGACGATCTGTTTTTCTTTGTAAGTCAAAACTTTGCTCTTTAGTAACAATATTTTTTAATGCCTGAACATTGCGCCAGTCATGTTTAAAATCAAACAAAATTAGTGGAGTGAGTGAGAGGAGAAATAATAAAATTGATAAAATTATGTGTTTCAATAGTTTTTTACTGTCTTTCTTTTTGTTTTTCTTTGTTAAATGGAGAAGCAAAAACACGCCAGCGCCAGCCACAGACAATAAAGCCACATAGTGTAATTGCACCAAGATACTAAACATTATACTAACCAGTAGCCAATAACGACTGTCTTTTTTGACCGCCAGATAAGAAAAATAAAACATTAACAGGGAAAAGAATGGTGCAGGATTGGGGTTCCAACTAAAGCGGGCATGTTCAATTACTATATGTGATAGAGCAAAGAAAATTGTCGCTAAAACGGCAATTTTTTGATTAAAAATTTTCTTAGTAACAAAATAAATTAAGGCAACAGTAATTACGCTCAGCGCAGCTACTGCATAAACTGGACCAATGGGGTTGGGGTAGCTTAAATACAAAAAGGGCAACATAAAGTAATAATAAAAAGGGCCGAGATACATATTGCCAATACTAGTGACGGGACCTATAAAAACTGGATCTTTTTCTTTAAAAATGTTAGCAACAATTAAGGCGTCTCGACCCTGATCTCCTTGGAACATGAAAGTATTTTCTAAATTGTAAAAACGTAAGTAAATAGCGATACCCAAAATAATTAGTAGGAAAATATTCTCAAAAGTAAAATATTTTTTAATATTTTTCATTTAAAATTGGCTAGTTAATTATTTCTTTTTTTTCCAAATAAAAGTGTTGTAGGCAAAAAAGTTCCAGAACATGCCAACTAAAATACCAGTGACTGCAAAAATCATGCCCGTATCCACTTTAATAGCGATAATTGGCAAAGTAAAAAGATCAAATAAACCTAAAGTATTTTCACCGATGGCGGCAACAGCCATTTGAATTAGTAGTGAACCCCCAGAAGTTAAATTAAATTCAAAAAATTTTTTGGGGATTGATTGTTTTTTTAGTTTTCGATCAGCAAAAGTCCAAAAATTACTCAAGATAAAATTGCTAATAATGGCTGTTTCAATACTTAGAATGGTGGCAATTAAATAAGTGCTAAGAAATAAATATTGAAAATCTGGAAGTAAAAAACGATAAAGTGCTAGTGAAGATAACTGCACTAAAGCACCTATAGCACCAACAGAGGCAAATTTGAATAAACGAGACTGAAAGATTTCTTGAATTCTGACCTTCATAACGTATAACAGAGTATTTTTGATGTACTCTGGTCCTATTTTGCTTTTACCGATTTCTCGATCTTTAAAAGCAAAAGCTACTTCACTAATTTTAAATTTTTTCTTTCTAGCTTTATGTAAAAAGCCGATCTGAAAAGTATAACCGAAAAATCGTTCAGACTCTAGTTCATTTGCTACAGCTTGATAGACCTCTTTCTTAATGGCTCGATAGCCAGTTGTCCAATCATTAATGGAGAAGTCCCACATCACTAAGCGAATAAATAAATTACCAAAGACACTTAAAAACTTTCGATGCAGTCCCCAATTTTGCGGAATTGATCCGCCACTCACATAACGAGAACCTAAAACCAAATCACTACCACCCTCAATTTCTTTTAGCATCAGTGGAATTTTTGCTGGATCGTGCGATAGATCAGCATCAAATTCAAAGACTAAATCAGCGCCAAGCTGATTAAAAGCTTGATCCATACCCTTGAGATAGGCAGAGCCCAGTCCCGCCTTTTTTTTATTGACTAATAATTGCAAAAAAGGGTATTTTTTTTGTAATTTCTTAACGACTTCAGCCGTTCCATCTGGAGAGCTATCGTCGACGACCAAGACTTGCATCTGCCAGTTTTTTATTTTTTGAAAAACTTTTGCCAATTTTTCAATAGTAATTGGCAAATTTCCGGCTTCGTTATAAGTGGGGATGATAACAACGGCTTTTGACATCTTTAATGAGCAGTTTTTCTTTCTATTTTAATGTCTGCCTCAACCATAATTTTTACTAATTCCTCAAAGCTGACACTTGGTTGCCAATTGAGTATTTTTTTGGCTTTGCTTGAGTCGCCCATTAATACATCAACTTCTGCTGGACGATCAAACTTTGGATTATGTTTATAGTATTTTTGCCAATCATCGAGGCCGGCTGCCTTACAAGCTAATTCCAAAAATTCCTGGACACTGTGGGTTTCTCCAGTAGCAATTACATAATCATCGGCTTGATCTTGCTGGAGCATCAGGTGCATAGCCTTTACATAATCCTTGGCATAACCCCAATCCCGTTTAGCATCTAGATTACCAAGCTCAACATACGCTTGTTTACCAAGTTTAATTCGAGCGACCGCATTACTAATTTTCCTAGTGACAAACTCCAGGCCACGCCTTGGTGATTCGTGATTAAATAAAATGCCAGAAACGGCAAACATATCATAAGACTCCCGATAATTAACGGTAATCCAATGTCCATAAACTTTGGCCACTCCGTAAGGTGATCGAGGATAAAATGGCGTATTTTCGTTTTGCGGAACTTCTCGTACTTTACCAAACATTTCACTAGAACTGGCTTGATAGAATTTGGCCTTTGGACTGGCTAAGCGCACTGCTTCAAGTACTCTAGCTACTCCAATGGCAGTAAACTCACCAGTCAAAATGGGTTGTTCCCAAGATGCTTGAACGAATGATTGAGCAGCTAGATTGTATACCTCATCTGGTTTTATTCTTTGTATGGCAAAAGTTAGTGAATGTTGATCCATCAAATCTCCAGAAACTAATTCTAAGTGGGGATGATGGATAATGTTTTGGATTCGAGCAAAATTTTGGGTGCTGGTGCGACGAGTTAAGCCATAAACCTGATAACCTTCTGCCAGCAATAATTCGGCCAAATAAGAACCGTCTTGGCCGGTAATGCCAGTAATAAAAGCTTTTTTCATGTTTTTACCTTTCCTTAGTCGTTTTTTTTGGCTTGTGCGCGCCACCAATTGAGTACTCTTTTGAGAGTGTCTTCAATTGAATATTGGAGCTGCCAAGCTAAATTTTTTATCTTACTATTATCACAGATTAATACCGGTCGATCAATTGGTCGCAAACGATCTGGATCAATTGTCAATTCCACTTCAATTTTGGCTAAATCAATCAGCTTTTTTAAAATATCTTCCATCCGGTAGCCAATCCCCGATCCAATATTGTAAACTTCGCCACTCACCCCCTGATTCATCAAAATAATATAGGCTTGAACCATATCTTTCACGTCAGTTAAGTCTCTGACAGCAGACAAATTACCCACTTTAATAGTTGAGCTTTGACCATTTTCAATTTTAACAATTTCATTGGCGAAATCACTAATGGCGAAACCTAGCGCCTGTCGTTCACCAATGTGATTGAATGGACGCGCTCGCACAATATCTAATTGTTCACTTTGAACATAAGAATAACTTAAATAATCTTGCATCATTTTGGAAAGGGCATAAGGATTATTGGGCCCAATTGGAGCATCTTCAGCCAAGGGTTGATTACTGACTTGATATTCTAAAGCGGAGCCAATACTCAAGAGGCGAGCTTGAGGACAGTGCTCTTTCATGGCATTCAGGACATTTAATTGCAGTTTTAAATGAGTTTCTAAAATAAATTGTTGTTGTTTAAAGCTGTTGCCGACATTAGCTAATGAGGCCAGATGATAAACTTGCTGTGGCATTAATTGTTTAAACAGATCGGTGGTTGCTTGATGATCAGTCAAATCTAGCGCGTGAATATGATCAGCGCCAATTAGATCTTGTAGAAAACCTGGTTCATCCCGATATGATGTTAGGTGAATATTGCTATAACCCTGTTTAATTAGAGCTTCAACTAAATGACTGCCGGCGAATCCGGTGCCGCCGGTAATTAAGATAGTTTGACTTTTATTTGCCATTTAAGACCTTCCAATTCCCACATACTGATAACCAGCCGCTTTGATTTTTTTTGGTTCTAATTGATTGCGACAGTCAAAAATTGTTTGTGTTTTAGCTTTTTTATAATCAGAGTAGGGAAATTTAACAATCTCTGGCCATTCAACCAATAAAAAAATAGCATCGGCATCTTTTATGGCTTCTTTAATATTTTTAACTTGTTGATGTGTCTCATAGTTTTCTCCAGTGAATGACTGATAGTCAGCCATCGGATCATAACTTTTGACTTGAGCCCCCTTACTAATCAGAAAGGGGATAACTTTGGTGCTAGGTGCTTCACGCATATCGTCGGTATTAGGTTTAAAAGATAGACCCAGAACCGCTACTTTTTTATCTGCAAAACCATCAACTCTGTCTTCAAAATCATTTAACAAATCAAAAATTCGTTGTTTATTAATTTCATTGACCTTGTTCATTAGGTTGCCCTCTTCACCGACAGTTCGAGAATAGGCAGCTAGTTCTTTAACATCCTTGGGAAAACAAGAGCCACCATAGCC
>LDZU01006460.1_pt1 | contig 10468 bp, 10 predicted proteins | sample 615531 | NCBI WGS metagenome assembly LDZU01 (sample SAMN03408293, study PRJNA278302) | terrestrial metagenome | isolation source: oil reservoir sample SB2 | place: USA: Alaska, North Slope, Schrader Bluff formation | collected 2011-09 | reverse complement strand
GCAATCGAATTTACCGGCAGAGGGTTGAAGACGAAAGTCTCCACTTTCCTCGACAAGGGTCTGGGCGAGGTGGCCTGCACCAACTGCGGTCAGTGTGCATTGGTCTGTCCCACGGGCGCCATCACCGAGAAGAGTGAGGTGGCAGCCGTGCGGGCGCTGTTGCAACAACCTGGCAAGGTGGTCCTGGTGCAGACGGCACCGGCGGTGCGTGTGGGCATCGGAGAGGCGATGGGTATGCCCTATGGCAGCCTGGTGACCGGACAGATGGTTGCCGGCCTCAGGCGACTCGGCTTCACGAAGGTGTTCGACACCAATTTCGCGGCCGATCTCACCATCGTGGAGGAGGGCAACGAGCTGCTTCGTCGCCTCCAGACCGGCGGCATACTGCCAATGATCACCTCCTGTTCACCCGGATGGATCAAATTTATCGAACATTTTTATCCCGAGCAGTTGGGACACCTCTCTACCTGCAAGTCGCCGCAGCAGATGTTCGGAGCAGTGGCCAAAACCTACTACGCCGAACAGATGGGGCTGGATCCCCGTGATATCGTGGTGGTCTCGGTGATGCCCTGCACTGCCAAGAAGTATGAGGCACGTCGCCCCGAGATGGATGGCGCTTTTCAGTACTGGAAAGAACGGTTACAACTCAACGAGGATGAGCACTTCCCTGATGTGGATTACGCTTTAACCACCCGTGAGCTGGCCCGCATGTTCCGTGCGGCAGGGATCGATTTCACCCATCTGCCGGAGGAGCCGTTCGACAACCCCCTGGGCGAATCGACCGGGGCCGCGGTGATCTTCGGTAGTTCCGGAGGTGTGATGGAGGCAGCCCTCCGTACAGCCTATGAGCTCTACACCGGTAAAAAACCGGACAGCCTCGATTTTCGCTCGGTACGCGGACTGCAAGGCATCAGGGAGGCCGATATCAACCTGAACGGTACCACGATCAGTGTCGCTGTGGCCAACACCCTGAAGAATGCAGCGTTGCTGCTCGACCAGATAAAGAACGGCACGTCGCCTTATACCTTTATCGAGGTGATGACCTGTCCGGGCGGATGCCTGGGCGGAGGAGGCCAGCCGATTCCCACCAACGCGGAGATACGGGAGAAGAGGGCTGCCTCCATCTACCTGGAGGATGCACACAAGCCAATCCGCCAGTCACATGAAAACCCAGAAATCATAAAGCTATATAAAGAGTTCCTGAAAGAACCACTGGGAGAGAGATCGCATCACCTCCTGCACACCTCCTATCAGCAGAGAGTCTGTTGAATGGCCTGAAACGATTAGCAATTTGATTGAAACAATGAATTTACATCAACTGAACCAGATCTTTAATGGTACGATTCTCATGGATGGTCATATCCCGGGCGACTATACAAAAGCTTTTGCATCTGACCTGATGAGTGATGTCCTGCGTTTCCGTATGGAAAACACCGTGCTGATAACGGGTCTCTGCACCGTACAGGTGCTGCGTACAGCCGAGATGTCTAATATCACCTGTATCATCTTTGCCCGCGGAAAAAAAGTCACTCCCGACATGCTGGCGCTGGCGAAGGAGCATCACATCGCAATAATTGAATCGGAACTGACCCTTTTTGAGATATGCGGGAGGCTCTACCAGGGGGGACTAGAACCGGTGTGCCGATGAGGATGCATTTCGAAATAGAAGGCGGTGATTTCACCGCGGCAGGCAGGGCCAGCTCAGAAGTTAAAAAGACGCTGAAACAGTTTAACATCCCGCCAGAGGTGCTGCGTAAGGTTGCTATCGCACTCTATGAGGCGGAGATGAATGTAGTAGCCCATGCCTGGAGCGGAACAATGGATGCCGAGATCCTTCCGGATGGGATCAATGTTGTGATGGAAGACAAGGGTCCGGGCATTGAAGATATTGAACGGGCGATGGAGGAGGGTTTCTCCACTGCCACCGAGGAGGTTCGGCAGATGGGGTTTGGTGCGGGGATGGGCCTGCCCAATATAAGGAAGAACAGTGACAGGATGGTGCTCACCTCTACACCCGGTGTGGGGACAAGGCTTGAGATCACTGTTGCATTTTAGGAATCGGTATTCTATTGAGAAATGGTAAAAGACAGAAACTACAGACACTCTATAAGGATTGACCGGGACAAATGCATCGGTTGCTCCCATTGCATGCGTGTATGCTCTACGCAGGCCATTCGCATCGTGGAGGGATATGCATCCATACAGCCGGAGCGGTGCGTAGATTGTGGTGAGTGCTACCGTGTCTGTCCCCAGAGAGCCATTTACGCTTGTGATGACGGACTCGCCTCCATGCGTGACGATGCATACAGGATTGCACTTGTTCCCTCTGTCTTTATTGGTCAGTTCCCGTCGGACTATTCTGCCACAGTGGTGCTCAAGTCGATTAAAACGTGTGGCTTTGACGAGGTATTTGAAGTGGAGCATGCGGTCGATTTTATGAAAGAGGCTTACCGGACATATGTTGATAATCTGTTTGAACGACCGGTAATCAGCTCCTACTGTCCGGCTGTGGTCCGGCTGATACAGGTGCTCTATCCCTCCCTGACACCACACATCATGCTGCTGAAGGCACCTCACGACATTGCGGCGCTCTACCTGCGTCTCTCGAAAGAGAGAGAGGGAATTGATCCACGGAAGATATTCATTTACTATGTTACCCCTTGTGCCGCCAAGACCGTGGCAGCCCGTGCACCGGTGGGTGAAGCCGCCTCACCCATCGACGGTACCATCAACATGAAAGAGGTCTATAACAAGACGTTGGGTACACTTCTTGGCAGGAAGGAGACAAGTGCGCGCAAGAGGGTGGCTGATATGACCCCCGACTCGGTCTGCTGGTCTCTCTCAGGCACCGAGAAGCACTATTTCCCCGGGAGAAGCCTGGCAATCGACGGGATGGAGAACGTGATCGAGTTCCTGGAAAAGCTAGAGTCGGGACATCTGTCCGATATCGATTTTTTGGAGTTGAGAGCGTGCGACCAGGGGTGCGCAGGTGGCATCTTGTGTCCCGGGAACCGTTTTCTGACCGTAGAACGACTGGAACAACGACAGAAGAGATTGCAGCTGCTAATGGATCAGCAGGGAGGACACGTTGAGAACCGGCTGATGGACTATGGCGAGATGCTGCAACCCTTTTCGGGGGTAGAGCCGGTACACCCTCGCGACGGGTTGCTTCTGGATGAGGACATGGAAAAGGCACTGATCAAACTGCAACGCATCAAGAGGCTGATGACCTATTTCCCCGGATTCGACTGCGGCGCCTGTGGTGCTCCTTCCTGCAGGAGCCTGGCCGAGGATATCGTACAAGGGAAGGCCAGTATCTCCCACTGTGTCTTCGTGCAACGTGTGATGGAGAAGAATTACAAGCTGAGTCCCGATCAGGCCTTCGTGGTGATAGAGAAGATATGGGGCAGGGACAGGCTTAACAAATACAACGATAACAATGAAAACGAACGTTAGACAACTTATGCAGGAACTCGGTTTCACCTGTCTGGCCGGTGAGGCTTATCTCGACCGGCACACAGAGGGGGCATATCTCTCCGATCTGCTGAGCGATGTGATGGGTAAGGCCGCGGCCGGGATGCTATGGATCACCTCACAGGTACATCGCAACATTGTAGCGGTGGCCTCGCTCAAAGAGTTGAGTGCCATCATCGTGGTGAACGAACGTCAGGTAGAACCGGAGGTGCTGGCCCATGCCGAAGAGGAAGGGGTGGTGATCCTCTCTTCAGGTAAGCCCGCCTTCGAGACCGCAGGAATGTTGTATAATTATTTGAGAGAGGTTGAACGTTGGTAAGTTCGTAAGTTGTTATGTTTGATGTTAGAAGTGTTTGGTTTGAGGTTCTGCCCCTGAGTTTTAAGAGTCAAGAGCCATAAGCTGACAGCTAACAGCCGAAAGCTAAATATTATGCCCTGGTACAACGCCGATCTGCATATCCACACCTGTCTGTCGCCTTGCGGCAGCCTGGAAATGAGCCCGCGCCGCATCATTGGCCGTGCATGGGAGAGGGGACTGCAACTGATTGCCATTACCGATCATAACAGCACCCGCAATGTGCGGGTATGCATGGAGTGCGGTGCCGCTGAGGGGATCAGTGTGATTCCCGGCTGCGAGGTCAACACACAGGAGGAGGTGCATAGCCTCTGCTATTTCCCTCACATGGAGGCGGTAGAGCTGTTTCAGGATTATCTGGACCGGCAGATCAGCGATATTCCCAATGATCCCAAACGCTTCGGTTATCAGGTGGTGGTGGATACAGATGAGCAGATCATATGTGATGAACCCCGTTCGCTTTTCGTCGGGATCAATGACGGGATTGAAGCGCTTGAAAAGGTGGTGCACCGGCTTGGGGGACTCTTCGTGCCGGCGCACATCGACCGACAGGTGAACGGTATCATCAGCCAGCTCGGTTTCATCCCCCGTGAATTGATGTTTGATGCCCTGGAGGTCTCTCGCCGCACCACCCCTGCCGCTTTCATCAGCCATTACCCGGAGTTGGCGGAGAACTGTTTCCTGCAAAGCTCCGATGCACATTATCCGGAGGATATCGGGTCGGTGCACACCCGTATCCTGATGGATAAACCGGAGTGGGATCACTTCATGAGAGCGCTCCTGGAGAAACGAGTTGAGACGATGAATGTGCCACCCTTCATGGATGTAAGCTGATGATCACCCTGGGAATGCATATGATCGATATCGTGCAGAACGCCATCCGTGCGCAGGCAGGTCAGATCACGATCACACTTGAGGAGCGGGCTGCTGACGCATTGCTGCTGTTCCGGGTGGAGGATGACGGCAGCGGCATGGACCCGGAGGACCTTGAGCGAATGACTGACCCTTTTTTTACCACCCGTACCACACGGAGGGTGGGGCTGGGCATCCCGTTTCTGAAGATGACCTGCGAGCAGGCTGGCGGCAGCCTCCGGGTGATGTCGGCTAAGGGTGAGGGGACCACTGTTGAGGCACTCTACCGTACCGATCATGCCGATTGCCTGCCCCTGGGAGACCTGGAGGGATCACTGCTGTTGATGGTGATGGGCAACCCCGGTATCCGGTTCCGTTTCGTCTACCGGGTGGGGAAAGAGGCCTTCCTGTTCGACACCGATGCGCTGAAGGAGCAGGGAATAGACCTTCAGCACCCGCAGATGCTGACACCGGTGAAAAGCTACATCAGGGAGAACCTGGAAGTGCTCTGGCGGCAACGAGCGCCGGAAAGCTATCTCTGCTGACACAGAATGAAACAGGATGATTTACAACCGAATGATAATTTTCTAAATACTGATTATGATGGAACATACAACCGGAATCAAAACGCTCGACGACCTGAAACGAAAACAGGAGGAGGTGAGAGCACGTATCAGCTTGCGTGACAAGGCGGAGAACCCCGAGTCGCTGGTTCAGGTGAAGGTGGCGATGGCCACCTGCGGCATCGCCTCGGGTGCCAAAGAGGTGATGGAGTTTTTCGCACTGGAGCTGGACAAGCGGGGCATCGATGCCGTCGTGACCCAGACAGGCTGTATGGGCTACTGCTTTGCGGAGCCCACCGTGGAGATCACCCTGCCGGGCAGGGAGCCGATGGTGTTTGGCTACGTGAACCCGAAGAAAGCAGATGAGATCATTGAACGATACATCAAAAACGGAGAGCTGGTGGATGGCATCATCCCGCAGAACTACAACACAATTGAATCTTAAATCAACTGAAAACTACTGATATGAGCCAATACAAAATGCATTTGCTGGTCTGCGCCGGTACCGGCTGCCACTCTTCCCAGAGCGACCTGGTATATGAGATGCTGCGCGATGAGGTGGACCGGAAACGACTGGAGGAAGAGGTGCAGATCATCCGCACCGGTTGCTTCGGCTTTTGTGAGAAGGGACCCATTGTGAAGGTGTTGCCTGACAACACTTTCTATACGCTGGTGAAGCCCTCGGACGCGCGAGAGATCATCGACGAGCATGTGATTAAGGGACGTCGCGTGGAGCGGCTGCTCTATCTCGATCCGGAGACCGAAGAGCATGTGCTGGACTCGAAGCACATGGGATTTTACAAGAAACAACTGCGCATCGCACTGCGCAACTGCGGCACCATTGATCCTGAGAACATCGATGAGTCGATCGCCCGCAATGCCTACCAGGCATTGGGCAAGGCGATCACCGAAATGAGCCCGCAGGAAACGATCGATTTGATCAAGCGCTCCGGACTGCGGGGACGTGGTGGTGCCGGCTTTCCCACCGGCCTTAAGTGGGAGATTGCCAGCCGTAACCAGGCCAACCAAAAGTATGTGGTCTGCAACGCCGACGAGGGTGACCCCGGTGCCTTCATGGACCGTTCCATTCTGGAGGGCGACCCCCACTCGGTGCTGGAGGCGATGGCCATCTGCGGCTACTGCATCGGTGCCACAAAAGGTTTAATCTATATCCGGGCCGAATATCCGCTGGCCATCCGGCGACTGAAGGTGGCCATCGCACAGGCGCGCGAATATGGCTTGCTGGGAGAGCAGATTTTCGGCACCTCTTTCAGCTTTGACATCAGCCTCAAGTATGGTGCCGGTGCTTTTGTCTGCGGTGAGGAGACCGCTCTGATTCACTCCATGGAAGGAAAACGGGGTGAGCCGGCCAACAAGCCTCCCTTTCCTGCTCAGAGTGGTTACCTGGGCAAGCCCACCAATGTAAACAACGTGGAGACACTGGCCAACATACCGGTGATTATCATGAAGGGCGCCGAGTGGTTCTCCGCCATCGGTACGGAGAAGTCGAAAGGCACAAAAGTGTTTGCCCTGGCGGGTAAGATCAACAACGTGGGACTGATCGAGGTACCGATGGGTATCACCCTGCGGGAGATCATCTACGAAATTGGCGGTGGCATCAAGCACAACAAGAAATTCAAGGCAGTGCAGACCGGTGGCCCCTCAGGAGGATGCCTCACCGAGAAGCACCTCGATACCCCCATCGACTACGAGAGCCTCACCGCCGCCGGCTCCATGATGGGTTCCGGCGGCATGATCGTGCTCGATGAGGATGACTGCATGGTCTCCGTGGCCAAGTTCTACCTCGATTTCATCGTGGGGGAGTCCTGCGGACGCTGTGCTCCCTGCCGCATCGGTAACAAGCGTCTGTATGAAACGCTGGAACGGATTTGTGATGGCAAAGGTACTGCGGAGGATTTGGAAAAACTGAACAACCTTTCCAACGTGATTAAAGACACATCGTTATGTGGACTGGGGCAGACCTCTCCCAATCCGGTGTTGTCGACGCTGAATAATTTTTATGAAGAATACAAAGAACATGTTTTCGATAAGAAATGCCGGTCGGGCAAATGTCAGAATCTGCTCTATTACGTCATTGATGATGAAGATTGTGTCGGTTGCATGGCCTGTGTGCGGGTTTGTCCCGTCAACGCCATTACCGGTGCAAAGAAACAGACCCACTATATTCATCAGGATAAATGCATCAAGTGCGGTGCCTGTATGGAGAAGTGCCAGTTCGACGCCATCAGCCTGCTGAACGATTACCCAAGGGCCGCTTCAACCCAGGTACACGCTTAAAGAGAACCAAGAATCAAAGCTTATCGCTTAAAGCTATCAGCTTACTGTTAAAAAAATAATGATATGATACGATTGACAATAGATAAGAAAACGATAGAGGTGGAACCGGGAACCACTATCCTGAAAGCTGCCCGTAAGGTGGGCGTGGAGATTCCCACGCTGTGCCACTTTGAGCTGTGTGACATGGGTATCGAGAACAAGCCGGGGGGCTGTCGCATCTGTGTGGTGGAGGTGGAGGGACGACGCAACCTGGCCCCTTCCTGCATAACAGAGGTTCAGGAAGGCATGGTGATCAACACCCACAACATACGGGTACTCAACGCACGTACCACGGTACTGAAGCTGATCATCTCCGATCACCCGTTCGACTGTTTGGTCTGCGCCAAGTCGGGCGACTGTGAGTTGCAGGATCTGGCCCGCCAGTTTGGCATTCGCACCGTGCCCTATGGCGGGGAGCAATCGCACTACCGCAAGGATACCTCCCCCTCCATCATCCGTGATGTGGATAAGTGCATCATGTGCCGCCGCTGTGAGATGATGTGCAACGAGGTGCAGACGGTGGGTGCCCTCTCGGCGGTGAACCGCGGCTTCATGTCGGTGGTGGCTCCTGCCTTCGAGATGAACCTGGAGGATTCGCCCTGCACCTATTGTGGGCAGTGTGTCTCGGTTTGCCCCACCGGGGCACTCACCGAGGTAGACCACACCAACGACATCATCCGGGCCCTGAGTGATCCGAAGAAGACGGTAGTGGTGCAGACCGCCCCGGCGGTGCGTGCTGCCCTGGGAGAGGAGTTCGGCCTGGAGCCGGGTACCGTGGTCACCGGCCGTATGGTCTCCGCACTGCGCGAGCTGGGCTTCGACCATGTGTTCGACACCGATTTTAGCGCCGACCTGACCATCATGGAAGAGGGTACGGAGTTGCTGCAACGTCTCCGCGGTCACCTGGCGGGAGATCCCTCTGTGCGGCTGCCGATCCTCACCTCCTGTTGTCCCGGCTGGGTCAATTTTTTTGAGCACAACTTTCCCGAGCTGCTGGATGTGCCTTCCACGGCCAAGTCGCCACAGCAGATGTTCGGCGCCATTGCCAAGAGCTGGTTTGCCGATAAGATCGGTGTGAACCGCAAGGATCTGGTGGTGGTCTCTATCATGCCCTGTCTGGCCAAGAAGTATGAGTGTCAGCGCGATGAGTTCAGCGTGGATGGCAACCCCGATGTGGATTTCTCCATCTCCACGCGTGAGCTGGCCGCCTTTATCAAGCAGGCCAACATCGACTTCCTGAACCTCCCGGAAGGTGATTTCGACGACCCGCTGGGTGAGTCCTCCGGAGCCGGCGTCATCTTCGGCAACACGGGTGGGGTGATCGAGGCTGCCTGCCGTACCGCCTACGAGCTACACACCGGCAAGACGCTGGAGAAGGTGGAGTTTGAAGCCCTCCGCGGCATGGAGGGGATCCGCTCCGCGACGGTCGATTTCGACGGTCTGCCACTCCACATCGGCATTGCTCACGGACTGGGCAATGCCCGTAAGCTGCTCGACGAGGTGCGGGAGGGACGTTCGCAATACCATGCCATTGAGATCATGGCTTGTCCCGGCGGTTGCATCGGCGGTGGGGGGCAGCCCTTCCACCATGGGAATAGTGAGATACTGGCCCGTCGTGCGGCAGCCATCTACAGTGAAGATGAGCGCAAGACCATCCGTAAGTCGCACGAGAATCCCTCCATCATCCGCCTCTACAGGGAGTTTTTGGGTGAGCCGGGCAGCCACAAGGCACATAGTCTGCTGCACACCGAATATTTCCCCAAGAGCAACGAGGTGACCATCAATATGCAGAGTTAAAACAGGAATCGTATGAACCAGAAAATAAATTTAGCTCCCGAGGTGCTGGCCTACATGGAGAAGTTAAACGGCAGCGACGGTGTGGAGGTGGTTGTCAACCTCCCGAAAGAGAAAGTTGAACAGATCAACGAGATCTGCAACTCGTTCGACAATGATCCGCAGGAGCTGATCAACGTGTTGCACGAAACACAGCACCTGTTTGGCTACCTGCCTGCAGAGGTGCAGGATGTGATTGCCCACAACCTGCATCTCCCTGTGGCACATGTCTATGGAGTGGTCACCTTCTACTCCTACTTCACCATGTTGCCAAAGGGAGAGCATCCCATATCGGTCTGCACCGGCACAGCCTGTTACGTGCGTGGTGCGGAAAAAGTGCTGGAAGAGTTCAAGAAGGAGCTCAACATCAAGGTAGGTGAGACTACCCCTGACGGACGCTTCTCTATCAATTGCCTGCGTTGCGTGGGGGCCTGCGGACTGGCTCCTGTGGTGCTGGTGGGTGAGAAGGTGTACGGACGCGTCTCTCCCGACGGGGTGAAGGCGATCCTGGCCGAGTATGACAAGTGAGGATGTGATGGTGAGGCCTGAGTCACCTCTCGCGTGCTACTGCTCCCTTCCCGTTCTCTTTTTGTAACGGAGGGAGTTGCCCTTACGGTGATAACCGATCCGGTGGCCGATGGCTTGCAGCCTGGCATCGAGATAACCGAGCTCCTCTTCGTCGTCACGGGCGGAGAGGGGCTTGTTTTCGTAAAGGAAATAATCCTCCCGGTATGGTGCCGGGGTGATGTTGGGCATCAGTACGTTGGCGCCAATGCGGATCGCCGCTTCGCGCCCCTCCTTGTCGATGGCCTGCAGCGCCGTTGTGGCCGCGATGTTGATGTCGGGCATCAGGATGCGCAGCAGGGCCACCATTCGCAGTGAAAGGCTGAGGCGGTCGCTAAGGGGCAGCAGCAGGTGGCGCTCCTCCCAGAGTGGGGTAGCTGCATGTTCGAGGTAGGGACCCATGCCACACATGTCGATATCCATCTCTCGCATGAAGAGCAGGTCGTCCGCCAGATCCTCCTCACTCTGGAATGGGAGGCCGATCATCACG
>LDZU01006213.1_pt1 | contig 10486 bp, 7 predicted proteins | sample 615531 | NCBI WGS metagenome assembly LDZU01 (sample SAMN03408293, study PRJNA278302) | terrestrial metagenome | isolation source: oil reservoir sample SB2 | place: USA: Alaska, North Slope, Schrader Bluff formation | collected 2011-09 | reverse complement strand
TTGTGCTTCCAGCAGTACAGCCTGTCATTGAAGCTAGTGAAACAACCAGCACCAAAAAGAGTAAGATTCCAGCAACTTTCACATTTATCACATCCTGATTATTCTCATTAGAGGCTTTCTTTGTGCTCCGGTCAGGCCGGAAACACCTCAACGTATTTCTGACTTGACGAACCATTATTGACCAGCTTCAGCTTAAATTCACGGTTCCTGAAGGAATGTCCGTGGTTTGAGTTGTTCGATCCACTGGGCTGGAAAATCACCCACAGCAACCATTGAGATAATCGCATCGTAAGGCGCCCCTTCAGCATAGCCGTAATAGCCATCCCTGTTCAGTACTGTGACGTTATCTATTCCCAGTTCCATCAGTCTTTCTTCTGCTATATCAGCAAGTTCCCGATCGTACTCTATCGAGACCACATGCCCATCACTTACCATGCGGCTCAGAAGTGCTGTACTGTAGCCAGTCCCGGTTCCTATATCAAGTACAGTCTCATTTCCCTCGAGATCCAGCATGTCAAGCATTTCGAAAACCAGGGACGGCTGGCTCGCAGTACTTATGACTCTGCCATGCCGGATACACGTCGGCACCACATGATTGCTCTCTGCAAGGTGCTTCTCACTGTCCGGAAGGAAATGCGCCCGATCAATGTTTCTGACAGCTTCTTCTAGCTTCGGGTTCCTTATACTATTCCTGAGTAACCGACGATAACTACCTGTTCTCATTTACGATCCCTCAAGTATCATTATAATACAATGGAGATTTCCATAACAGGAGTCACATAACGATTGCATATAACCTCTCTTATGATATTCTCTTGAATAAGAGCACAAAATCCAGAGTAGAATTTTCGGAATTGGAGAGGTGTTTTAGATGAGAAAACGATTGTTCATTCTTGTGATATTTCTGTTAAGTGCATTGACGATCTTATTGGCTGATTCTTTCGAACTATTGAGCAGATTGACCTGGCTCCCATGAACTTGGAAGAATTCGAGGGAGGATACAGACTTCTTTCTCTCAAAGGATTGTCACGGTACGATGGAACTGGAAACACTCCTGTCTATGTTGCGGCATTTGGCAAGGTATTTGATTTTACAGGTTCCAGGAGATGGGCCGGAGGCACACACATGAGACTGCACAGCTCCGGAGAAGAACTGACTTCAGATATTCTCAGGGACTCTCCTCATGAAGCTGCAAGGCTTGATCGTGGAGAACCTGTAGCGCTACTGGTCTTCACGATGAAAGAAATCCTTGAACATGAGGCTGGCAGCACCGGTAAAACTTACTCTCCGATTGTAGGAAAAGTCTACGATGTGAGCGACGGCCCGGAGAAGGCTCTCATTGTGGGAATAAGTGCTTACACCCCTTCAGAACTTACCTTTTTTGACGGACTAGAAGGCAGAAAGAGCTTTATCGCAATCGAAGGAAAGGTCTGTGATGTAACCTTTTCTGAAGGCTGGGTTGATGTATCTGAGACGATCGGAGTCCTTCAACCTGGACACGATATCACAAGGGAGATTCCAGAGCATCCTGTCAGTCCGAATTTCTTTGAAAGTGCTGAGATAGTTGGTCTGCTCGTTTTCGACTACGATGAGCTCGCGAGGTTTTCAGGAGCAGCAGGAACAAAAGCTTACGTCGCGTCAGGTGGGATCGTCTACGACATCTCTGGAATAGATTCCGCCCTGACACTTGGTGGAACTGATATCACTGGAGAGATCAATGAAGACAATTCACTTGCGGGTATTATCGACAGCTCCCCAATTGTAGGATTCATGATAAACGAATGAGGAGGAATCTTCAATGTATGTGTTCCTGGGATGGCTCAATGTTGCGCTTTTGATATTCAACACCTCGCTTTTCATGACAAGAAGGATATACAAGAGGTGGAAGAAAGATACGGCCTTCTGGAAAGGGTTCAAAGTGATGGTAGAGTTCTTGCGAAAGGCTCACCCGGCATCAGGATCAGTGCTCTTGATCACAAGTTTTCTACATGGTTATCTCGTGCTTGGCTCTTTCATGCTACATACTGGCTACATACTGTGGTATGCGATTATTGCGCAATTTCTTGTCTACTTGCTGGGATTCCGTGCAAAGCTCTTCCCGAGGAAGTGGCTCAACATCCATCGCGGTATAATGGTCCTCATATGGTTCCTGTTCTTCCTGCATTATTTCAGACCCTGGATCATCTAGTGTTATCTGATGAAAACACTATCTGGTCTGCCAAGAGGAGGAGGTTTTCCGGTTGAAAAGTCGTGATGTCCGACGCACAATTATCGGTATCGTTGTTGGTCTTGTAACCTGGGCACTGATCATACTGCTGTCTCCGCAGGGTTTCATAGGTGCCATGCAGGAGATAACCAGTATTGAGCAAGCCGTGATTACAATGACACTGAATGAGAATGGCACACTCGATGTGGTCGAAGAGATCACCTATCGATTCAAGAAGCCATTTAGAGGGGTACTCAGAGAAATCCCTGCAGACGATATTGGGAGCAGGTACACTTTTCCAGAAATAACCTCAGATGACATGCGAATCTATCAGGTCGAGAATCTTGGAACTGACAGGCATATGAATGTGAGGGTTTGGCTGGTTCCTTACCAATCTGCAGCTGTTCAACCTGTAGAAGGTCGTGACAGAGTAACTGTTACTTTCTCCTACCAGGTCTTTGGTGCAGTTCAGGCAGGTGTGGATGTAGCACAGCTCTTCAGAAAGGTCTGGGGCGAAGACACGGAAAGCTGGGTAGGAGAGATTCACGCAAATGTGAACTTCCCTCCCGGAATGGACCTGGTAGACTTTTACACACACCCCCCGGTCGAAGTTGAACGGAACGATAACTCTCTCTCTTTCTCAATCAACAATCATCCACCAAAGACCTTCGTTGAATTCAGAGCAGTGCTTTCTTTGCCATCAGTTGCTGGCATGGATTCATCAAACGTCAGATGGGGAAGTTTCACGAAGGAGGAAATCGACGGGATTGAGCAGACTACCTCAACTATGGTGTTTCTGGGTAAATGGGTATTCCCTCCCGTTCTGTTACTATCGGTGATTTTCCTGCCCGTACTGATCTTCAAGCGTTTCGGCAAGGAATACGAGATTTACTACCAGGCCGAATACGAGCGTGATCCCCCTACAGAAGATCCTCCTGACCTGGTCAACTGCATAGTCAAGAACCTGACGAGCTGGACAGACAACGACGGCATTGGTGCAGCGATGATGAATCTTTACAGGCTGGGATACATAGATTTCAAAGTTGATCCGAAAAACGATCGCGTCACATCGATCATTATCATGGAGAAAGAACCTGCCGAGCTGGCTCAGACAGAAGCTACTCTTCTTGCCTTTATGAAGAAACAATCCACCAGCAACGTCTTCGACTTTGCAGAGATCAAGAAGGCCGTCTCTAAGTCACAAAGCAAAGCGAAAGCTTATTCCGCTGCATTCAGAAGCTACAAGTCTCTTGTCCAGACCACAGCATCAAAGCGACAGTTGCTCGAAGGCAAGGGAAATGGCTTGGCCAAACTTGTTTCCTTTTTACTGCTCACGGGTTCTCTGCTGCTGATATTTCTTTTCTATCCACAGCCAGAAGTGTCTTCCCTTCTTCCTTTCGCAATGGTCTACGCCGGAGGAGTGTGGGTAGCCGCTATGGCGATCATGTTCCAGCGACGTGATGTGTTTGGCAGATGGACAAAAGAAGGAAGAGAATACTATCTGAAATGGAGCAACTTCCGCCAGTTCATGTCTGACTACTCGTTGTTGAATGAACACCCCCCGAGTTCCGTAGTCTTATGGGAAAAATATCTGGTCTACGCCACAGCGCTTGGAATCGCTGATCAGGTAAGAAAGCATCTCAACAAGATGATGCCCAAAGACGCCTGGGAAAAACAGGGTGGGCATCGGTACATGTACACACCTGCTGCACTTTATGCAGCCAGTTCATTCTCTTCTGTAAGTGCTTCTGCTTCTTCTCATAGCTCTTCATCTTCTGGTGGCGGAGCAGGAAGAGCTGGTGGAGGAGGAGGAGGAGGCAGAACAGGCGGTTTCTGATACCTCTCTACATATTGTCTTTGTATAGCCAACATGCTGTATGGTGCCCGGGAGAGAGTTTTACAACCCCGGGTACTTCTTTGGTGCAAATATCCATCCTTTTGAGACATCGAGGATGGAAAGAACATCCTGGTGGTGGATTTATAGGACTCGGTGGTTCCCCTTCCAATCTGATCTTCCTTAGCTTTCTGTTTTCAGGATCCCAATTTGGAATCATTGCCATTAGTGCTTTTGTATATGGATGCGATGGATTCTCAAAGAGATCTTCTGCTCTTGCTGTTTCTACCGCTTTCCCCAAGTACATAACAATAATTCTGTCACTCATGTGGTATACAACTCCGAGGAATCGAATTAGATCGTGCGAACTGATTGTCTAACTTATTGCGCCTTACATTCAGCAGCCAGAAAAACAGAGATCATTAGTCTAATGCATTGTTGTTTTTTCTCGAGTTGAGTTATTAGAAGAGCAGAGCATTCCTGTAGATCAAATCGTTAGGGATAGTCAACAGCAAAAAACAGCAAATGAAATTAGATACACAAATACTTATATACATATGCTATACAATTTGCTATTTGACTATACAAATGTAAGTGAGTAACATAATAGTGTTTGCGATACTGTTTGCTACTGGTGTTTATCAGAGTACTCAAGCGTTCAGATAGACACATCAGAAAGCGTACGCGAAAGACTGTCTAAAATCATATTGCAGAGTAGTTGTCTGAATAAATTTTTAGAACGCCTGCCAGGAGGTCACTTCAATGAGACTCGGAGAACTGGAAACTGAAATGTCGAACCCCAAGACAGAGACGTTCCATGAACTGCCCACAATCGAAATGCTGAAGGTAATGAATGAAGAAGACGCTGTCATTCCGCTTGCTGTTCGTGATGCTCTTTCTGAAATCGCTCTGGCCGTTGACGCATGTGCTGGTGCCGTTGAGTCTGGAGGGCGGATAATCTACGCCGGTGCAGGTACCAGTGGCCGGCTGGGGGTCCTTGATGCAGCAGAAGTAGTTCCCACCTTTGGAGTATCCGATGATCTGTTTGTCGCACTTATGGCAGGTGGCAGGGAAGCTCTTGTGAACTCTGCAGAGAGAGCGGAAGACGGCGACGACCTTGGTGTGAAGGATGCGAGAGAGGCTTCAATATCGGAGAGTGATGTTGTTGTAGGTATAACGGCTTCAGGCAGAACTCCCTACGTAAAGGGGATTCTTCAATATTCGAGACAGGCTGGAGCCAAGACAGTCTTGATAAGCAACGTGGCAAATCCTCAGTTACAGCAACTTGCAGATATCACCATTGTAGTGCGAACCGGACCGGAAGTTATAAGCGGTAGCACGCGTTTGAAGGCTGGAACAGCCCAGAAAATCGTTTTGAACATGCTGAGCACTGTGACTATGGTCAGGCTGGGTCGAGTTATAGGCAATCAGATGGTCGCTCTCAGGATAATGAACGAGAAGCTGGTCGACAGGGCTGTAAGGATAGTTTCGGATGTGAGTGGTCTTTCCTACGATGATTCTGAAAGGATCCTTGAAGAAGCAGGTCGTGAAGTCCCGCTGGCTACTCTAATTGCACTCTCAGGCAAGAGCAAGGAAGACTGCAACTCTGCTCTGAAAGAAGCACGGGGAAATGTAAGGCTGGCCCTGAAAAAACTAGGAGGCTCTGCGTGAGAGAGACTACAGCGGCGGTTTACTACCAGATCTACAAAAGCCTGAAAGATTAAATAGAGAACGGGGTCCATTCGGAAAGGCTTCCAACAGAAGAGCAGCTCTGCAGTGAGTTCAAAGTGAGCAGATCAACCCTCAGAAGAGCTCTCGATGAGCTCAAGAGAGAGCTGGTTATCGAATCCAGAAGAGGCAGTGGGACTTACGTCTGCTCAAGGAAACGCGAGGAAAGTATCGGGTCTCTGACCGGCTTCACCGAAGAGGCGCTTCGGGATGGCAAAAGGGCCACATCGCGTGTAATCACCAACGCGATCATATCACCCCCTGAAGCGATTAAAGCTTTCTTCGACATCCCTTACGGGGCAATGATTGTCTGCCTAAAAAGGGTCAGGTATCTCAACAATGAACCTTACGCCATAGAGGAAGCCTTTCTCAACCCTGCTGTCGACATAAGGGTTTTGGGAGTTGTAGAGGAGGATATGTCGAAGGATTCTCTTTATGCATTCCTCAAGAACGATCTGGGTATTCTCCTCGATTATGCTCAGGAGACCATAGAAGTCTGTCAACTGTCGAGGGAGCAAGCAAGGTTACTCAGATTAGCAGAAGGTGCTTTGGCAATAATGAGAGAGCGCTTCACCTACACAAACAAAGACCTCTGTATCGAAGTTGTCAGATCGATTTACAGGGGCGATCGCTATAAACTCAAAGTTACCAGAAGAGTTCAGTAAACAAAACAGAAAACTCGATATATCAGAGTCGGAGTGATACTGCCTACAGCAACAACATTCATCAAACAAGACGGAGCTTCGTCGTTACTCCTCGAACTCGAATCCTTCTTCTCTGAATAATTCAACACAGTTGTCCACTACTTCCTTATCATACAGAATGCCAGCGTTCTGTTCGATCTCCTGAAGAGCTGCTTCAATGCCCAACGCTTGTCTGTAGGGTCTGTGCGAAGACATCGCTTCAACAACATCAGCAACGGCCAGGATCTTCGCCTCCGGAAGAATCTCCTCTTCGGTCAATCCTCGCGGATATCCACTCCCGTCAAGCCTTTCATGGTGCTGGTAGATAATCTCTGCAAGCGGAATACCGAACTCGATGTCTTTGAATAGCTGCCAACCTGACTTTGGATGTTCTCTGATCAGCGACATTTCGAGGTCACCGAGTTTACCCGGTCTATTAAGAATCTCGGAAGGCACCTGAATCTTGCCTGCATCGTGGATCATTGCAGCCAGTCTCAGTGTTATTATCCTCTCAGCATCCATTCCCATCCTTTCGGCCATTCTTACGGCGAGCTGAGCGACTCTCCGCTGGTGACCGGCCGTGTAAGGATCACGAAGATCAACCGCACCTGCAAGGGCTTCTATGGCACTCTCAGTGATTCGGCTCATTTGGGTTATGCTCTCCTGCAGAGCCTCTTCGGCCTTCTTCCGTTCTGTAATGTCAACCGAAACGGAAAGAATCCCTTCTGAGCTACCGAGAATGATCTTGCTCAACCTGACATCTTTCCAGAAGTACTCGCCAGACTTCTTGATACCGAACCACTCGAATTGCTGAGGACCCTCTTCTGCTGCCTTTTGCATCCACTGGCGCGCTTCATCAAGTGAATAAGGTGAATCCAACCACAGTTCATTCTTCTGAAGCTCTTCGAGTGTCTCCAGTCCATGCGATTCTATGGCAGTCCGGTTTGCATCAATAATTCCGCCGGTTTCTTTGTCGAAGATAATTATTGAAGCTGTGGAATTCTCAAATAGCAACCTGAAACGCTCTTCAGCTTCTCGAAGTTTATCGTGCGCGACCTTCTGTTCTGTGACATCCATAATAACACCTGCAAGATAGCGCACTTCTCCTTCCCTGCTGAAAACACACTGGCCACTTTCTGAGACCCATCTCACACTGTCATCGGCACAGACCACTCTATACTCGATGGTGTACGGATTCCCCGATCTGACACTTTCATCGACAGTCATAAAGACTCTCTCACGATCGTCAGGATGGATAATGCTGTTATACGATCGAACCCTGTTATTCAGAAAGTCATCTTCGGGATATCCTGTAATCATTTGGATCTGTTTGCTGATGAACTCCATGGTCCGATCAGGATCGTTCGCACACATAAATATCGCCCCAGGGACGTTATAGACAAGTGTCCTGAAGAGCTCCTCGCTTTCTCTCAATGCTTCTTCTGCGTGCTTTCGATCTGTAATATCTGTATGAGTTCCAACAATCCTCAAGGGTTCTCCTTCATCTGTCCAGCTAACTACTTTGCCCCTTGCAAGTATCCATTTGTAGCTGCCATCTTTGCAGCGCAGACGGTGTTCGTTCTGGTACGACACTGTCTCTCCTGTCAAGCATTTCTCCACTTCTCCCAGGACTTTATCTCTATCCTCAGGATGAATGAGTGCTTTCCATTCATCATGCTCCTCCTTGATTTCTGTCTCTCTATAACCAAGCATTTCTTTCCAACGACGCGAATAGTAGATTTTTCCTGTCTGTACGTCCAGATCCCACACGCCATCGCCCGCACCTTCAAGGGCGAACTTCCACCGTGCTTCGCTTTCTTTCAATGCTTCCTGGGCTTCACGCAACTCGCTGATATCCACATGAACACCTACAGCTCTCAGCGCTTTGCCATCTTCGCCTCTTGACACCACCCTACCCCAGTTGAGAATCCATTTGTATTCTCCCGACTTGCATCTCAACCTGTGGGCAAACTTGAAATCGTCCGTTTTACCAATCACATAGTCTTCCGTGGCTCTTTCAACCATCTCAAGGTCATCAGGATGAACCAGATTCTTCCATCCGCCAACAGCGTTTTCGATTTCTTCTGGTTCGTACCCAAGCATTTCTGCCCATTTCCCGGTACGCACAACTCGACCTGTTCTGAAGTCATGGTCCCAAATTCCAAGTTGCGCCCCTTCATACGCCAGCTGGAGCCGGATGCTACTTGCCTTGAGTTCTTCTTCTATTCTCTTTTGCTCCGTGATATCTGTTGCTATCTCAATTCTAACCAGTCGCCCATCTGTCCAGCGGAACGTACTGTCATGAAGCTTATACCATCTTCCGTTTCTGGTGCACTTGAACTCCCACTTGTAAACCCCCGTTGGCTGTCCTTTCTCATCCAATAACCTGTCGTTTGTACAGAAAGAACATGGGCCATCCTGTCCCTGTTGCAGAGACTTCCAGCACGTTTGTCCGACTATGTCACCAAAGAGATCTTGCCCATACTTGTTAATAAAAAGCACCTCATAGGTTTCCATGTCAGCAACATATATGAAAGCATCTATACTGTCCATTACAGCAAGCAGCTTCTTGTACGAATCTTTGGTTGCCTGTTCAACATTCTTTCTCAGAGAAATGTCATTGACCAAAGCGAGTATGAAGTCTTCTCCAGCGAACGACACTTTCTGCGCTCTCACTTCGACTGGCATGGTGGAACCATCTTTCTTCTTGTGCTCGGTATCCAGAACGTGTGATTCTCCGACTGACCAGCCCTGCCACTGGTACCTTATCGTGTCTTCACTAGTTTTGTTTGCATGCAGATCAAATACATTCATCGAAAGCAGTTCTTCTTTCGTGAAACCGGTTTCGTCTTCTGCTGCTCTGTTTACCTCCACCAGACGGCCTTCAAGGTCATGCAGGAAGAGCATTTCAGTAGATTGTTCTGCCAGCGCACGGTATTTCTCCTCGCTCGATCTCAAAGACTCGTGAAACTGCCTTTCCCTTTCAAGGTTGTTCAGCCAGTGCTGGATCTCTCGCTCACTCTTCTTGTGGTTGAAGTATTCTTCGGGTTCAATATAGTAGAAGTTCCGATATACATGACTGCCCCTGATAAGCTGCGGATGTGTCAGTACGACGCCTTTAATTATCTCGGGGTCGAATTTCCAGCGGTCATATTGGCAGATGGCAACGCAAGGATAATAGGGGAAGAAGTCCCTGTTAAGCTTTGCTTCGTATTCGAGCAGCCTTTCAGCACCCGTGTATTCACGCAGCGCCCAGGTCATTTCACTAGTTGCGCGAAGAGCACAGTATCCTTGTTTAAGAGCATTTTCCGTCTCAGAGATTAGCAATTCAATCATCAGATCGGGGTCAAAGAAGCCTTCCTTCGTGTAGGTATCTCTTTCGTGAAGAATTGAGAACTGTCCGCTTCTCTCGTATTCAGACAGGTCAACACCAGCATCCAAGAACGTGGTTCTGATCCTGCTGAAGGTGTTAGTATCAACAATATACATGCATTTCTGCGACTGCTCAAGACCCAAACGCATAAATGGCACAACAGCTTCTGCCCATTCTTCTTCACTCTCGTAAATGAGGCAAAGATGGTCATGAGGTTTCAAAAAAGCCAGTAGCTCTTCCAGGTTGGGAGATGATTGCCCACTCTGATCGATATTATCCATGGAACCTCCACTTCAAACAAATCAGAATATGAGACATGGATACTCACAGATATCTCCTGTATCGCTTTGGCTCTATATCAGAAAAGTCTACGAGATCTATCGATTCAGACGAACGTACCTGTTGATTACAATCTTGGAGAGCCGCCTACCAGAGCTTAGAAGAGCATAGATATACCTTTACATCAACAACCCGATTAAAACAGTATAACATATCACTTCGCATACACAGGTCTTTGCGCTATAACAAAAGATTACATTGATCTTGACAGGTCATTTCTTGACCAGCTGGATTCATCTGGCTGAATCTCATCCGATCTCAAAGCTCGTTATTCCGAATATCCTTTCCACAGGCAAATTCCATTCTTTGCGTGTGTACATCCT
>LDZU01000198.1_pt1 | contig 10488 bp, 13 predicted proteins | sample 615531 | NCBI WGS metagenome assembly LDZU01 (sample SAMN03408293, study PRJNA278302) | terrestrial metagenome | isolation source: oil reservoir sample SB2 | place: USA: Alaska, North Slope, Schrader Bluff formation | collected 2011-09 | reverse complement strand
GAGGTTAGTAACCCGTGATAAGATGGGTTAGGTTGGCCTATTGGTGTTGAGAGCAAGTTCAAATAAGATTCCTCCGCGCCACTGCGTTCTCCGCGGGAGCCCAAAAAAATCTCTGTGCCCCGGCGTTCTCTGTGGTAGAATAAAATAATCCCCTCTGCGCCACTGCGTTCTCCGCGGGAGGATTAAATTCTCATCATTCTCAGCGGGAAAAATGCGGAGAGGCAGGGATTTGACGTTACACCTTTCTCAAACATGCATATATACTGCTCAAAGTAGCACTATCATTGACTTTTATAAAATATTTAGTTCCTGGAACATACCATAATTTCCCGTAATTTACCGAATATTCTGGAACATTTCTGGAACATTTCATTTTATTAGGTCCTCTTTTTTGTATCTCAAACTTCCTGCAACCCGATAAGACTTCAGTTCTCCTGAACTGGTTTTGTTTCTTACTGTTTGTAAACTGATCTGCAAATATTTTGCCACCTGCTCTGCTGTCATAAGATCAGGGATCTTGATCTGGACAGAATCATCTTTATTCAAAGCCTGGCGTAATAGATATTGCTGAAGCTCAAGATCTTCAGGATGGCTGTTCACTTTTTTGTATATACCTGCATGATCACTATCCATGGTTGCTGTTATCGTGATAGTATCTGAAACTGTGGGATTATAGAACTCATAGATTAGGGCGTGGTTACTAGCCGGTAACATACAGACCGTTACACTATCCGGGGCAATGTTGATCTTCTTCAGATATTTCTTGGGTTCCAGTTGTAAGTGAATCATCCCATATTGACCGATGTTTTCAATGATTCGGACATGATTCATCTTATTAAACAATGGGAATCTGTATATGTCAGTTTCATCTGTATCAACAATCGCTTCCTTAGGGACTAGTTTATCAATCGTATCACCAACTGAATATTGGTAGAGCACTGGTTTCTCTAATTTCCATACCAACCGTCCATAAACAACATTGTCATAGGTTTTGAATTGGATGATTTTCTTTACCAGTTGGGGCATAGATTTTATCCCGTATATATTCCGTTGTTAAAATATTGATTTTTTTGAATAAAAGAAACAAGGATTCTTGTCTCATCCAAATATTGAGCTGGCAGATAGGTTACAGTTTTATAATTCATCAATAAATATTTTTTATATATTATATAATAAAAAAGAGGGTAAACACCCCCTTGTTTAAATATGTCCCAGATCTGAAAAGCTGATGTATTGGTCCCCGGCTACAATAATGTGATCCAAAAGCGCCACATCCATGAGCTTGAGCAGCTCTTTCAACTTGACGGTCAATTCAATGTCCTCTCTTGAGGGCTGGGGATTGGCACTGGGATGGTTGTGGCTGATGATGATAGCGGTGGCGTTTAACTCCAGGACTCGTTTGAGGAGTTCCCGGGCGTAGACATAAGCCGAACTGATGGATCCTTCGGAGATGACCTCCGTCCGGATGACCCTGTTAGAGCTGGACAGATACATGACCACAAATCGTTCCCTATCATTCTTTTCATAATGGGTTGCCAGATGGTGATAGGCCTGGGCAGGATTGGTCACCAGTTTTCCCGGCCGGATATAGAACCGGGCTTTGTATTCTTTGAGGATCATTTCATCGGGGATCTGTTGCAGTTCTCTCATTGCTTCCCCTTTCTCTTGACAATTTTCCAGTCACGCATATCCCGCTTGACGCAGAAATATTCCCAGTCCCCTTTGGCGATGGGATGATGATCTACATATTCCGAGAGCGTGGTTTCATCATCTATGGAGGCATCATCCGGGAAAAAGTATGTCCTTGCTTCAATCCAGCGAACATTCACTGTTTTCATAACGACTCTCCTTTCATGGTTTTTAGTAATTAAGTGCCTTGTAAGCTCTCCATACTATTCTTATACCGGATTTTTCTGGTATAAGAATAGTAGCTGAAGGCAATTACAAACCCTATCAAAGGAGGCTACTCTGTGAAATGGATAAGAATCGCCATAACGGTGATCATTATCATTTTAAAGGAAGGAACTAAGAAATGAACAGCAAACGATTATCCAGAATTATTGACAAGGCCCTGGACCTTGCCAAGGAAGTGATTGAAGAGGTTTTGTTAAATGAAGAGGAGGAAGAAGAACATGATGACAAAAGCAGAGATCTTAAAGAAGATCGAACTACGCCAGTCCACGATTAAAGATTACCTGAATTGCCCGCTTCTTTTCCGCTACAAACACCTGGAAGAGATCCCGGAATCCTACCGGCACTCGGCGGCCCTGCATGGGACGGCCCTACATAAGGTGATTCACCGGCTTCATACCGAGGACTGGAATCTGGACCTTGAAAGGGCCTACAAGAAAGCCTTAAACGATGCTATTGAAGAAGAAGAGACTCCGGTGAACTGGAAAGAGACGCCCGAGAAGTATCTGGAGAATGCGGTGGAGATCCTAACTGGTTATCGGAATAATCCGGTGAACCAGGAAGCGGTGGTTCTTTACAGTGAAGTGCCGTTTCGAGTCAAGGTGAACGGAAATGTCTTCACCGGGACGATTGACCAGGTGAGAAGAAATCCTGACAAAACTGTGGAGCTTCTGGATCTTAAATCAAGCAAGCAGCAGCCGTCAATTTCCTTTCTCAAAAACGACTGGCAACTCAACCTGTATCTCTACGCTTTACTCAATGGTGAATTGTATCAGGACGATGAATGGATTAAGGCAGGGATAACACCCGACTATGTCGGCTGGTATTTCTTAAGGCATCACGAGATCCGGAAACGAAGCACCGTAAACGGCAAGGCAGGGGAGGAAAAAGGGGAGCCGCTCATTAAGATCACCAAGAGTGATGAGGACATGAAGCTCTTTAAAGCAGAGCTTGCCCATCTTCTGAAGGTGATGCTCAAGGACTGGCATTTCCCCAATCCCAACCACTGTCAGATGTGCGCCATGACGGCCTACTGCAACAGCCGGTCACAGGAGATGTATGATCTGGAGATGACTGACGAAATCAAAAATCTTATCGCATAAAGAAAGGACAAAACAATGACACAGATTGTCGCAAAAACAGACGTGGAAAAACTGCTGACCAAAGCAGGGTTTGAGTTTGAAACGGAGATGGATAACACCGCCCCCGAATCAAATGTGCTGGATCTCCCCCGAGTTCGAATTGATATCCGGGACAACGGAAATCATAAACTCTATATCGATTTCGGGGAGAGTTATACCGATGAATCAAAGGAGGAATTCTATCTTCCGGAGAACAGACTGGAAGGCGTGATAATTCACAGCCAGTTTATCCGTGCGTTCTGGAAGGAGGGAGATACCATCCCATCCTGCAGCAGTATTGACGGCGTAATTCGAAGTGATCATCCCCTATCGAAATCCTGTATCACCTGTCCTGAAGCAGTGATCGGGGAAGGCCGGTGCAAACCCAAATACCGGCTCCTTCTCCTGTCACGGATTGACGGGAAAATCATGCCATTATTGTTGAACTTGCCACCCACAAGTATCAAGCACTTTGAAGCCCACAAGAAACGGCTTCTTCGAAGTAAACTTCCACTCATCGCCGTGAACACGGTTTTCAACCTGATTCCAGTCAAAAAGAACGGGTATCAGTGGGGAGAGATTGAGTTCTCGATCAATGGTCTTGCGGATACAGAGATGCTTACCGTTGCCAAAAAGGCCCGGGATGAACTCAAACGTTTTACCGAGAAGATCCAGGTGCAGGATTATGTGGAACCGGGGGATAAAGTCAACGCGTGAGAATAAAAAAGGGGTCACTTTGGCCTCTTTTTTAGCCCTATAGGGACCCGTAAAAAAATCCCAAAAAAATTCCAGGAATTGATATCAGATCCAAAATCACATCATCCTTTGCGATTTCAGAACCCCGTATTTTTTCCACATACCGTCCCTTTAAAGCCTGGTTCTTTTCCTTGAGAATGGATAATTATCCATATAAAGCACTTTTAACATTACCTCCGGCATTTCTTATTGTAAAGACGTTCAAATATGCATCAGTATTGGGTTTAGTGGAGATGAGTGGACTTATAGCACTTTTAACGATTTTAGGGGCGAAAAGAGTGGGATTCGGGAAATTGGGAATTAAATTTGAAATAGCGATGCCCTCTTTGTCAGAGTTTGTCAGAGATGTAAGACTTATCTCTGACACTGCAACTTACTCTATATCAACATATTAGCTCAAAATATCAGAGCTAGGAACATTTTGGCCTCATTGAGAGGGGAAAGTCCCATCTTACTATAGAAGGGGGGAAAGTCTATCCTTCTCTAAGTATATATTTCCCCCCTGATTACTCTTCTATCTCTGACAACCTCAAAATATCCTGTAACCCAATCATAATCAGTATATTGCGGCGTCAGGGTTAACCCTGACAATCTCTGACATCTCTGACATTTTTACCCGTTATGAGAATAGGGAACCATCCTGGTCCTTTTCCTGCCATTTGATATCAAATCCCTGATACGTTTTATCATCAAGGCGGATGCTCTTGGATGTCCCTAAATGGGCAGAAGCGATCTTTCCAAAGGCAACATTGCTCAGATTTTTACGGTTGATGTTGTTATACAGGGTGCACAGATCACTGACTGAAACTTTATCCGCTCCGCTTAATCCAACCAGGATCTTTTCGATACGAGCATTTTTCTCATCGGCATTATAAGACCCTTGATCCACAAAACGATTCTCCCAAAGCCAGTTGATATCGCCATTCTTAACCGCTTCAAAGAAGACATCACTGTTGGTTCGGGACATGATCTGAAGAACCCGTTTCGGTTCATTGTCAATAATTCTGCCGATTAAGGATTCTTCCACGGCATACTGTTTCAGATACCAGACAAACTCCTGAAGTTCAGACCGTAGTTTATGGATCAGCTCTGTATATCCGGGCCACCAGGAAGTGTCTTGGAGTTTTGTTTCCTGCCGGGGGGCTACATTGAATCGGCGATCATTATCTGAGAGCGTAATCGCATCCCTCCTGTTTGTCGCAAAAAGAAAGGAGCAGATGTTGTTGCCATTGACCCGGTCCTTGTTTTTTCCTTCAATCTGAATGTTCTCGTCTGTGATGGCTATCTTCATCTTCTCAATGGTTTTGAGATTCTTCCCATCATTGGATGAGAAGTTCCCCGAAACCTCATTCACCAAAACCAGAACATTGTCGGTCAGAAAGGAATTGAACTGACTCCCGAAGGCATCCTGATCTGTCTGTACACAGAAACGCTTCCCAAAGATCGGCTGGAATACCTGTGAAAAGAGGGTCCCTTTTCCGGTTCCTTCAACCCCCTGCATAAGGTAAGTTGTGATGAGCTTCTTCCGGTTTTGGACAAACCAAGCCATATCGTTGTAGAATCGATCAATGATATCCTTATCATGAGCCATGACATGGTCAACCAGCTTGCCAATGTACCCGGGAAGCTGTGCTGTATAATTATTGGGCACTGGTTTTTTTAGATACTCTGTTACTGTGTATTTGTTCACGTAGCCTGCATCAAAATCCGCCCGTTTATTGCTGTCAAAAATCAGATCATAGCGGGCTCTGGGAAAAATCTCCGGTATAGGGATACTGTGATACTTGCAGAACTGGGGGACATTCTCTTTCCCTCCCAGATCACGGATCACAAAATCATCTGATCCATTCTCAATACAGCCTCCCATATACCGGGCTTTGACAATGTCAATAAAGAGTAGTTTCTCTTCTAAAGCACTCCGGTAGATAAAACCATCCACAGGATCAAAATTATATACCCCCTGGTTTCCAAAGTCTCTGGACTTGCAACTGCTGCAGAAGAGGAAGGGGAGATCGTTATCGTTTAGTTTAATCACGGCATTATGACCGGGATTAGACCGCTCCGCAGATTGTCCGCAGAACGGGCAGTAAATTGGTATGTCCGGAAGAATATCCCCAATGAGATGCGTTTCTTTGTTTGCATCCAGAACCCTATCCGAACAGTGGATCATTTTCTCTGTTTTCTTCTTCCAGGATTGAGGTTTTAGTTTATACTGTGACAGTTTTGGAATCTCTGTCCACTTAAAAGGACCCTTGCTATTCTTAAAAGATGAGACATCTGTTGTGCCGTGAGCAAAATACCGGGAACGTCCCATAAAGGACTTGTCCAGGTTGGGATACTTTGCCAGAAAATATTGCTCCAGGGCTTTCAGATCTTCATTGCAAGTGACCGGTTCAGCTAAAGGAATGAGAGCCCGTAAACGGTCACAAGCGAGTCCATTCTTCATTTTTTGATGGTTCTGACTGGAATAGATATAACTGTCATGCTCCCATGAAGCCTGTTCTGTCAACAGGTCCTCTGCTTTAACAGACCCATCATCAAAATCCAGCATGATGTGGGTGGCTGCTTTCCAGTTATCGGTTGTTCTGTGATCTGTAAAATACTCGTTACAGCTAATGCCGTGTTGAGTGGTGAGAGTTCGGACAGACTCTTCTGTCCAGGAATAGCTTTCTAACGACCATCCCTTTGATACTTTATTATTGTTGTATTCTTTATCTTTTTTGGGATTGTAGTGTCGGTTGACACTGATTTGGTATGTATTTTCCATTTGTTAAAATTTGATTAACCATAGACTTCACCTCCTATGGATAAGGCCTTCAGTTTTTGAAGGGAGCGTTTCAGTCCCAGGGGATCCACTTTCGCCTTATGCCAGTAATAATCCCGTTTCAGGTCCTGGAAAGCATCGCTATCCTCAAAAACAAAAAGTTTCCGATCTCCCAGATTGCGGAGATCCGTCATATCAAAGCCATGCTGACAGGCATAGGCAGCCAGCCATATATCCTGAGTCGTTGTTTCAAGTTTCATTTGTTTCATTGTCTCCAATTGGTTTTACTAAAATCAGCCATCCGGCTAAATTGCTTATTAAATCGTCGTTTCGTCTTTAACACCTTATACTTTAATATAATGTAAAATCTTTAATTTGTCAAGGGATATTTTATATATAATGGAAGAATTTTGGGGTTTTTAACGGTCACGTATATGAAACGTTTGGCATTTCAAGGCACTTTCCTGTCAAGTTACAAGTAACTTTGATACGAGCTGTGCTGTTCGATAACCCACTGACTGCCAAATGTTTTATATACGATGTTGTATGCCGTTATTATTCAAGTCTTTATAAATATTTTTCTCCAATTTCACGCTTTCTAATCTCTTTGGCTGGGATACCATACATTATTGAATTGTCACCACAGTTTTTCATAAGTAATGCACCTGCACCAATTACTGAATGTTTTCCAATTGATATTCCGTGTTTTATTGTTGCTCCAATTGATATTGCAGAAAACTCGCCAATTGAAACACTTCCACCAGTTGTTGCATTCGGAGCCAAGCTAGAAAAATTTAACATTATACAATCGTGGTCAATACTTGCTTTTGTATTGATAATTGTAAAATCTCCTATTGTAGTTGCACTATTAACAATTGCACCAGCCATTATCGCTGTCCCATTTCCAATTTTGACATTCTTTCCAATTTGCGCAGATGGATGAATTGTAGTTGCAAAATCAATGTTTGGAACAATCTCAACTATTTTGTCCATAACTTTTTTTCTAATCCAGTTGTCTCCTATCGCTATGAATATTTTACAATTCGGATTTTTTGAAAGCAAGTCTGGTAAATCATCTTCTTTACCAATCACCTTATATCCTAAAGTTTCTTCTCCAATTTTTCTAAAAGCGTCAAGAAGTCCAACGATTTGATATTTGTTTTCTTTTTCAAAAATGTCAATAATAACTTTTGAATGTCCTGAAGAACCTACAATTATTACTTTCTGTTTATTCATAGTTCAGTCTTTTTTAATGGCATACAACGTCTGTATTAACCCAATGGTGTTTATTCTGCCCAATCGGAGGGCTAAACGCAATTGTGTTTATTTTACTTTTAGGAATAAGTGTTCTATTTAAACCACAAATTTCTGTTCGATCCTTAGATGTATTCATTCTATTCAACATCGCCTTCACAGCTTTAATCCAATATACCTAATCCCGTATATAGCAATCAAGGGGAAAGTGCTATCATGATGTTTGAATTGTTTTTCGGTTTTGGGTAAGCTAAAACTCTCCAGTCTAAGTAGAGCACTTCACTAAACCATAGTGTGCCTTTGCAAACTCAGGATTAAGCCGAATTGCCTGTTTATGCGATTCGATGGCTTCTGAATAACGTTCAAGCTGGTAATATGCAAAACCTAAATTAAAATGTGCCTCTGCAAACTTAGGATTAATCTGAATTGCTTGTTTAAACGATTCAATGGCTTCTGGGTAACGGTCATGTCGATGGTGTTCATCACCTAAATTAAAATGATCCATAGCAGATAACTTTGTTATAGACATAATTAATCCTTTGAAATTTTAAATTAAGGTAGTGTAATTTTCTTTCTGTAAAAAGTTCAAAATTATCCTATTCAGTTAATAACACGAGAAAAGTTGACAAATTGCAAACTTTATAATCTAAACACACACTCCCGCCACCACCCGGTGGCTTTTTATTTGATGTTGATTATTCCAGTTTCAAACCGGACGAAACGGGCAGGTTTACCTGATGTGGGCATTTCTCCAAGTGAAACATAATACTATACTATCATATTATGAAATTTGTTCATTTGTTCAATATATATAATCCTGTTATATCATGAATTTTTGAAGTTTATCTACAGCTGACTGCTTCTTATTGGGACTTAAATGAGAGTAGATCATAGTATGTGTGATATCCTTATGGCCTAGAAGTTCTTTGACCGTGTAGATATCCTCACCGTTAATAACTAAATGACTGGCAAAGGTATGCCGTAACTTGTGGACATCCCCTTCAAGATTGCATTTCCGAAGAGCATTTTTTATTGCATGGTAGGGTTTGTCTGGATGGATCTTTTTTCCCTCTCGTGAGACAAACACATACTTATCATCCATCCCTTTCTGAGCTTGAAGAATTTGAACCGCTTTCTCATGCAGGGGTATCGTTCTTTTGCCCCCTGTCTTAGTACGATAATCATCCGTGGGAATGATTGTGATAGTTTTGATCTCTGAATCTAAATCTACCTGTTTCCATGTAAGATTAATGAGCTCTCCCTTTCGTAAACCTGTATAATACAAGAACTGAAGAAAGGGAAGCCAATATGGATCTACAACCTCCCAAATTCTGTTCAGTTCATCCGGAGTGAAATAAGGGGCTTCTTTTTCGTCATGCAGTGGAAATTTCTCCACGTCTCTCGTAGGAGCCTGGATGATGTAGTTCTGTTGTACGGCATATAGAAAGACTGAGTGAACATGCTCAATGGAACCATTGATTGTTTTCGGAGCCTTTTTCTCTACTTTCTGCAAATGTTCGGCATACTCCTCGATATGATGCCTGGCAATATTTTGTATGTCTTCGCAGGCCAGAGGAAAATTCGCTTTCATAAACTGATGAAAAGATCTGAACAGATTCCTGTACCTGTCCTTAGATGACTCTGTCAGTACTCGCTTACGGGTTATATATTCCTGATACAGGTCTTCAAGGTTTATCTTCCTGTCACTATCCAAACCTCTTTTCCGGTTGAACAGCTCCTTCATTTTTGCGGCAGCTGCCAGTTCAGCCTGCCTTTTTGAAGTACCGATGATCTCTTTCCTGTCCTTACCATTAAGGGTATACCGGATACCATACTTGGTTTTGCCTCCGATTTTACGGCTATAAACCCTGACTTTAGTAATCATATGTCCTCCAATAATAATATGGATAAAATAACAAAACTGGAACATATCCGGAACATTTATTTTTATGCGGAGAGGCAGGGATTTGAACCCTGGTTGCAGGTAACCCCGCAAAACGGATTAGCAATCCGTCGCCTTAAGCCACTCGGCCACCTCTCCTTTGACTGCCTTTTAAACAGTCAAAAAATATAGGACTTTTCACTGATGATGCAAAATAGTTTGATGGATTTTTCAGGCGAGTTTTTCCAGGATAACCTGCTTGATGTGTTCAAATATTTGATATAACTCGGGGCTCCATCCACAGTGACCGGCTGCCCCTTTATCTGAGACTTCTTAAGGGATGGAGGATTTCGGGAGTCCTCACAGAAACCGACGCATCCCGACAGATATCCGCCTGGAAAAATAAGACCTCATTGGGCTCCTCGGCATCGGCATCTGCTACATACTGATCCACCTGTCCGCCCTCTTTTTCCCCGTTCCGCAAAGCGTAGGTTTCCATGGTTTCTGTATCCACAACCACAAACCAGTCCGCCCGGGCAAAACGGTTGTCCATCGATGAATCAATTGTCTCACCCATGGATGGAAAGAGTATCTTCATGGTCATCGTCTCTTTTGGTTTAAGAAGGTATTTTATGAACTTATGTTCATTATTGAAAGTAAAAAAGTCCTGTCCCTCTGTGCCGGGTCTTGCGTAAATTATCCCGTCAATTTTAAACAGGTGGTGAGCCATGAAAAAAGAAGAGATCCTGGCAATCCTGGAAAGTCAGCCCCTTTTCAAATCATTTCCAAAAAAGGATCTG
>LDZU01003525.1_pt1 | contig 10494 bp, 12 predicted proteins | sample 615531 | NCBI WGS metagenome assembly LDZU01 (sample SAMN03408293, study PRJNA278302) | terrestrial metagenome | isolation source: oil reservoir sample SB2 | place: USA: Alaska, North Slope, Schrader Bluff formation | collected 2011-09 | reverse complement strand
AGTAGAACCGGCAATATCGATGTGAATAGTGCCGTCGGCTTGCAAGTATCTGGCGGTTTCAATCGGACCGATACAAACCCTCTCCGCTCCTCCAGCAGCAGAAAAAGTTAGATCGCCAATTCCCGCTCTAAATGCTGGGTGAGCAGTTCCGGCAATAATTTTTATAGTGTCGCCGGCTGTTGCTGCGGAAAGTTCAAAAGAAATAATTAGTTTCTCGAAATTAGCGCCAGCAGCGATAACGTCCTTTGCACCGTATACGTGGCGACCACGTACAGCATCAGCAAAGAATTTGTCCGGTCTGTAGCCCTCTACTTCATTAACAGAATCGGCGAAGGTGATGGCTCCAGGGTAACCGGCCATGATCTTATAGTTAGTCTTCGGTCCGGTTCCAACTTTAGTCTGCACGTTGTTGGATAGAAGAACATCGAAGCCGTAAAGACGACCACACCATCCATTTCTGAGACCTTCAGTTGTACCGCTGAGAGAAGCGCCGCTGATTGCCTCCATCTTGATTAGCCCGTTGAGATACCAGGGCGGGATGACTACCCAACGTCCTTCTAAGGGCGTGTTGGATTCGTCAAGCTTCTGTTTTAGATCAGCGATATAATCAAGATATGTAGAACCGGCACTGGAGTTGTCGGGAACTTTTGCGGAAGCGTCAGTTCCAACAGCGTTGCCGGTGTCTGCTTGATCGTAGAGTGCGGCAATAATCTGATCGGCGGCATTAGCGAGTTGATAACCAGCATCAGAAGTTGCGGCTTTCATAAGTTCCACGTTGGCTTGCGCTTTGTCCGCGTCGTCAACCATGAAATTAAAGTATTTATCGTTGGACATTGTGAGAGTCGTTGAAGCGTCGTCGAGAGTTTCGGGATCAGAGAGACCAGTTGCCGCATCATAGTTATCGACTGTGATTGGGCTGAATGCTGTTATTCTTACAGTATCTCCCTTTCCCTTAATTTCTCCCTCATAATTTCGGTTGATTACTCCATTCTGTCCGAACACAAGATTTTTCCTAAGTGATTCGAGTACTTTCGCACTCCAAACTTCACCAATAAAATTGTTTAATGCCATATATAATATCCTCCTTATTTCAAAGTTCCATCTTTCAGTTGTTTTTCTATCTGTACCATATTCGCTATGCGTTGCTCTGGAGTCATCGCTTTAACTTCAGCGACAGTAAATAGGACCGGCCCGTTATCGGCGGGATTAGTATCTCTGCCTACTGATTTTTTAGCGTTGACTATTGATGCTAATTTCTCAGCATCAGCCGCAAGCTCTTCTTCGGTTTTTCCGTTCAATCTATCCGCCAACTCTTCAGGCAATTCTTTTGATGCAAGAATTTTCTTTTTCAAGCTTTCAAATTCAGCGTCCTGAATCTTCGCTTGTAAATCATCATATTGCTGTTGAAGATCGGCGTATTTTGTCTTTTCACGTTCTAAACGTGCAGATATTTTAGCGTTTAGTTCATCTTGCGTGAAAAGTTTTTCATATTTACCGGCGTTATTGGTGGCTTTGCCACTATCCTGGTTGCCGTCACCAGCATCATTATTATTATTTTCAGTCATAGATATACCTACGTTTTAGGGCCAGTTCGCCCGATGTTTTTATTGTTCTAAGTTCATTAATCCAAATTCTCGGGTTTGCTCGCCGTCTATTGCCGCTAGTTCGGCTTCAATATCAGCTTCACTTGCGCCCTCATTCAATCGTTTTAGGGAACTATGTTTTGAAGTGAGCCGATAGTTTACCCGCTGAGTTTCTATATCTACCAATTCTTTCATGTCAACAGGAAGAGATGACCGCCAATCTATCGAAATATTTTCTAGTTTCGTTGCGCCAGATAACTTTGATGCAACTTCAATATCGGCGGCGGTTCTCAATACATCTTTTAATGGAGATTCCATTATAATTTTCAGCCGATTAACTTTTGCCAATGTTGGCATAAGTAACCGCTTAAGGGCTGATCCACTTTCCGCTAATCCGTTTTTGAGATCCGAAAAGCAAGCAGCAGACGTTTCAGACATTATATATAATTGTGATAATATAAATTCAATCTGCTTAAATGAAGCTTCTAATTTTGCATCCCAAACCAGATAATACGGTGCAGTTCCGTCTTCACCGACCGGGATGAAGCGACCACCACCAATTTCAATATCGCTTTCACCGGTGTCGGGATCGATATTGATTGAAGCTTCAGAACCCACAATGTTAGGGTCGCTGAATTTGTCTAAAGTTCGGGATGTTTTTATAAGTCGGTTCTCAAGTTCTTTGATAAGTCCGTTGATATCTGTGAAATCATCAGTTCCGACCACACTTTCAGCACCAATGTTAGTTAGTGGAATAACTAAGAAGTCCTCGATACCAGTCTTCTGAGAATCTGGAACATCTTTATAGCGTTCGATTGTGGATAATTCGACGGCGTTAGCGATTTTACCATCTTTCATCACATATAGGCGGTTCTCGATTGATCCTTTGCGGTGAATCTCAGCCGTTAAATAGTCGGTTCCATTTTCGTTAAACGTCCACGCGATAACGTGAGATGCAACCTCAGCTTTGTTATCTGGCGAGACAACCGGGAACCATAAAGATGGATTGATAAGATCGATTTTGGCGTGGTCATCGAATCGAATTTTTAGAACTGCATTCCCATATTTCAGAATATGAATGACAGAATTATATAAAAGATGCCAGTTTGTGACTATATCTTTTCTACGGGTTTCATCTGATGGATTATGATTAAAGACGAGATCGTGTTTCCCTTCGAAAAGTCGCTGGTTGGTTGTGTATGTAGTTAGTCGGGATAGTTCCGATTCGGGCGGCCATTGATTCCCGATTTTAAATAAATTGTTAATGTTTGTTATTGTCATATATTCACCTCAAAATATTTCATTGCCGATATATCGTAGGCAATCGAGAAGATCGTCGTTCTCTTTGATGGGTTTTTCATCGCCGCGTTCTGATGCTTTCGAATCCCAGACGTAACCGCCAATCTCTTCGATTAACTGAGGGCATCTATTTTGGACTATGATTAGTTTGCCGGTTTCGAAAGCGTTGGCTATTTTTGCGAGTCCATCGTTTACGTTATTGTTGGCGTTTTTAACGCGCTTGAAATCGTCGCTAATTAGTTGATTTTTAAATGATTTTGCAGAGGGATCAACTAAGATTGATCGGGGATGTTTACCACCAATAAACGCTTTTAAATCGCTGGATAACGTCGTATTTAGCTTATCAGACTCTTTATATTCGTCTATGATATAATAAGTGTCTCCGATCTTAACCGCTTTTAAAAACGCTGTGGGGTGAGTTTGGCCGTAGTCGCAACCGATATAGAGAGATTGCCATTTACCGTCCGGGATCTTATCAATACAATGAATACTTTTATCGAAGTTAGAATATATAGTTCCATCGGCTAAAACCCATTTACCCTCAATATATCGTTCGTACCATAACCCGGTATATTCTTTCTTGATATCAATAACGTATTGTTCTGAGAGATAGGGGTTATCTTCAAGTGTAAAATGCCAGCTCTTCATATTGAGATCGGATTCACGATCTAAGTATTGTTTCTTGAACCAATGATTAGGTGGTCCGGGATTCATCGTTAAGTATGCTCTGGCGTCATCCTCGGATAGACGGCTCATCATCATCTTGAAGAATGATTCGGGCCATGTCGTTATTTCTTCTCCGAGTGCTCTGACTAGAGTTTCTCCCTGGATCTTTTGGTAACTGGCATCGTCGTTCGCCCCTTCTAGCCAGACAGTACGGCCGTAAATTTCAGCTTCTTTTTGAATCATTCTGAGTTTGAAATTCTCACGACCAACCCACATTGCTATATCGTTAAGTACATTTCTTTTCAAACTGTTGAGAGTTTTGCCAACGAATAGAATGTTTCCGGGTGGAGCGGTTATAATTTCATGAATCATTTTGATGGTAGCGCCAACGGACTTACCTGATCGGATCGCACCGTGAGCGGCGTTAATCCTGTAATTAGAATTTAAAATAAAATCACGTTGTTTATCTTTCGGAAGTTGTAGAACCATTTTCTTCCTCCATTGCTTTCATTAATGCCATGAATTCGCCGCCCTTCTCATTTCCATCGCCAGAATCTTCTAATCTGCGTTTATCCATCAGTATTGCCAAAGATACCGACCAATCACGCATATCTTTCGCTTTAGTTATCTCTGGTAGCATTGCAACTAATTTATCTATTCCATCGCCAATTACTTTGATTCTTTCCGGTCTATTATAGAGTGATTTACATTTAGCTGCTTTTCTGGTTCGTTCCGTTGATATATCGTAACCTCTGGCGCTGGCTATTTTAGAGACCCATCCATTGCTGAGTCCAACTTTTTTCGCAACTTCTCTTGTGGTCAATCCTTCTTTCAGATATTCTATCACCAAATCGTTACGTTCTTCTTTACTATCCATTGTAGTACAGATGAGATCACCTCCTAAAAAATATAATTATTTATTGTATTTAATATAATTCGCTGTAATAATTATAATGGTTTTGTTTGCCGCAAATGACCACCAATATTTATTTAATTGCTTGCATGGAATTGTAAACTTGTTAAAAATATGGAGGATTGGCGACATTGCCAACCCGATTATTCTTTTTGTTTTATTTATATGTGTCGATGCTATTTTCGACAATTAGCGTATTTCGACAATTGATATATTAGTTTTCGACAATTAGCGTATTTCGGCAATTAAGTATTCATCTCGCAAAGCATCCCCTCTATTTTATCCATCAATAAATTTATTTTCTCATTTATTTCAAACATCAATATGCGATCTTCTGGACTCATTCTTCTATCCACTCCATAAATTCTTTATGCAGTCTCTGCTTATTCTCAGCATACCATTTCTCGGCATCTTCATAAGTATAAAATACTTCATATTCAATGCCGTCGATAGTTTCATATCCAACTAACCTACAATCTTCCCCGTTCATCTCGTCTATTTCGTCTCTCAGTCCATTATTATAATATCCACGTTTAATTTTTATTACTCCCATTTTTATTTCCTCCAATATTTATTATTTATTTTTTATGAGAAGTCTCGTTATTGCAGTGCGGGAAAATTCCCCGATATTGCAGTGCGGGAAAAGTTTGTACCGCTTTTTTGGCGATGTACCGCTTCGAAGTGGTACAAAACGGCTAAGTGGTACAAGAAAATCGACAGCAGTACCACCAGTACCACTAGTACCACTAAAAATGGCAAAAAACTTTTTGTATAGAACCTATAAGATTCTCTATAATATTTTATTTAATTTAAGTGGTACTAGTGGTACAACCGGTACTGTTAGCGATTTTCTTTGTACCATCAAAAAATTTAAGTGGTACAACCGGTACTGCTATCGATTCCGTCTTGCACTGTATTTAAATTTTGCATCGGATACAATTTGGTACCAGAATCAAATTTTCTGAATTTAACAAAACTGAAATTGACTCCGTAGAATCCCCGCCGAGCAGTCCCATCGATTTCTCCAGTAATCGGATTGATGCAATCTCGAATTCTGCCCTTAGATAGATCCAAGTCCTTTATGATATATTTCGTGAAAGATCGATGGTTTCTCGGTGCCACTGATAACAACTCGCAATATCTATTATAAAAAATATATAAAAATTCAGTGGATGCAAAACTCTGGTTTGCGTTGATGTTGTCCGGTCTGATATTCGAATCATATTCGCAGAATCTATCAAAGAAACTTGATACTGTATGACTTCGTTCATCGTACAATTCAGCATCGGCATCTGTTGATAAAACTCTTTTCAATTGGCACCCGTTGGCTATGAATTCCTTTGCTAATTCTATTAATACATTTAGGAACCCGCTAAGTTCTGTTTCGGTGGTTATCTTGTCTAAAATATTTGGGTCGTCCTGTTTCTCTAGAGAAGTCTGAGGAACACTCACGAACTGATATGGGAACACAACGGGACGCAATCGTTCTTTCCATCCGGGCGATTCATCATTGAATTTGGGGGGATCGTTTGAATCTAATATGACCGTAGCGAAAGATCTAAATTGAAATGATGGTCTATACTTTACTTCGCCTCGGATTTTGTCTCCTCCACTTATCATTTTTAGTTTGCCGGTTTTGACGGTGACTCCCTGAGTTTCACTTGCATATACAATTCTTTTGTTATAAATCGAAGATGACGCGAATTTATCCCTATCCAATTGCTCGATGTCGGTACCTACTACTTGCTCGTCTCCAAAGAAGCTTTCAAATAAGTTGCTGAGAACTCCTTTCCCATTTCTTCCACGGCCAATCCAAATATAGATAGCTCTGAGAGCTTTTCCCAACATCGCACTTACGAACGCATCTTTGATAGTTTCGACCGATTCTTCGCCCTCAGTAATATTTCGCAAAAATGCGTCGATGTTTGGACATTTTGCATTTTCATCATATATTACTGGCGATTTAATATTTATAAGTTCAGATCCATCGCCCTTATATGGAATTAGTTTGCCCGTCTTTAAATCGATAATTCCATTGGCAACAGGGAATTTATACGGATCTGAATTAAACGTATCTATTGCTCTCGACCGCAGTTTGATTTTTTCAGCCATCTCATTGCCTAAATGAATGGTGAAATGCTCAGATACCAACTCTTCCATTTCTTGTTTAATGTGAAAGATTGCACCAGGTTTATAAATTCCCGCCGTTCTGTCAAACCACCAAATTTCACTTTCACATAATATAGTTTTATAATAACGAACGGCTGCTCTTGCAGCTTTAGTGGGAGAGAACGTTTGTTTTTTGCCGTCCTCCGATTTGATTAATACATCAGCTGCGATAATGCCGTTAATTTCCGATATCATCGCGTCGTCTGCTATTGTGGAGGTCACAGTTAGACCTCCCGAATAAAAACAATATCTTCAAGTCGATGAACAAAAATTGTACCGTATTGATTTTCAAAGATGCCGTCTCCTGCTGGCGTTATCTTAATCATCTTTGCGGCAAACTTAAATTCATCTCTCTTTCTCACTACAACTACTTTACCAATAAATTTTTCATATATATCATTTAATTGCATATTACGTTCTCCATAGAATTTTTCAAAAGTTATCTCATGGAATTTTTCCCGTTCTAAATTTTATAAATCTTCCACTGATTCTATATCTTCCAAAATATATTTAATAGTCCTTGGGTATGTTGCATCTAATAACATATCTGCTACTAAAGATCTATGGCAATGTTCTGCGCTATTCTCCGCACATAACAAACATGTAGTTATATTAATTTCTTTAATATATTCTGCAAGACTTTGTACTTGTAATTCCAATTCTGGAGTACAAAACTTTTCTATATATTTCTCCCATTCATCCCATGTTATTTTTCTCGAACATTTCTTTAATACGTCGTTCCACCATGTACGCATTTCGTTAGACGGCGCAACTTCTGGAATATGCACATAAAAGATGCTCGCCACTTCCAACGAATTTTTCAGATTGTTTTTGCGATACCCAGGATGAGCGGACCATGCTTTTCTTCTGACATCAATAACCATTTCTATCTGGTTTTTCTTAAGAACTTCAATGAGTCCATTTACTCCGCCATGTCCGTTATGTCCTATCGTGTATAGCTTCTTTGGTTTATACTCAGTCATGTTAATCAATCTCCTATTAATTGCTTCCATTTTCGGCTCGTCTCTCTCTCCTGGTTCGTATAGGAGAGATTAGGGGCGGATTGCAAGTCCACCCCTGCAGAGTACCCACGGAGCTATGGAAGCCAGCCGCTAATTGTGCGCGACTGATTCGGGCCGATCAGCATTCACTAATCGACTTTCCAAAATAGATTAATATTATAATAATAAAGTGTTTGGTTACTTGGACATATTAAAATTCTCCCTTTCAGATAGCACGTCTTTGTTGACTAATGATCTCAGATATTCTGAAACTTTCTATGTTTATGTGGTTGTTGTGTTGTTCATAAGCTATTCATCTAGCCCCGGAACTGGAGCGTTACCGGGGTTTCTAGCTGAAGTTCATCTTCGTTTGGCGGCAAGTGTCCATAAGATATTTTTATCTCTCTAATATATTAGTCGGGGGAAGTGTCCATAGAGTTACTCACTATATTAGTTTGCATTAAGATAATATTATCTCGGCCATTTCTTACAAAAGATATATAATTATTATTCCGCATAGGGGTTTATTTTATAAATAAATACTTCTCACTTGTTATTTATAGAAACATCTTTCGCGTAGGGGTTATTTTCTTCTCACTATAATAGTGTGGATTTTTGTTAATCGGATGGTTTCTTACAAAGGATATATAATTATTGTTCGGCGCAGGGGGTCATTTTATAAATATAATCCTATACTTGCTTAGATATAGAAACAAAACCCGCGTAGGATTTATTTTCTTCTCACTATATGCAAGTGATAATAAGAAATCGTGTTATGCCATAGCATAGCATAATAATCAATCCGAGACTTCTAAGCAGTCCGTTTACTCTGAAACATTTTTATAATAAACATATATATTTTTGGTCAGAATTTTTCAAGTTGCCAACTTGACAACTTGATTCTATAATATATCCATCACTTTTCCGATCTCCTCCGTGATCTTTTTTGCTGAGGAGATACGATCTACCGTTCTCCAGACTGGTCAACTTGACTAGTCTGGATAAAAACTCCTCTTTCATCTCTAGTCTTTCCTGTGGTATTGCCAATTCCCACGTTAACAAGTTGTAAAGATGCAATCCGAGAGAGAAATAGCCGAAAAGCAATCATAAGAACGCCAGAATAAAAACGCCAGAATAATACAGAATCAACTAGCAACGACAAACCAACACAACACATCCGGATTTATACGTTTATCGTGTTACTAATTGGCATTCACATGCTACGCAATCAATATTATAATTTTAGCTATATGGGTCCGATCTTAACGGACTTGTAACATTCCCGCTATTAAAAAATTCGTCCGTTTTTATAATTATTGGCTGAATAATTCTAAGTCGATTTTCCCGACGACCTCCGAAGTGATCCAACTTGGAATTTAGCCACTTACCGCATTCATGAAGGGCTCTAATAACCACAGTGGGTTTTAACCTAATCTTTTCTACGGTCTGTAATATGAGACGCGCCTCCGAAGTCTTCAGGGTTTTGATCTTATGCTTTTCCATGTACTCAGCGAGGTATTTCCCGCGTCTTTGACTCAGGGTTAAGTTATCATACTCTTTAGGGCCGGTTTCGTCGTCCTCATCTGTACTCATTGGTGGCACAATTTCACCGGACAATTCCCGGGCCATCTCGTCATAGAAGAGTTGCATATTAGAAATTAGCGCGTGGTGATCTTCGGTTTTGCGTAATATGGATGCCCATCTGGCTGTCTTCTTGTGGCCCTTGCGGCCAAATTTCAGCTTGTAGAGCTTAACCATAGGGTTATAGAATTCGACGGCTACCCGGACAGCTTCCTCAGCAGAGGAAACGCTTATATTCTTGTGGCTTCTTCTAGTCATAGCATTCGACCAAAATGCACTATGGACTCTTCCATATATATAACTACTTCTGGAAGGGTTCATCTTTTCATCTTTTCTCGCGGGAATTGCTATGATTTTTATTCGATGGTTCTTATGAATATGTTTTTCGATCAATTCATAGAGAGATTATAGCGGTTTTTTGGTTTATAAAAATAGCAGTTTCTTGGAGAGAATCTATAAGTAGTTTCAAAACTGAATTATAAGATATGGCCGCGATAGCTTTTGAGTTACCGGATCAAATGAAACGAGAAATAGAACGCGCAGCAAAGAAGGACGGGATATCAGTATCGGAGTATGTCCGTCGAGCAATAGCTATATACCTTGGTCATAACACGCGGTACTTAACCTACGACGAAATTATAGAATTAATTAATTCCGAATTCGATAAAAAGTTGCTACTTAAGCAATCCGAGAAACCGATTGCAAGAGATGACAAGATGGTGCAAGTTTTAGAGTTAATCTATAACGAATTAGTAGCGGGCAACGAGCCGACAGTTCAAGAAATTTCTGCAAAAGTCGATATGGATATGAGACAGATGGGCATTTTATTGAAACAATTATATAATATTGAATCTCATAATGTCCGTCGCGGTGGAAAGAAGGGGAGAAGATATCTAGTTGAAGACTTGGATAAAATCAAACAAATTTTATATAAATAATATCCATTCTATATATATGTTGTGCTTCAATCCTTCTTAAATAGTGGCCCCAAAATACGCGCAATGGATTCTAACTTAGCATCGCATACTTCATCATAGACGGGTTTCAACTTTTCCATCGCTTCCGGTTCTAACTCATCACGATCTTTATTGAATTTGGTATAATGAATTTGGCGACCTCTATATTTGTCCAAATCTTTTCTTCCAGTATTCAGAAGATCACCTTTCGGTACATCTCATTGCCATCTAAATCAGATCGTGGTTTTATCTTTAACGGCGTATGTTCTACATCGTTATACTTCACCGTGTCATCTGTCGTTATTTCTTCTTTACAAATCATAACA
>LDZU01005577.1_pt1 | contig 10523 bp, 11 predicted proteins | sample 615531 | NCBI WGS metagenome assembly LDZU01 (sample SAMN03408293, study PRJNA278302) | terrestrial metagenome | isolation source: oil reservoir sample SB2 | place: USA: Alaska, North Slope, Schrader Bluff formation | collected 2011-09 | reverse complement strand
ACGGCTTTGGCTCCAAGGCTGGATAACGGCGGCTGGCTGGGCCTTACCGGGCCGGGTTCCCACCGGCTATATTCACAACGCCGAACTGGCGCACCACCCTGTAACAGCTTACCATTATTTTCCTAGCAAGTCAAGAACCGTCCCTTCTTGCTTTTCCTAGCAAGTCAAGAACCGTCCCTTCTTGCTAGCTTGGTTGTGGCTATATACTTTTGATATTCCGCAAACAGGGCTTCTTTGTATGCCGGCTCGGCGCATACGGGGATGTAATTTCTACACCCTACTATTTCTAACAGTTTCCGGGGGATTTCTTGATCCGGCAGGTCAAGTTCCCTTACATCCATAAAAGCTTGCTCCAATCCCAAAAACCCGGTCATCTGGTCACCTATTTTCAGCTTGTAAACTATAGGCGCATTAGGATCACAGCAGTTACTCATTTATTATCTTCCCCTTCATATTTTCTGTTTAACTAATTATACGATAATCAGATTCACAAAAAAAAATAAAAAAGAAGGCCCGCTTTATAGCCGGCACGTTTTTACTGCATAGCAGCCTGATTCGTCTTATTTGATGGGCGGGGAATTACCTCGTACAAATAATTGTTATCATGCCTCATCTGCAGATAGATCCGGTCCTGATCAATAAACACACTTGCTGTCGCGCCTCTTTCCGCCGCCTGTTTATTCACGTAGTCAAACATTTCCCGGTAGTTCCCTCTCATTACGGCCTCATAAGCCGCAAACTGGCTGTAATAAAAAGCATCTTTCAACTGAACGTCGCGTTTGTCCCGAAGGACTAGCTCATAGAGCTTCACGCCCAGTATGTTCCGCACCCCCCTGTCAAGCTCCCCGTAAGTGTCTTTCAGGTTCTCAACCGGAGCAAGCAGTACGGAAATTTGCACCAGGGATCCATCCCGGTTTATTTCAAATGCGTGGATATAACTCTGGCTTTTCAGAAAGTCCGCCAGGGGCTGTTCAACGCTGAACCTGTTAAACAGCCAGTGTGCGCCCCAGAAGACCACCAGGCTGGCCACCAGGACCAGCAGGATTATAGGTATCCGCAAACCCCGCCAGGGCATCCTCGATTCACCTTCTTTTTAAACCAGTTTTCCCAGAATATCATATTCGAGACCCCTGGTCACTAAAACATTTACAAAATCTCCGGCCCCGGGTCCGTGGTTTCCGGCTGTAAAATAGACTTTTCCGTCGACTTCAGGGCTGTCCGCTTCTGATCGGCCGAAGTATAAATTGCTTTTTTTATCTTTCCCATCCACGAGCACAGTTATTTTACCGCCAACCAAAGACTGGTTGTATTGAAGGGAAATCTGCCGCTGCAGAGCCATTGCCCGGTGGTAGCGTTCCTCTTTGATTTCTTCCGGAACCTGGCTCGCCATCAGCATAGCCGCTGTCCCCTCTTCAGGATAAAACTTAAAAACGCCGGCCCGCTCAAACGACATATTCTTCATGAAATCAATCAACTCTTCAAAATCCCGCTTGCTTTCACCAGGAAAACCAACCATGAAGGTCGTCCTCAAGGCAAGGCCGGGGATGGCTGCCCGCAGTTTTAAAATCAGCTTTCTAATTTCGGAAACGTTTTGGCGGCGGTTCATCCGGAGCAGTATTTCATCGCTGGCGTGCTGTATAGGGATGTCAAGATAACGGCAGATTTTTGGTTCACCGGCAAGGACATCAATAAGTTCCCCGGTGAAACGATCTGCCGAACAGTACATCAGTCGCAGCCAGGAAAGGTCCGTAATTTCTGCAAGACACTTGAGTAAATCCGCCAGCCGGTATTTGCCGTACAAATCAATCCCGTAACTGGATGTATCCTGGGCAATCAAGATAATCTCTTTCACACCCTGAGCCGCCAGCAGCCCAGCCTCTTCCTCAACGGATTCAATCGTCCGGCTCCTATAATGCCCCCTGATTGCCGGTATAATGCAAAAAGCGCAGCGGCGGCTGCAGCCTTCGGCGATCTTCAGGTACGCGGTATGGGGAGGGGTTGCCCTTAATCTGGGCAGGGAGGATGTAATTTCATACTGCGGCCCGCTTATCTCACAAAACCTTTCTCCGTCCAGAGCACGCTTGACAAGCCCGGCAACCTGCAGCACAGATCCTGTGCCAAAGAAACCGTCCACTTCGGGTAATTCCTCCAGAAGCTGTCTGCCGTAACGCTGCGGCATACAGCCACAGACAAGCAGAACCCGGCAGGCGCCGGATTTTTTATAACGGGAAAGCTCCAGGATATTTTTAATCGATTCCATCTGGGCCGGTTCAATAAAACTGCAGGTATTCACAATCAGGGCTTCAGCTTCTTCTTCGCTGCTGGTGATCTCAAAGCCGGCTTCTTTCAAAAGCCCAAGCATTATCTCGCTATCCACCAGGTTTTTTGCACAACCCAGGCTGATTAATCCAACCCGGTAAGACATGAAGTTCTCCCTTTCGCATTGTCCAAAAGGCGCTAAAACCTCCCGGCATTATTTTTGCACAGTAAATTCTTTTTCGATTACTTCGTTCTTCTTACCTAAAAAACCGATTATACGGCCGTTGACCGTGACCTTGACCGCCCCGGCGTTGCCAAGCTTTATTTTTATCCGTTCGCTTGCCTTAAAACTTATAGAATTTCCGGCAACAATAGTGCCTGTAAATTTAGTTACGCCATCCGAAACAACCCGCATCCAGCAGTTGCCGCCTGTTACGGCCAAGACAACGTTAAGTTCCTTTTGATTTACCGCAGCTGTTTTTTCCTGCCGGGTATTTTCCTTAGGGCTTTCAATTTTATCAGCGGGCTTGACAGTTTCCCGGCCGGAACCGTTTGATTTAACAATATTGGTATAACCAGCCCAAACCAAATAACCGGCTAAAATTATTATTACAGCAAATGCTATACAATAGGCTGCTTTTTTAAACTTTTTTGCAGATAAGGATTCTTTGGGCGGAAAATGAAAATCTGCCGGGGCATGCTCTTCCGACAGGTCATTTATTTCAACCGGGCTTTGTTTTTCAAATTCCAACAGAAGTTCCCCGGCATCTAAATCCAAAAGCCGCGCATAACTCCGTAAAAAGCCCCTGGTATAAACACCCCCGGGAAGAACGTCAAAAGAATTGTCTTCAATAGCTTTGATGTACCTTAAGCTAATCTTTGTTTGTCGCGCGACATCTTCCAACGACAAACCGCGGGCTTCCCTGGCCTTTCGAAAGGTTTCCCCGGTTTCCAATAGGCCCACCCCTAACTGAAGGTCTGCGGTATTATCGTATTCCTTAAACCTGGAATAGTCAAACAATTTTTACTGTTTATGAAACGTTTCCTGATATTGATCGAGGGTCATCAGAACCACCCTGGGCTTGTTCCCCTCCGAACCGCCCACGATTCCCCTTCTTTCCATGATATCGATCAAGCGCGCCGCTCTTGTGTAACCTATACGCAGGCGCCTCTGTAAAAGTGAGACGGAACCGTGGCCGGCTTCAATCAAGAATTCCACCGCACGGGGTAAAAGCTCATCTTCGAATTCCTGGGAATTCTCCTTTGAGTTCGTTTCCCCGATCAGACGTCCCTCGTAATTGGGACAGGCCTGCTTTTTCAGAAAGGAAACCAGCGATTCCACTTCCTGATCGGAGAGAAAGGCGCCCTGCAAACGGACGGGTTTTGCCGCCCCGACAGGGTAAAAGAGCATGTCCCCCCTTCCCAGCAGCTTTTCGGCGCCTGCCATATCCAGAATCGTCCTGGAATCAATTTGCGAAGAAACCGCAAATGAGATACGTGACGGAATATTCGCTTTGATCATACCGGTGATCACATCCACCGAAGGGCGCTGCGTCGCGACCACAAGGTGGATTCCCGCCGCCCTGGCCATCTGGGCGAGGCGGCAGATGGCGTCTTCAACATCTGCCGGGGCGATCATCATTAAATCAGCCAGTTCGTCGATAATGACCACCAAAAAGGGTATTGTCTTCCTTTCTTCCTCCTGTCCGTCCCTGGATTCGAAGCTGTAAGGGAGGTTATTATACCGGTTGATGTCCCTCACCCCGGCAGAAGCGAACAGCTCATACCTTCGCTCCATCTCTTTGACTGCCCAACGCAGGGAAGTAGCAGCTTTGCGCGGCTCCGTAACAACCGGAGAAACGAGGTGGGGTATACCGTCGTAAGTACTCAGTTCAACCATTTTAGGGTCAATAATCAGGAACTTGACCTTATCGGGCGGAGCTTTAAACAAAATGCTGGCAATCAATATATTCAAGCAGACACTTTTCCCCGAACCCGTAGCCCCCGCAATTAAAAGATGGGGCATCTGAGCCAGGTCGGCGACGATGGGGTTGCCTGCAATATCCTTGCCCAGGGCTACCGTCAGACAGGAAGCCGATTTTTGGAACTCATCGGTTTCCAGCAGTTCTCGCAATGGAACCATGGAAATTTCCCGGTTGGGCACTTCTATTCCAACCGCCGCTTTGCCCGGAATCGGGGCTTCGATGCGTACATCGGGAGCAGCCATACACAAGGCGATATCGTCGGAAAGGCTTACAATCCTGCTTACCTTGACACCTGCAGGCGGCTGTATTTCGTAGCGAGTTATCGTCGGCCCTCTGGATACCTGGGTTACTCTCGCCTTTACACCAAAACTCTGCAGGGTTTCTTCCAGCGTACGGATACTTTCCGTGATATCCTTGCTTACCCGCCTGACTTTCGGGCGAACCTGCCTGGCCAGAATATTTAAAGTAGGCAGCTGATAAGATATGTTCTCGGTTGTCGCCAGGGGTTCCAACTCACCAGGCAGAAAAACGGCCGGCAAACCTTCATCACCGTACTGGTTCCTGTTCTCGTTATAGTAAGTAATCACCGGGGCTCTGACATCTTTCGCAAAGGCTGGCGCGGGATTGTCTTTTTTCCCGCCTGCATTCCCCTCTTCGTCGAATTCTTCCGCTTCAATTCCACTCTGATCAATGATTACCGGGGGAGAGGGGGGAATATCAGGGATTTCAATTTCTTCTTCAGTAAAAAGAAAATTCAGGAAGAACTGCTTGAAACGCGCATAGAGTATGCTAAAACGGATGACTGACCTTTTGATAAGCATGTTGAGACTTATATTGACGCTGAGCAGTATACCGACTAGTGCAAGTGTGAATAAAACAACATAAGTCCCCGTCAGGCCGAATGAACGCTTTAACACGAAGCTGCAAATCGCCCCTATAATCCCCCCGCCTTTCCCCTTCAGACCCGCATCCAGGGCGTGCGAAGGCGGGATCATCAGATGAATGATTGTTAAAACCACTATAAAAATTAAAAGCCCGCCATAGAAGCGAGGAATTACTTTTAGCTGGCTTTTCAATAAGAGCAGGCGAAGTCCGAAAAAGACCAGCAGTACGGGAAAAACATAGCGCCCCTCACCGGTTATCCCGCGCAAAATACGCTCGACCAACCTGCTGACCAGCCCTACGGAGGGATTAAACAGGCTGATTAAGCAGAGAACAGCCACGGTGAGAAAAATTATCCCCATTATTTCGTACTTTTGCTGTTCCTTGGCCTGCCTGGAAATTGCCAAAAAAATCAACCCCTAGCAGTTATATACTACATGCGATAACAGATTCCTGCATTTATACTATATTTTACCAGTTAGGATTCTATTACCTTATTTCATACTGCACGGGATTGTTTGTTGCATTAGGAAGCTCAACTGTCTACGTGCTCATGTTTACCTCAGGCCGCCGTTGTCACGGTTCGCTCAGGTGCTCCGTACCGGCAACGCCAACGGTTCGCTTCGGACAGAACCAGGCGGCGCTGCAAAGGCGGCATGGCAGGCGCGAGATACACCGAGCATTAAATCCCCGGCATCACAAAGTCTTTTCAAGAAACCTTGAGTGCGCCGCTGGTTTCGCACCGCGGTTTAAGTAACCGAAGCTTCACCGGTCGCTGCAGCGGCACTCCGCAATATTGCTCACCTGTGAACAACGACGACCTTTAACCCCCCGGCTAAGGTTTTAACTCGGCGCTAATGCGCCTCAAACACTTTCCTCGCTTATCCTCGGGTTATCTCGTTCTTTGGATGAAGGCTCAAAATCGCACTTAAGGCATTGACCTTCCTTTAAGCCTGTTTTTGGAGCATGAATATTTATCCTCTTAATGCAAACGCTATTACGGCAGCCCCCAGCAGCAGGCGGTAGACGATAAAAATGCCAAAGTTGTGACGGACAAGATAATCCAGCAGGAACTTGATTGATAAAAAGCCGACTACCGCAGAGACAACCATGCCTGTAAAAAACGGCACATTAAGGTCTCCGGGTGTGATTTTGGAAAACTGGGCAACCCCGGCGCCGAGAACAATCGGAGTAGAAAGTAAAAAGGAGAAGCGGGCTGATTCACTTCTTTTAAGTCCCAGAAGAAGGCCTGCCGTCATCGTAATCCCTGCCCTGGAAACACCGGGTATAATTGCCAGCGCCTGGGATACACCAATCAAAAGGCCTCCTCCAAAGCCCATCTGTTCAAGTCTTTTCCTTTTTGAAGAGCAGGAATCAACAACAAACAGAACAATTCCCATCGCGATAAGCATAAACCCAATTAACAAAGGTGTCCGGAAAACAGTTTCCGCCTGCTTTTCAAGGAAGTATCCAAACAGGGCGCCGGGTACTGTGGCTGCAACCAGGGTCCAGAAAAGCCGCCCCTGACTTGCTGAAGGCCGTCTGAAACCATCCTTGATCAGGATAAGCCAGTCCTTCCAGAAAAACGCCACCAGGGCCACCAGCGTACCGACATGCAGGGCTACGTCAAAAGTAAGCCCGGGGTCAGGCCAGCCAAAAAACCAGGGGACCAGTACCAGGTGAGCTGAGCTGGAAATGGGCAGAAACTCCCCCAACCCCTGCACAACGCCTAAAATAACCGCTTCTACAAACGACAACCGAACCACCCTTACTTTAACTTTTTTTCAATCGACCCATGGAAATTATAGCGTAATTCCAATCACCATGGAACTCGGAGCGCTCCAAGCGCACAGTATTAAGTTCGGCATCGGACACCCGCACGCCGGTCGGGTACTCGTTGTTATCGTGTAAATAGGGGTCAGGCTTGATTTATTTTGATAATTGACTTATTAAGGAGGCTGATTTTTTTCTGCTCTATCTTGGAATTATTCTCTAATAGCTCAGTTTTCATAATTCGCGGCGCCGCTGGCAGCATGTTAAACTACTCTGAAAATTAACTTACATAAGGGAGATCAACTGCCTATGTGCCCATGTTCACCTCTTTTAAAAAACTCAAGGTGTATTTTTGGTTATATTTAAACATACTAAAAAAACAATTTGACTGCAAGGAGAAGAACAGATGCCCGAAGAAAACCCCGGCAACGGCAAGAATGATTTTCCCTACCCGCCAGATTTTGAACCGGATCACGGCTGTGACCCGTATGACCCGAACGCCCCCGTACCGCAGGATCCCCAACCGGAAAAGCAGAACCAGTCAAGCATGCAAAATTTGAAGGAGATGGGGACCAATACTTTACCGGATGGCAAAAGCAATATTCACTGCCTGACCATCATCGGCCAGATCGAAGGGCACCTTGTTCTGCCTCCCCAGAACAAAACCACCAAGTATGAGCATATCATCCCCCAACTGGTTGCCCTGGAGGAAAGCAGCGACATTGAAGGCGTGCTGGTGGTCCTTAACACAGTAGGCGGCGATGTAGAAGCCGGTCTGGCAATTTCCGAGATGGTCGCCGGGCTTTCCAAGCCGACCGTGGCTATAGTCCTGGGCGGCGGACACAGCATCGGGGTCCCAATAGCAGTGGCGGCACAGTACAGCTTCATCGCCCTGACCGCCAGCATGACCATCCACCCGATCAGACTGAACGGCCTGGTGATCGGCGTCCCGCAGACCTATGAATACCTGGACAAAATGCAGGACAGGGTAGTGCGCTTTGTAACCCAGCACTCCAAAATAAATGAAGCAACCTTCAGGGAAATGATGTTCCGCACGGGCGAACTGGCCAGGGATATCGGGACTGTTTTAATCGGCCAGGAAGCGGTCGAATGCGGCTTAATCGATGAAGTGGGAAGCGTGGGGCATGCGGTGGATAAGCTGAAGAGGTTGATCAGGGATAAAAAACAGTGGGAAGTGCAATCTGTTCAATGATTATCTACACACCTTTATACCTCGAACTAGTCCTGGAAGGGCTGGAAGATATGAAAGAGCCCAAAACCCGCCAGGTGGAACTGGACGGAGTTCCCCTGGTTATTGAAGATACCGGCCCCGGGCAGGGCAGGGTGGTCAAATTATTAAGCACCAACCCAAAGGACTACCTGCGCGCCGATTTAAGCCCGGGTGCTGTAATTAAATTCACACAGCAGTGGTCCAAACCTTAAAACAAGCCGCGTCATGGAAGTCTCCCCGGTAAATTTCAGGATATTCCTGCTCCAGATTAAAATTAAGTTTCCTTAAGTCCTAAAACTAAAACTAACAAAAAAAGTTGTTCCGGCCGGGCTGGTTTCCAGATCTATTTTTGCGTTATGTCTGGCGGCTATCTTATAGCAAACCGCCAGGCCCAGACCGGTGCCGGAGTCCTTGGTAGTAAAAAACGGCATGTACAGTTTATCCATATGCTCCGGCAGAATCCCCTTACCCTGGTCTTTCACCGCCAGGATAACGCTCTGTCCGTCAGTGAACGTTTTTATTGTAAGATATCCCCCCTTGTCCATCGCTTCAAGCCCGTTGCGGGTGAGGTTAAGGATCAATTGTTTAATATCATTCTCTTCGAAGCTTATGTCGGGAATTTCTTCAAGCTCGAGATTGACATTTTTATCATCTTTAATTGCGTCTATTTCTATTAAGGTTTAACCGGTCCAGGCGGGCCATTTCTTTTTCCATTTTTACCCTCTTTGTTATGTCCTGAAATACAAGAATAACACCGTATATGTTTCCCTCACAGTCATCTATAGGCGTTGCGCTGTCTGTAAGTACCATCTCCTCACCGTCACGGGAAATAAGTACCGTGCTGTTCGCCAAACCGATAATCTTGCCTGCCGCAAGGACCTTTTCAACGGGATTTTCACAGCGCTGGCGTGTTTGTTCGTTAATAATATAAAATACCTCTGCCAAAGGCGTCCCCTTTGCTTCCTCCTCCTGCCGCCAGCCGGTAAGTGTTTCAGCGGCGCTGTTCATCTTATCCACACGGCCTTCCATGTCAGCGGTGATTATTCCGTCGCCGCATGACATAAAGGTTATCAGCCAGCGCTCCTCTTCTTCCTTCAGTTCTTTCTCAAGCTGCTTTCTTTCTGAAATATCCCGGAAAAGTATGGAAATGCCTTCCTGGAAAGGATAGACGTGACCTGCAACCCAAATCTTAGAATAAATTGTTTTAGCCTCAAAATGGACTGGCTCTCTATCTAACATGACTTTGTGGTAGTTATCCCAGAAAATTGAGCCCCTGGCATCGGGGATTAAAGACCAAATGTTTTTACCAAGGACATCTTCGTTGAAAAAGTATTTTTTTGCTTCTTCGTTGGCATAAGTGAACTTCCACTCGTTATCAAGAGCAAAAAATGAGTCTGTCACACTTTCGAGGATGATTGAAATTTCTTCGTTCTTTTTTCTTAATTCTTCTTCAACTTCAGTGCGCCGGATATTTTCCCTTTTCAGCTGGTAATCACCCAGTTCAACCTCCCACGTACGCTTTATTACCAATTCTTCCAGGTGTTCCTGATGCTCCTTTAAAAAATATGCTAATTCTCTGCGCTCGGTAATATCCTCAAAAGCGGCTACCGCACCGGCAATAGCGCCGTTTTCATCAAGTAAAGGAATTGCGTTCCAGACGGCCGTCTTATGTTTCCCATCTTCCCAATAAAGGTCGATTTTCTGCTCTTTAACCGATTCACCCTGCAATACCGCACGCTGAATCGGCATTTCTTCCGGAGAAAGTTCTTTGCTTTCATAAAACGCCCTAAAGGGCAAGCTGCCCGAGGCAGTCTCTGAAAAAACTTCCCCTGGTTGAATCCTTAAAAATTCTGCTGCTTTTTTGTTATGCTTTATGTCACGGCAGGTTATGTCCGTTGTGATGGAAATTCCTGCAGGCACCGAATCGAAAACCTTTTTAAGCAGCTCAGGATCATGTTTTAAAATATTTGCTAAAGAATTAATAATCTCTTCCAAAAAATCAGCCCCCTGATAAAATTACTATTAGAATGAAAATATGACAAATTAAGCCTTGTATCCTTTGGTGAATTTGTCGAATTGTGGTATTTTGAAATATTTTTTTTCGTAGGCAAGTAGGGACGGTTCTTGCTTGCCTACCCAAAGCAAAGCAGTGACATTTCTTCTTGCCAGGAAATTATCTGAAGCCTCTTCCATTAATAAATCCTTTCCATTGGAAGCCCCTATATTTAATAACCAGATTGTATCACTCAGACATATGATATCAAAATTTAAAAATTAATCTTATCATATGTAACTACTACTACAGCGATGAGTATTAAAGCTCTTTGACAACATTAAATAGCGACTTCGCCCAATATTTGGAGATTTCTCTTTCGGTGCGAGAGGTAGGCGAC
>LDZU01000608.1_pt1 | contig 10544 bp, 9 predicted proteins | sample 615531 | NCBI WGS metagenome assembly LDZU01 (sample SAMN03408293, study PRJNA278302) | terrestrial metagenome | isolation source: oil reservoir sample SB2 | place: USA: Alaska, North Slope, Schrader Bluff formation | collected 2011-09 | reverse complement strand
TGTATCCAGCTTTTGGCCCAATTTCAGCCTATGGCTATTGATTTGAGAACAATTTTGATGATGTTGGAAATTAATAGAGATTTGGAAAGAATTGGAGATTTATCTGTAGATATGTCCAAAAGCGTGCTTTTTCTTATTGAGAAACCCCTGGTCAAACCATATATTGATATTCCAAGAATGTCTGAAATTGTCCAGGGAATGATTAAAGGGAGTGTGGAAGCCTTCATTGAAAATGATTCTCAGCTTGCCCGGGAGGTATTTCAAAGAGACAAGATAGTTAATGGCTTACGAGACCAGATCATCAGAGAGCTTATAACTTTTATGAGTTCCGATCCCGCTACAATAGAACGGTCTTTTCATTTAATCTCTCTAGCCCTGGATTTAGAACGAATTGGAGATCATGCTACTAATATTTGTGAAGATGTGGTTTTTATGGTAGAGGGCGAAGTTATCAAGCATCAGTATAATCAGAATAAAGAATGTGGACAAGATATCAAAAACAGGATATTCAAGGGGAATCCTTCCCCTTGAGAACCCCTGAATCAAAAGCAAAATATATTGTTTCTTGTTGAAGAAATAATACTTATATTATCTTGCAGTATCTAAATCATTGAAATTCCGATACTGCAAGATAATCAGGGTTTCCCCTGAAACCCCTCCAATTAGTATACCGTATTACGTATTACGTATATAGTAAATTCTAATTAAGAAATTAAGGATCTTATTTATATAAATCAAAAATTCATAAAATTATTAACATAATTATTCAGGGGAGGTTTCCCCTATTCCCCTCTAAAAGAGGGGTGTCCCGCAGGGACGGGGTTTTTTCTTGAAGATCTTATATTTTCAATACTTCTAATAAACTTTCTTTAGCCCTATCTTTAGGAGAAATATAGTGTTTTTTAATCGGTTTTTTTCCTAAGTCCTGGAACATAGGAGGGATAGATAAGCCAGTATATTCACTTAGCTTCTGTAATAAAATAAGCTCATCTTTATTATCCACAAATTTTTCATCTAACAGGGAAGCTAATACCGCTTGATTAAATTTAAAAGGAGTAGCAGTAGCATCAAGGACTGTTTTAGTTTTTGATTTACTTGTATTTTGATAATCATTATATACCTTTATTCCCACTGCAGTGTGTGGGTCAACAAGATAATGATAATCACGATAGACTGATTTAATAGTGGCTGATGTTTCCTCCTCAGTGGCATAACCAGCAAAAATTATCTCTTGTATCCTATTATTCCATGTTTGTGCTAAGCTAAATTTACCTTCTTTGTGAAGATTTTGCATCATTCTCGCTATATATTTCCCCTCATGGTCTGAAATTTCAAAGAGGAATCTTTCCAGATTACTGGAAATAAGTATGTCCATAGAAGGACTGATAGTAGTGACCAGAGGGCGATTAACATCGTAGACTCCTGAATGGAAAAAATCGCTGAGTACCTTATTACTATTGGAAGCACAGATTAACCTTGCTATTGGTAAACCCATCTCCTTAGCATACCAGGCAGCCAGGATATTACCGAAATTGCCAGTAGGAACCACAAAATTTATTTTTTCCTTGCTCTGTATTTGATTTTTCCGTAAAAGGGATAGATAGGCATAGAAATAATAAACTATTTGTGGGAAGAGGCGCCCCCAGTTGATGGAATTAGCAGAAGAAAATTCAAATCCCTTTTCTTTTAGAAAATTAGTGAAGTCCTGGTCTGCAAATATTTGCTTTACCGCATTTTGACAGTCATCAAAATTACCTTCTAAGGTAATCACCTGAGTATTATTTCCCTCAGTGGTAAGCATTTGTAATTCCTGAATTTTGCTAACTTTCTGAAAGGGATAATAGACCACAATCTGGATTCCCGGTATATTTTTAAATCCTTCCAGAGCTGCTTTCCCGGTATCACCTGAGGTTGCTACCAATATCAGTATCTGGTTGCTGATAGAAAGTTTTTTGGTAGCCTCAGCTAAAATAAGGGGAAGCGCCTGTAGAGCTATATCTTTAAAAGCACCAGTTGGCCCATGAAAAAGCTCCAGTATAAATAATTGATCATCAAGCTGTTTGAGTGGAGTGATTTCTTCTGTTTCAAAATGCTCTTTATTGTAGATCTGTTGAACTATTCTGTTTATCTCCTTTTGGGAGAAGTCCTCAGCCAGAAATAAGCAAAAAATCTTCTCGGCAAGCTGGGCATAGGAGAAATTGACCCATTTGCTAAGTTGCTCCCGGGAAATATCTGGAATTTCTTCCGGCACAAATAAGCCCCCTTCGGGTACCATACCCATTTTAATAGCCTCTATACTGGATACTGCTTTAAAATTATCTCTGGTACTAATATATTTCATATTTTTAAAATTTCCTCTTCTAATTTTCTCTTTTACTATTTTCCTTTCCTCGCCCTGGAAGGGAGAGGCTTAGGGTGAGGGTGATAAAGTCTTATCTCAAATCTTTCAAATTTTCAAAAATTAACTAAAAATTAACATTTTATCTATAAATTATTAGCATAACTACTTTACCTTATAGAAAACAAAAATTGGATATTTAACATCCGAAAGAAATTAAATTCTAAAATTTACTGATAATTTTTAATTATCCCTTACATTATAATAAAAAGCCGAAAACTAAACAAGGAAATGTGGAATCTCAGCATATAAAAGTTATAGACTGCTATATTAAATATTGTAAAATTAAGTTATAATAAATATGGTAGTAAGGTGTTCTCAAGGGGAAGGATTCCTCTTTTAAGAAATTAAAGCAGATGGGAGGTGAAAGAAAGAATAGATATATAATTATTATTTTATTAACTTTAGCTATATTTTTCTTTGCTAATTTTAAAAAAGTATTAAAAAATTTAGGAGGGTTTAAATGAAAATTAAAAGATGTTTACATTCAGTTACCATTATTTCTGTTCTTAGTTTGTTTTTGCTACTCGGTCTTATCTCCACTTCTTTTGCCCAGGAAAAGGTGAGACTGGTTTACATGACTGCCGGTGATGTCAATATGCTTGCTCTGGGACAACATGTTATTGGACCTCTATTCACAGAAAAGTATCCTAATGTTAACGTTATGACTGTTCATACCGGTCCGGGTAACGCTGGCTCGCAGCTCATCTTTGAGAAGGTTCTTGCCGACAAAAATAAAGAAGTTGGTGATATTGATGTAGCTATGGTTCATGAAATTTTTATGAGATGGGCTATTGCCGAAGACCTTTTGTTAAACTATGCCAAAGAACTTAATACCTGGCAATATGTCACTTCTCCTTTTGCCAAAACCAGCCTGGGTGTAAATGTGGAAGGTTACTGTATGCCCATGTTTCATAGCCAGACAGTCCTGGCCTATAATCCCAAATATGTCAGTGATCCTCCCAAAACTTATGAAGAAATTGTAGCGTGGGTTAAGGAAAATCCAGGTAAGTTTGGTTATAATGGCATTAAAGGTGGTATGTCTGGAGTGGCCTTTACCGTAGGCTGGATTTACTGGAAAACTGGTAAATATGAGAAATATGCTATTACCGGCCCCTTTGAAGAAGCAGAAGTTGCTACCTGGGAAGGACCAATTAAAGAATTAAAGGAATTTGATAAATATGTTACCTTAACTGGTGGTAATGTAGCCACTCTTGATGCTCTTAATCGTGGTGAGATATGGATGGGTCCCGTATGGGTTGATATGTTCCTTACCTGGAGGGCAGAGGGAAAGATTGACCCTGATACCCGTATTATACTTCCTGAACCTGGTATGCCTGGTCAACCTATGTATTTTGTCATTCCTAAAAATACCGGTCATCCAGAAGAAGCCAAGAAATTTGTAGAGCTGGTTACTTCTCCTGAATTTCAGGCTGAGCATATTGTCAAGCGCTTCAACTGGTATCCCGGGATTGACGGTAATTATATCAAAGATTATGTTGATGAAGTAACCTTTCAGGCTATCTATCAGGATGTAACTCCAGAAATGTTAGCTAAATTTGGGTTGGCTTTCCCCTTAGCTGACTATTTTGATGCTATGTTAGAGGCCGCAGAATAGTTTTAGGATTGGTATAAGGTAAGTTTTTATAGATGAACAATAAGCAGAATAATTTAGCAATCAAAAAGATACCAACAAAGCAGGGGATGAAACCATCCCCTGCCTATTTACTTCCTTTTTTGTTATTATTTCCGGCGGTAGCGGTTATTATGCTTCTTTATGTTCAGCCTTTTTTAGCTTCTTTTTGGGGTAGCTTTATTACCAGAAAAGGAGATTTTGGCCTGCAAAATTACCAGGTAGTTCTGGACCGTTATTGGCAGGATGTCTATTTTACATTTGCGGTTACCATTTTTAGTACGGTGGTAGCCACCATTCTTAGCATTTCCTTAGGAGTATATTTACGATTATCTCAGGGTTGGTTACACCGTATGCTTTCTGCCTTATATCGACTGCCCATATTTCTTCCCTATGTGGTGATTGCTCAGATGATGAGAAGTTTCCTGGCGCCTCATGGCATATTAAATTTATTTTTAGCCCAATTGAATTTAATTGACCTGGAAAAACCACTCCAATTGTTTAACTGGATTGGCTTAAGTTTTGGATTTATTTGGAAAGAAACACCATTTATGATTTTATTGATTGTGGGTGGATTTCAGATGATCGACAATTCTTATATTGAGGCGGCCAAAAGTGTTGGCGCCAATCTTTATCAAATTATTACTCGGGTGCTTATTCCCATGAATAAACAAACTATATTGGTAGCAGTGACCCTGGTATTTTGTTCCTTGGTGGGTTGTTTCAGTTTCTTATGGGGTAGCCAATGCGCTGGGTGTATTTTCCTATATTATGGTCAGCATTTTAGCAATTTATTATGTTCTTAATATGAGAAAAGGATTGTATGATTAGAAAAGAAGAGAAGAAAGTAAATAAGTCAATCTGGAAAGTGACCATTGAGATGATTCTGTTTGTTTTTTTTCTATTTATTTTATTTGCCCCCATTTTCAGTGTTATGATCTGGTCGGTAGCTATCAGATGGTATTGGCCAAATACTTTTCCTCAAGAGATAGGTTTTGATTATTGGCTACAGGCACTGGGAATCATTAAAAACCTCACCTTAGGAGCAGTAAATGTTTTACCAGCCTTTTGGCTTAGCCTGGGGATTGCCTTAGTAGTGGTTATTATTTCCATGCTTCTTTCTATTCCAGCCGGTTACGCTTTATCCAAACTAAAAATACCACATATGATAAAGGGAATCATTCTCATTTTATTTCTGTTACCACGAGCTTTCCCCCAACAGCCTGTCTTTTTAAATTTGATGTTATTATTCAATAAGGTTGGCTTAAATGGAACCGTTACCGGAGTTATTCTGGTGCACATTGTAGTGGGACTGGTATATGCGGTATGGATTACTACCAGTACCTTTAATTCTATTCCCCCGGAATTAGAAGAGGCTGCCCGCAGTATCGGTGCTACCAGATTGAAGGCCTTTTCTCGAATAACCTTACCACTGGCTGCTCCTGGATTAATAGCCAGTGCTGTTTTTGTATTTTTGCAATCCATGTTTGAATTTACTGGAACTTTTTTTGTAGGACTACCTTTTGTCACCACCTTGCCCATGACTCTCTATTCGGCAAGTGGTTCTAATATTCAATTTGCCTCAGTGATTGCCATTTTGTTATTAATTCCTTCCATTATATTCATGTTTTTGATTCAAAAACTTCTTAAGGCAGAATATATTGGTGGTATTTCTGGATAGTAGATGAGCAGAAATTAGGTCGGAGGTTATTACTAATGGCTATTTTAAAAGTAGAAGGTCTCAGTAAGCGTTTTGGTAATGTTCAGGCTGTAGACGATATAACCTTTGAGGTTAAAGATGGAGAGGTACTGAGCCTGTTGGGACCCAGTGGTTGTGGAAAAACAACAACCCTGAGATGTTTGGCTGGATTTGAAATGCTGGATAGGGGTAAAATTTATCTGGATAATAGAGAAATATCTTTCCTCACTCCCGAGCAACGAGGAATTGGTATGGTTTTTCAAAATTATGCCCTCTGGCCTCATATGACCGTCTACCATAATTTGGCTTTTGGCTTACAAATCAGAAAACTGGAAAAAAAAGAGATTGAAGAGCGAATTAAAAGAGTTCTGGGTATAGTTCGGCTTTCGGGATATGAAGACCGCTATCCACGTCAACTAAGTGGTGGTCAACAGCAGAGAATTGCCATGGCCAGGGCCCTGGTTATTGAGCCGGATATTATGTTACTTGATGAACCTCTTAGTAATCTGGATGCCCAATTAAGAGAAGAGATGCGTTTTGAGTTTATTGAATTGCAAAGAAAATTAGGAATTACTGCTATTTACGTTACTCATGACCAGGCTGAAGCAATGGTCATCTCCGATAAAATTATTATTCTCAATCAGGGCAGGGTAATTCAAACTGGAACCCCACGGGAAATATATACTACTCCTCAAAGTCGCTTTGTAGCCGGTTTTATTGCGGTAACCAGTTTTATCAATGGAACGGTAAGCTCTCTTGGTCAAGATAATCAAGTTATGGTTAAAACTGATGATAATCTTCTTATCAATGGTTTTAGACCTGGTTTAAAAGTGGGGGACCAGGTATCAGTAGCCATAAGAATAAATACTATTCGTTTTGTTACTGATTCTGAAAAGGTAGAGAAAAAGGATAGGAAAAATGTATTTAAAGGAAAGATATTACAGGCTTCCTATCTGGGTGATATTGTTGACTATCGAATTAAGCTAGGGGAATGGGTGGTGCGTACAGATAGTAGTTCCAAAATGAACTATCGGGTTGGTGATGAGGTTGATATCTATCTTCCGCCGGAAGAATTGATTATCATCCCAGAAGGAAAATAAGTAAGGACCATAATAATGAAATGGTATGGCAACCTATTTAAAGTTGGTGTACTTTATTCGGTAGCAGGTATAGCTACCCAAATAGTTCTTTTTACCCGGGATAACCTCTTTTTAGTAGATGCCGGAGATGGTACCTTAAGAGATTTACTCCAACAGAAAATTGACTTAGATGGCCTAAGGGCAATATTTTTTACCCATGGTCACACCGATCATGTAAGTGGTTTATTTGCTTTACTAGCGCACCTTCGAAATATGGAAAGAAAAAAGAGCATTGATATAATTTATCCGGAAGGTATTGTTTCAGTTCCACAGATTATGGAGGCCTTTAAAAATAGTTTCCCTGATTTTCTTTATCATATTAAAAGCCATCAGATAAAGAATGGTGAAATAATAGAAATTGACCATTTAGAAGCAAAGGCATTTCAGATGACCCATTATGCTGCGGTAGGGGTTCATAAGCTCCTTTATCCTGATATTTCCTTTGGCTACCGTTTTTCCTTTAAGGGTGAATCAATTTCCATTACTGGTGATACTGGCTTATGTGTAGCATTAGAAGAATTAGTGCGAGGAGCTGATATTGCCTTAATTGATTCTTCTCTAAAAGAAAGTGAAGTAACTGAAGAGAGGCTTTCTAAGCTGCATCTCTCAGAAGAAAAGGCTCGAGAAATAGGAAAGCTAGCCCGAAAATATATTCCCATTCACTTAAGCTCTTCTAAAAATAAAGAATAATTACTGATTTCTTCATAAAATCTTCCTTAAAAGATAAATTCCCATCTTAATAACTGTAAAAATTCAAAAAATATTTTTAAAAAATTTGACTTTTAAAAAAGTATATTTTATAATTAACAAAAATGGAAAGTAATTTCCATATTATGGAAATAAAACAGAACAATACAGAAAGAATCAAATCGATTGACAAAGCCCTGGATGTGTTAGAATTTCTCTCTGCTAATGATCAGGAAATAGGTATTGTAGAGATCAGCAAACAATTAAATATGGGTTTAAGTACAGTACATAGAATACTTGCCACTTTGAAGTCTCGTAATTATATCATCCAGAATCCAAAAACAGCAAAATATAGGTTAGGTATCAAGTTATTTGAATTGGGTTGTGAGGTTCAGAGTACTAAAAACCTAATAAAAATTGTAAGACCCTATTTAAGAGAGTTATCCAAAATAACTAATGAAACTGCTAATCTGGCAATCTTAGAAGATAAAGAGGTTATTTATCTTGATACTATTGAAAGCTTAGAGATTCTAAAGACGGGTATTCATCAAGGAACAAGACTGCCTGCTCATTGTACTGCTTTAGGTAAAGTATTATTAGCTTTTCTTAATAATGGTGATTTTAGTAATCTATATGATAGTGATGAACCTATTGTATCTATGACCCCGAATTCTATATCTTCATTTGATGAATTAAAAAAAGAATTAGGAAAAATAAAAAAACAAGGTTATGCGATCGATAGAGAAGAATTTAAAGTGGGAATTAATTGTTTAAGCTATCCCATTTTTAATTTAAAAAAAGAATGTATTGCTGCTATCAGTATTACCGGACCCGCAATAAGATTAACTTTAGCTAAGATGAAAAATGATAAACAGATTCTAAATAATATTTCAAGAGAAATATCAAAAGAGTTTTTAGATTAATAAATAAATAGATAATTGGAGGTTCTTTAAATGGCTCAAAAGAAAACCCGCTTAGATTTTTTAGAGATGAAAAAGAAAGGAGAACAGGTAGCCTGGATTACGGCTTATGATTTTCCCACCGCTTCTTTTGCCGAACAGGCTGGTATGGATATGATCTTGGTTGGAGATTCACTGGGCATGGTGGTTTTAGGTTATCAAGGAACAGTTCCGGTGACCATGGCTGATTGTATCAGACACTCTCAGGCCGTCCGTCGAGGAGCACCCAATACCTTCTGTATCGGTGATATGCCCTTTCTTTCCTATCAAATTTCCTGTGAAGAAGCAGTCAGAAATGCTGGGCGTTTCTTAAAGGAAGCAGATATGGATGCGGTAAAACTGGAAGGTGGCCGTAGAGTCTGTCCACAGATTAAGGCAATTGCAGATGCCGGTATCTTAGTAATGGGGCATATTGGTCTTACCCCTCAGAGTTCTGGCCAGTTGGGTGGCTTTAAGGCACAAGGTCGTGATGCAGCCAGTGCTCGAGAACTAATCAAAGATGCCTTAGCTATTCAGGAAGCTGGTGCCTATGCCCTGCTTTTAGAGGCAGTTCCGCCAGAGTTGAGCACCTTTTTAGCTAAGAAACTAAACATCCCGGTTTACTCGATTGGTGCCGGAGGTCCCTGTGATGGACAGCTTCTCATCTGTGGAGACATGTTAGGACTCTTTCAGGCCTTTACCCCCAAGTTTGTCAAGAAATATGCCAATGTGGCTGAAGTAGAGACCAAAGCCTTTAAGGAGTATGTCAAGGAAGTCAAAAGTGGTGCTTTTCCCACAGATGAGCATTGTTATCATATCTTAAAAGGTAAAGAAGAAGAATTTTATGAGATGCTGAAAGAGTTTGAGTAAACTACATATTTAAAATAGCTATAAGAAATATCCTCTTGGGGACTATGATGACCATGCCTGGCCTACCCTCAGTGCCAGCAGCTATGAAGGTGGATATTGATGAGAAAGGAAATACAGTGGGATTGTTTTAAAGAATATTAGAGAATATTAAAAAAAGTTGGCTAGAGTAGATGCCCTGCGTTTAAGTGTTAGAGAATGGGACGTTGTCTCTAAACGAAAGGACTCAGTCCTGCGGTAGGTCATCGCGTCCGCTGCTACATCAAAATGATCTTTTATAAATTCTTCTTGGTGTAGCAGGTAAAAAGCTATATCAAGGAGAAAATAAAATGAAAATATCTTCTCGCCAGATTACGACTATTGGTCTTTTAATTGCCTTAAGTATCATTTTAACTCGAGTAGCAAGTATTCGCATTGCTATTGGTGGTATAGAAGGCATCAGGATTGGTTTTGGAGAATTGCCTATTATTTTGGGTGGCATTATGTTTGGTCCCTTAGCTGGAGGACTAATCGGGGCTATTTCAGACCTCTTAGGATATTTTATTAATCCTATTGGTGCGTATATGCCCCATTTTACGTTAGTATCTTCCTTAAAAGGAATAATTCCAGTTTTAATTTTAGGATGGTTTAACCAAAAAAGAGAAATCAAAACTGGGGAATTAATTCTGGCCATTGCCACCGGACATATTATAACCTCTGTGCTATTAGTATCCTATTTTTTACACATCATATTTGGCCTGCCCTGGGCTATTTTAATACCGCCTAGAATTATTGCTGCTCCCATTAATATAGCGATTTATGTCTATATTACCAAAAGGTTGCTTAGAAATAATATCATCAATAAGGGATGGGTGAAAAGTGATACTATATTGCCTTAAAAGCAACAAAGAGTTAAGCTATAAGCACGAATTCATTTAATAGTATCGGAATTTCAATAATTCCGATACTATTAAATAATATAAGTATTATTTCTTCAATAAGGAAGGAACAATATATTTTGATTTAAATCTGGGGTTCTCAAGGGAAACACCCTGTCCCTGCGGGACACCCCTCTAAAGAGGGCAATACTTCTTTGAATATCTTGAATAAATAAAATAAGTAATATCAATATACTAACCCTCTTACTCTAAACCTCTCCCTTCTAAGGGAGAGGAGAAGAAGAGGAAGTAAGATATTTTTCTTT
>LDZU01000177.1_pt1 | contig 10547 bp, 10 predicted proteins | sample 615531 | NCBI WGS metagenome assembly LDZU01 (sample SAMN03408293, study PRJNA278302) | terrestrial metagenome | isolation source: oil reservoir sample SB2 | place: USA: Alaska, North Slope, Schrader Bluff formation | collected 2011-09 | reverse complement strand
ATTTTACGCGTTTTATGGGATTGAACCATCAAAAAAGCATAAAAATGACACAAGACGCCCCACTTTCAAACAGAGCACACCCTTTTTGCAGTAGACTCTATCATTAAAAGCAATTTAAACCTAGCGAAAAAATTACTGCACCCCGGATTCTACGCCGCCGAATCGGTCAAGGAGAGACCTTTGAAAAAAGACCCACTTTTAGTGAATAATTTGACTTTCTGAGCCAATTTTTTATCAATTTGAAGTCAAAGTCACAGCTTTTCACCCACTTTGGATGAAATTTAGGATTTCTCGTTGATTTTATCATTTCACCCAATGGGTGAATCAAAATATTTTAGATGGAGCCGCCGTGTTAAAATTTTATGTGAAAGAAAATAAGCCATAAGGATGTTACCATGATCAATAAAATCGAATTCTCAGCCAAAAATCTCACCTCAAATGCCGGTTTGTTTCTATTGCTGGAGCAAACCAATAAAAACGGGATTTTTGACCTGATTGATCGTAATGTGGTTTTCGATAGTGCATCCACTAATAAAATAAAAATGAACCACATCAAAACCATGCTGTGTGGCAACTTCCTTGGAATTGATAAACTGGAGCGATTGAAGCTTCTGCAAAGCGATCCCCTCGTCAATGAGTTCAATATTTCGATCAAAGAGCCGGAAACAGTATCACGCTTTCTGGGAAACTTCAGTTACAAAACAACCCATATGCTGAGAGAAATCAACTTCAAGGTCTTCAGAAAGCTGCTGAGAAAGAGCAAGCTCAAAGCCATCACCATTGATATCGGCAGCAGTGTGGTCAACGTGGAAGGCCACCAAGAAGGTGCGGTCACTCGAAGAGTGCTACGCGAAAGGATATAATCCAAAAAAGCCCGGAAACCGCTGTTACAACCTACAGTTTGCGTTCTGTGATGAATTGAAAGCTTATATCACTAGATTTGTTAGAAGTGGCAACACGTATACAGCAAACGGCGAGGCTGAAATGATTAAAGAAATCGTTGCCCAGATCACCTGTGCCTGCGGCACTGGCGCAGGCACAACGGATGATTTGGAAATCCTGTTCCGCTTGGACAGCGGGTATTTCGATGACGAAATTATTGAAATCATCGAATCAGCCGGTTGCCAGTATTGGATCATGCAAAGCACGCCTTTGGCGAGGGGAAAGAATATCCAACGCTCGCTTCTCAAGTCACAGCGCCAACCATTTCATTCATGAAAGGTGAAGAAGGCAGAGAAACAACGGAGCTTTTTACGAAACTGGACACCTGGGACAAAGACAGGAGATTTGTTGTATCCCGCGTATTGAAACCGGAAAAAGACAGGGCACAATTATCTTTCTTGGAAGGTGACGAATTCGCATACTTCTACTTTGTGACCAATACCGAACTGCCTTCAGAAAAAGTGGTCATTGCTTACGCGAAGCGCTCTTCGAGAGAAAAACGCGGCAATGCTGAAAATTACATCAAGGAAGCCAAGTATGATATGGCCGTTGGGCACCTGTTACTCCAATCCTTTTGGGCCAACGAAGCCATTTTTCAGTTGATGATGCTGGCCTACAATTTGTTTTTGTTGTTTAAGATGGACTTTGCAAATGGAACGGAATACCGACAGCAAATCAAAACGTTCAGGCTTAAGTACATATTTCTGGCTGGTAAGATCATCCGAACGGCCAGAAGCGTGATAATGAAACTTTCTGAGAAATATCCGTATCGAGATATGTATGAACAAAGTTTCGCCTAAAAAGGCCCAAAATCGCGTCTCGCCCCGTTATTTGTATTTAAGTCGGGCCTGGAAAAGCCAATCCCAACGCCCGATTTTATGAAATAGATCGCTAAAAATGAACCGAAATGGAGGAAATTATGCTAAAATTAAATGAGTTCAGCCACAACCATCACCCTTCCAGGGTGAAAATGTTCGCAAAATATATCAGACGTGGAATTTCGGTATAATTAATAGTTGGGCGGCAAAAGCTGAGCATCACGAATATACAAGGAGATGCCATTATGAACAACAAAGACACGAAGGGCGAGCAAAACATTGTAGTCGAGATTCCAGTGGTGCTGGAAAAAGCAAATGTCGTATTTAACATGGATCATCTGGCATTTGCCGGTGATGTACCCGTGGGTATCAACTACATGCACCTTCTGGCTAACCGATTTCGGGAAATGAATACCAAAGGACAGATTGTCGGTGTTTTTCATGGCGATGCAGCCTACATGACGTTGAATGACGAGGCTTACAATGGTTATCGCAAAGCCATCACCGGCAACCCTTACAAAGGTCTCCTTGCTGAACTGCTAAAACAAGATGTGCAGATCGAAGTGTGCGCAGTTTCTATGAAGAATCATGCGTGGGGCAATGAAGAACTGTTACCCGGAGTGAAGGTTAACGCAGGAGCCGTAGCTCGTTTAATCCAACTTATACAGGAAGGTTACATCCAAATTCAGCCATAAAGCTGCCACGAAACGGCATAGGAAAGGAGAGAAGCAATGCAAGAGAATTTAGGACACGAAGAACTTGCCTCGGAACGGACCCTACTGGCAGCCGAACGGACTTTTTCAGCCTGGATTCGGACTGGTTTGGCAGCCCTAGGCGGTGGTTTGGCGGTCGCTCGTGCTCTCGTCTTTAACAGTCAGGTGCACAAAGTGTTGGTGCATGTGATTGGCTGGCTGCTCGTGATTTGGGGAGCAGGCGTCTTTATTTACGCGATCATTCGTTATCATCGCACCTGCACGAGACTGTCACAAGAGGGCCTCTCGAGAAATTCGCTGGGCATCATGATACCGATGACGGCAATGCTATTGATCATCGCTACATTGGTGTTTTGGATTACCCTCCAATAAACGCCGGATGCGACTTGTCGCCAAGACGTCGTTCCTATTCCTGTGCAAAACGTACTAAACCGAGACGCACTTCAGATGAGGAGTTAAGATCATGATAGATAAAAATTCGTTGACCATCATTCAACTGAACGATAGTCATGCTTATTTTGATCTACACCAGGAGATGTTCTGGAATGGTGGTCAGGCAGTCTATCGACCTGCGGGAGGGTATGCCCGCATTGCCACAATCGTAAAGCAGGTTCGGGCCGCGAATCAGGGACGCACGCTCTTTTGCGACTGCGGCGATACCCTCCACGGTACCCATCCCGTCCAGAAGACGCAGGGAGAGGCTTTGATTCCTATCTTAAATTCATTGGGTCTCAATGCCATGACGGCCCATTGGGAATTTGCTTATGGTCCGGAGACCTTCAAGCAGCTCGCAGCGAAACTCAGCTATCCGATGCTGGCAATCAATGTTTACGATCAGGAAACCCAGGAGCGGCTCTTTCCACCATACAGCATGAAGGAAATCGGCGGGTTACGGATTGGTCTCGTGGGCATCGCCTCTAATATTGTAGACAAGACCATGCCACCTTCCTTCAGCGAAGGGCTTCACTTCACCCTGGGGCGAGAAGAACTCCCTTCCATCATCCATGTTCTGCGCACCCAGGAGAAGGTAGACCTGGTCATCCTCATCTCCCACCTCGGGTTTCCCCAGGACATGAAGCTCTTGTCGGAGGTGCAGGGTATCGATGTTTGCCTGAGCGGCCACACCCATAACCGCCTGTATAAACCGGTCCTCCAGGGGGAAACGATGATAATACAGTCGGGCTGCCATGGTTCTTTCCTAGGCCGCCTGGATCTGGAAATTGAGGGAGGACGTGTCGCTGACTACCGGCACCAACTGATTGAGGTAGAAGCCAATATAGACCCCGATCCCGCAGTAGCTGACCTCATGCGCCAGGCACTCGCACCTTATCAAAAAGAATTGTCAACGGTTGTGGGTGAAACGGCGACTTCGCTCAACCGGGCCACCATGCTGGAAACGACAATGGATAATTTCCTGTTGCAGGCATTGCTGGAAAGCACGGGCGCGCAATTGGCATTCTCGAATGGTTGGCGCTTTGGCGCACCAATAATTCCCGGAGAGGTGACGGTGAATGACCTCTACAATATGATCCCGATGAACCCGCCAATCTCAACGGTCGATCTGACGGGCGAGGAAATTGTTGCGATGCTGGAGGAGAATCTGGAGCGAACGTTTGCATGCGATCCGTACGACCAGATGGGTGGTTACGTCAAACGTGGTCTCGGCTTCAATGCCTATATCAAGATCGAAAATCCACCCGGACAGCGCATCCAGCAAGTGTTTGCGGGCGACGAGCCGCTACAACCCGGGCGCTATTACCCAACGGCCTTTGTCACCGAACAAGGCGTGGCAAAGAAGTACGGTCGCAATCGCCAACAGCACACTGAGCGAAGCATAGAGGCGCTGAGGGCATATCTGGCCAGGTACCGCCCGCTGCACGCAGAACTACGAGGCACGTTCGTCGCGGTATAGGGTATTCGCGTGATCGCGTACTCGCTTTGCAAAGCCACGGTGCTCCAAGGGAGCTTCAATCTCCTCATCGTGCTTGCCGAGGCAGTGGGCTCCTTGTGAGCAGGGAGTCTCATTATGCTTGTTGCTGATCGCTGCCTTGCTGTGGTAGGGCTGGGAATGGGCCGAAGCCGATCGCCCTATTTGACTATGCTGATTGCCGCTGCACTTTATTACAATTACCCATTCTCTTACGGATACTCCCATTTCACCCCGCTTCGTGCTAAACTTAAAGGTCGGATAATCATTTAATTCTGCCCCGGATTTGCCTGAGCAGGCATTTTTACGCGTATTGATAACGTCATTTATACGTTCAGGGCATAGAATTTATACTTTTATTGATAAAGAAGTTAGCTTATGAATGAAAATGCACCTTATTTAATTGTTGGATTGGGTAACCCCGGTCCTCGGTATCACCACAACCGCCATAATGTGGGTTTCATGGTCGTGGATGCCCTGGCAGATGCGGCGAAAATTCCTATTCGGCGGGTGGAATTCCGCGCGCTTGTCGGTAAAGGTGAGTTCTCGGATGAGCGATTGATCCTGGCGAAACCTCAGACATTTATGAACAACTCCGGTCAGGCGGTTGGTGCATTGGTGCGTTTTTATAAAATCCCCGTTGATCATTTGCTGGTTGTGCATGACGACCTGGACCTGCCCTTTGGCACGCTCAGGCTCCGTCCGCGCGGCGGCGCAGGTGGACAGCGCGGTATGGCTTCAATCATGGCAACGTTGAATACGCAAGACTTCGCTCGTTTGCGCGTCGGTATTGGCAGACCGCCAGGACGAATGGACCCAAGTGATTATGTTTTGCATGATTTTGACCCGCCAGAAGAGGAAATGCTGCCAGCACTTTTATCAAGTGCTGTGGATGCAACCAGGATGTTTTTACAGGATGGTATCGAACGGGCAATGAATGAATTTAATGGTCTTGTGATAGATGAGGATTGACCTTGCTGCTGGATAAAATAAATTCGCTCCCGGCATATCGCAGCCTTTTGGCGCGTTTGCATGAAGGACTGGACACAAATGAAACGGTTCAGGGCTTGGGTTTGCCGCGCGCTGCACGTTTGCCGCTGGTTGCTCGCTTACATCAAGACCTCAACCGCCCGATTTTGCTGATCTCAAACCGCGCTGACCGAGCCCTGGCTTTATTTGAAGAATTGCAATTCTGGACGGGTGAAGCACAGGCACATTATTTTCCGGATCCCAATCCCCTTTTTTATGAAAGATCAGCCTGGGGGAAAGGTACACGCCGCGATCGATTAGCTGTGTTGACTCTGCTGGCGAGATATTTACTTCCAGGTACTCCCGCGCCCGAAACACCACCCATTATTGTTGCACCGGTACGTGCAATAATGACGCGCACAATCCCCAGGCGTGATTTTCTGAAAAATACGCGCACCCTGCACCTTAATGACCAATTGACACCGGATGAGCTCACCAGAAATTGGGTTGAAACTGGCTACGAGTATGCAAACATCGTCGTGCAATCCGGCCAGTTCTCTCGCAGGGGGGGCATTCTAGATGTTTGGCCGCCTGGTGAAACGCAGCCTGTTCGGATTGAATTCTTCGGTGATGAAGTGGATACGATGCGCGCCTTCGACCCTGCAAGCCAACGCACCATAGAGCGGCTGAACACAGTCATCATTACCCCTGCGCGTGAGGTTTTGCCTGCTGCAGGAGAAAAAGCAGGTATTGCTTATAAGGATCTCAATGAGTACCATATCCCCTTAGCGCACCCATTTTCAGGGAGTGTGTTGGATTTTCTACCTGATGATGCGATCATTGTGCTGGATGGGCGTGAATTCATTTCTGCAGCTGTGATGGATGTAGAGGAAGAAAGTCTATCTCGGCGCAATGAAGCAGTTCAGGAAGGTGAGCTGCCGGTAGATTTCCCGGTGCCCTTCCTGACCTGGGTGGAAATTGAAGACCGATTTGGCCAACGTGGTCTGGTTGAATTGGGATATACCCATGCACCAGATCAACCCCAGCTTGCTTCTGCCTTCAGTCCGGGTCCGCATTTTGCTGGAAAATTACGTGATTTCATTAATTACTTAAAAGACCTTGAAAAAGCTGATGAGGATTGGGTGATCGTTTCACGACAGTCCTCCCGGCTGCGTGATTTATGGCAGGAACAAAGTTACCTTGAAAAACCGGGTTCTGAAGCCCTGATTGCGTCACAATTTATTGAAGGTACCCTGGCAGGCGGCTGGATATTGGACACGCCGGAGGGGAAACGGACACATCTTCTAACAGACGGTGAGATCTTTGGCTGGTCCCGCCCGCAGCCCCGCCGACGCTATCGACCGACGGCTGAAGCACCCGAATCAATATATGCCGATCTGCAGCCAGGTGACCTGGTGGTACATGTCGATCATGGCATCGGAAAATTTGCTGGACTGGTTCAACGAGCCCAGGATGATGTCCAGCAGGAATACCTGTGTGTGGAGTATGCCGACCAGGATCAATTGTTTGTGCCGATTCATCATGCAGACCGATTAACACGCTATGTGGGTGCAGACGGCCATTCCCCATCGATCTCACGATTGGGCGGCGGGAACTGGCAAACCACAAAACAAAAGGTTCGTGAAGCTGTGCAGGAGGTTGCTGGCGATATGCTGGAATTATACGCCAGGCGCCAGGTGGCTGAAGGTTATGCGTTCAGTCCAGATACCCCCTGGCAGCGTGAGTTGGAAGCCAGTTTTCCGTATATTGAAACCGAAGATCAACTGCAAGCCTTATCTGAAATCAAAGAGGATATGGAAGAAGCGCAGCCTATGGACCGGCTTTTATGCGGCGATGTTGGTTATGGCAAAACCGAGGTGACCCTGCGGGCAGCATTTAAGGCAGTGATGGATGGCAAACAAGTGGCAGTATTGGTGCCCACCACTGTTTTAGCGCAGCAGCATTATGAGACCTTCCGTGATCGGCTTTCAACCTTCCCGGTCGAAGTGGAAATGCTCTCACGTTTTCGCACCCAAAGACAGCAAGACCGGATCATCAAAGATTTGCGAAAAGGCAAGGTGGATATCATCATTGGTACGCACCGCTTGCTTTCCCAGGATGTTACATTTAAAGATCTTGGGCTGGTGGTGATCGATGAAGAACAGCGATTTGGCGTTGCCCATAAGGAACACCTGAAAAAATTGCGCACCTCTGTAGATGTGCTTACGCTGACGGCAACCCCGATCCCAAGAACCCTTTATATGGCGCTGACGGGCGTGAGGGATATTTCCACCATCAATTCTCCGCCAGAAGAACGCCTCCCGATTGTGACTCATATTGGCCCTTACGATACCAAGCTCGTCAGGCAGGCTGTTATTCGAGAATTGGAGCGCGGCGGGCAGATTTTCTTTGTGCACAACCGGGTACAAACGATCAATGCCATACGAAGTCACCTTGAGAAACTGGTCCCGGAAGCACGGATCGGCATTGCCCACGGCCAGATGGATGAGACTCGTCTGGCAGAAATGATGCACCAGTTTACCAAAGGCGAAATTGATATCTTGCTGTGCACCTCGATCATCGAATCGGGTTTGGATATCCCCAATGCCAACACCCTGATTGTTGACCGGGCGGACACCTTTGGTTTAGCACAGCTTTACCAGCTGCGTGGGCGGGTGGGTCGTGGTGCTCAGCGCGCTTATGCTTATCTATTCAAGCACCGGGTTAAACCGCCCACACCTGAGGGACAGGAACGAATGGAAGTCCTGGCTGAAAATACCGAATTGGGTTCTGGTTATGCAATTGCCATGCGTGACCTGGAGATGCGGGGTGCTGGTGAGATGCTTGGTACACGGCAGTCGGGCTACATCGCCTCTGTTGGTTTTCACCTCTACACACGGCTGCTTGCGCAGGCTGTTAAACAATTCAGGCTTGCAATGGGTGTGAGCGGACCCGAGGACAGCACAATTTTGGATGCCTCCCTCACCATTCCAGCGTCTGTTAACCTGCCTTTGTCGATTGGCATTCCAACCGATTACATGCCCGATCAAGCGTTAAGGCTTAAACTTTACCGCCGCCTGGCGGACATCAAAGATGAAGCAGCCTTGGCTTCACTCGAAATGGAATTTGTAGATCGTTTTGGGCCCTTACCAGAACAGGTACGTAATTTAATTTATCAAATCAAAGTCAAATTGCTGGCAGCACTGGGTGGTTTGACCTCGGTCGGGTTTGAGGGCAGACAAATCGTCTTGCGTTATCCTTCGCTGCCGGAAGGAATAAAATCGCGTGATTTGCCTGAAATTGGCAGCCCGGTCAGGGCAGGCAAAAATGGCTACCGAATTTATTTTACCGACCCGCAAAATGAGCCCTGGCAGGAAATTTTGGTTGAAACACTGATGAAAATTCGAGATTTGCACAATATGTAATGACGCTTGCGCATTTATTTCCTTGTGTTATACTGCAAAATACAGCTTGAAAAAGTCGATAAGCTGTAAGAAATGTATAAAGATGCAAAAACGCAAACTATGAAAGTATTTTTAAAGAAACATCAAACCTGGTTATTCCCTGGCGCCTTCCTGCTGATACTTGCAGGTATGCTCCTGACCTGGTCTGGTTTAAATCGGCAGATTACCATAATTTTGGATGGTGAAGAGACCGTGGTTCGGACATCGTCATTATCCATCCCAGGCATATTAAGCTCGGCTGGAATAAGGACTGGCGAAGAAGACCTTGTGCTGACGGATCCTGAGGCTTCAATTTTCGGTGTCGATACCATTCTTGTTGAGCGTGCACGAGATGTCTTGATTAAAACACCCAATGATGAATTCAGTATTGAGACAATCGAAACAATTCCGGCGAATTTGCTCCAATCTATTGGGATCTATTTGTATCCAGAAGACCTGGTTCTGGTCAATGGTGCGCTTATTGACCCTTACACATCATTTGATTATGATGGCACCTTGATGGTTCAGTACCTCCCTGCGCAATCATTGAGAGTAATCATCGATGGTCAGGAACAAGTCATCTACACCAATGCAGTTACATTAGGGGCTGCATTAGAAGAAGCCGCGATCGGTCTTGCACCTGAGGATTGGATTTCTAAACCCTTAACAACACCGGTTGACACCCTTAAGGATGTAAGTATCCGCCGAGCCAAACTTGTCGAGGTCCAGGTTGATAATGTTCGTGTCTCCGGTCTTACCTCAGCCGAAACTGTTGGCGATGCTCTCAAGGACATCGGGCAGCCTTTGCAATACCTGGATTACAGCATCCCAGCAGCAGATGCGCCTGTGCCGGAGGATGGTCAGATTGAAATTGTCCGGGTTAATGAAAATCTGATGTTGATGACGGATGAAACATCCTACGAGAACGAATGGGTAGAAGACCCCAATGCGCTTCTTGATACAATTTCCGTGGTTGAGCCCGGACAAAAGGGCATCTACGTGACACGGGAACGCATTCGGTATGAAGATGGCGAGGAAATATGGCGCAGCCCAACAGAAAGCTGGCAAGCGAGCCAGGCAAATGACGGTGTCTTGGGTTATGGTACGAGGGTAGAAGTTCGCACTGAGGTCGTTGATGGCCAGGAGATTGAATACTGGCGAAAAATCACTGTTTATGCAACCTCCTATTCTCCATGCCGCACCGGCATTGACGGGTGTTCCTATAGCACAGCAACGGGCATTTTACCTGTACAAAAAGGTGTGGTCGCCGTCAGTCCACGGTGGCTTTCGGTGCCCAATGGTTATGGCATGTGGGGGCAATCGGTGTATATCCCGGGTTACGGGCGTGCTGTCATTGCTGATTCCGGTGGGGGCATACCGGGGACGCCTTGGATTGACCTTGCTTATTCAGATGAGGAGTACGTATCCTGGAGCCGATGGACAATTATGTATTTTCTGACCCCTGTTCCCCCCTGGTACCCTGCGTTCATCCTGCCATGACCCTCAATCCGCTGCGTATCCCCGAGTTGTTAAGGCGTTACGGCCTCCGCCCACAAAAATCTTTAGGGCAGAATTTTCTAGCCGATCATAATGCTTTATTGAAGGTTGTCCAGGATGCTGGTGTGAGCCAGGATGACAGGGTTTTGGAGATCGGGGCTGGTGTTGGAAATCTGACCCGCTTATTAGCTGTACAAGCCAAGCAGGTAACTGCTGTTGAAATTGACCAGAATTTATT
>LDZU01004938.1_pt1 | contig 10558 bp, 7 predicted proteins | sample 615531 | NCBI WGS metagenome assembly LDZU01 (sample SAMN03408293, study PRJNA278302) | terrestrial metagenome | isolation source: oil reservoir sample SB2 | place: USA: Alaska, North Slope, Schrader Bluff formation | collected 2011-09 | reverse complement strand
AGATCACCGGAAAGTGCCATGGAGAAGCACCCTGCATGTGCTGCGCCAATCAGCTCTTCAGGATTGGTCCCCACGCCATCCTCGAAACGGGATGTAAACGAATACTTGCCTTTAAATGCGCCGCTTCCAAGTTTAAGTTTGCCCTTCCCCTCCTTGAGATCACCTTTCCAAACGGCTTTTGCTGTTCTTTTAATCATTTTTTAGCTCCTTTATAATCATTTTTTTATCAGTCATCTATCCTTAATCACTTTACTTGCATAATATAAGAGTTCCATTAGCAATCATTTGCTTTCAGCTTTTAACTTTCAACTTTCAGCTATTAGCTATCAGCTTTTTCCCACTCAAATGCTGGGACAGTAACCCAGGCACCGTTTTGTTCAAAAGCATAATAGGGGAGCCAAAGCAAGCCAAACATTTCTGTAAAGATATTTTTCTTAAAGGGTGAAACCGGTTCTTCAATCACCTGGTCGATCACCGAAACAAATTGCGTCTCTATGCTTTTGAGTTCATCAGCCAGCTTTTCCTCCATCTCTTTCAGATCCTCTTCAATTCTGGCAATCTCCAGCTCGCTTTCTTCCACATCGGCTTTAGCCTTACTGGTCATGCGGCGTTTCGTCAGAGAGGTGCTGAGGCTGCGGCGTCTGCCGCCAAGCAACCCAATAACATTTTCAACCAATTTTCCGCCTTCTTCCATCCGGCGAAGGTTGAATTCCTGCTTATCTTCTTCAAGCTCCTGCATTTCACCCTGAAGCATATCTTCCAGTTTGTCTAATTTTGCCTCATATTTGGCTTTGATCGCTTCTATCGCCTGGTCCTTTTTATCCTCAACAGCATCCTCACACATTTTTCGAAAAGCCTCGTCCGAAACCTCCGGACCCGCGACAACGCCCAAAGTCTCATTGATGCGCAGTGTCATGGTTTGAGTGCGATAAATCCACTCTGTGAAATCTTTTTCTAAATCGCCAATAACATTGCCGCCTTCAATGCCAAGCGTATCCAGGGATTCAAAATAGGCATCCTGCTGTGGTGATTGAGACAATCTGTTCAGATTAATGGGATCTTTTATGAAATTTTCCCAACGGATCAGTCCCTTTTTTCGGTACTCATCCATCTTTACGGTATAAAGCGCTTCATGGCTGATGTTATATTTCCGATCTAAATAAGCCACCCGCGCTTGGCCAGCTAATACCGGTCGATACAGGTATTGGGGCTGGGGCATCTCACCTGCAAGGCGGGTGTTTGCCGCCTTCAATGCGGATTCAGGACCAAGATTAACAGGGTAATACTGCACTTTGACCGACCCGGGGATAACCGGCACAACGGTTTGCCCCAATGAAGCTTTTTTCTCTTCCTTGACTTTTCCTGTCGCAGGCTGATCACGCCTATTAACATCATGGGATTTTGCACTTACAAGGGCGTTAAGTTCAGGAAGCTGGGTTCGTGTGAGCGGCCCGGGTAAATAGTTCATTGCCCAACGGGTGTGAAATACCTGCGGCTCATCTTCATGAACATTATGCAGCAAGAACACGCGCTTATCTATCTTTGAGATCATGCGATCAAAGTCACCCCGATTAATACCGGGCGCAGCGCCCTCCAGACCATCCAGCAAGCGGGCTTTATCCTGATCCGTTTGCAATTTACCGATCATCCATGTGCCGGCATTGGATAGTGCTTTATAATCCAGGTCAACCGGGTTCTGCGTGGCAAGTACCAAACCGACACCAAAGGCGCGCGCTTGTTTTAACATCCGTAAAATAATGTTCTTGCTGGGTGGGTTTGATACGGGCGGCAAATAACCTGCAATCTCATCAAAATAAACCATGGCACGCAAGCTGCCAGACCCTTTTTGGGATCGCATCCAGGTTTCAACAGCTGTGTACAGCAATGTCACAAAGAACATCCGCTCCTGGTCACTTAAATGCGCCAGGTAAAACACGCTGTGGCGCGGTTTGCCATCCGGTGTGAATAATAGCGCGCCGATATCAAGCGGCGAACCTTCAAGCCAGGTGTGAAATGCTGGTGCCGCCAGGAAATTATTGAGCAGCATCGCCAATTTAAAGCGATCGCCTTCAAGGTAAAATTGATCCAAGGAGAAGACACCCAATTTATCAAAAGGCGGTGATTGAACATGGGTGATCAGGGTCTCCATATCCAGGTCTCTGCCTTCCTGCCAGGCGTGCTCGAAGATATTTGAGAGCAGAATATGTTCTTTGGTTCTGACCGGGTCAATATCTTTGATACCGATCAAGCCAAGGACGGCTGTAACCGTACTTGATATCTTATCCCGCAGAACTTCTTTATTGCCCTCCCAGGGAATCGCCGGCGCAGAAAAGGACGCCAAAATACTAACTGGCAAACCCGAATCTGAACCCGGTGTGTAAACCGCAAACTCCGCAGCATCCCGTAAAGCTTCAAGCTGGGGCTTTTCAATGCCATAGGATGCCAAACCGTTTTTCCAAAGTTTTGCAGCTTTTTCTGCCGCTTCTTCCACGCTGATCCCATCACGACGGGCAGCGTCCCAATCAACCCAGGGTTTGAAATCCTCAGGCAATAAATCAGGGAAGTGCAGCAAGATGTTGGTCAAATCGCCTTTGGGGTCTACAACGATTGCCGGGATCCCTTGCAGGGCAGCTTCCTCCAGCAGGATTACACCAAGGCCCGTCTTACCAGAGCCTGTCATACCGGTGATGACGCCATGTGTTGTTAAATCATCCGGGTCGTAATGGACCAGATCCTCACCCATTTCCCCCGCATCGAGATCGAAAATTTTCCCCAAGAAAAAATCGCCTGATTTTCCAGACATGATACCTCCTGTAGTTCTATTGTCCCTTTAGTATACAACAAGCTTAGAAGCATATGTAACAAAAAAGGTTACGACAAATTTGTCATAACCTTTTTCATCAATCAATTTTTATAAATATTTACGGGTGCCAAATACCGCTTCGCCTTGGTGTGACTTCTTCAGCGGTGATGAAGGCATCAGGATCAATCTTCAATGCCAGGACTTCAACATCATCCGCCTGCTTACGCCGAACATGGCAATCGACCAGCATAAAATTGCTTTCACGCCCGCGGGCTGGTATTTCCGTTACACCGTAACCTTCTGTACGCAAAGCATCTGCAATTTCAGTGCTGTGACTTCGGCTGATAATGCTGAAATGCGTATAGCCGATTGCCAGCCGCTTTTCAATCGCCATTCCCAATATAGTCCCTGTTGCAAAACCCGCAGCATAGCCAATGATATTAAGCGGATTGCTCAAGTTGTTCAAAACCTGCCCGATGATCATCACAAACAGAACCGATTCAACAAAGCCCAGTACCCAGGACATCGCACGTTTCCCGCGCATTGTAAACATAAACCGTAATGTGTCCAACGCGGTATTGATTGTTCGGGCAGCAAAAATGCCAAGGGCGATCAACCAGGCTGTCGGAGAAAGAAATACGTCCATTATTTCTCCTTTCCGTTGCGTTCTTCAATGCCGTTCAGCAATGCTGGATAATAATACTGGTTCACATATTCCTTAACCATTCGGCGCATACTGAACTGTCCTGCCAGGGTACGGATATTTTCTTTCATGTGGGCAATCCATTCACCCGGCAAATTATCTGCTGAGCGCTGTTCGTAATACATGGGAACAATCTCATTTTCAAGGGTGTCGTAAAGACTTAAGGCATCCATCTCGTCCTGCTTTTCCAGGTTATCATCCCTTGTGATGTCATCCCCAATCGCCCAACCATTGTGCCCATTGTAACCCTCGCGCCACCAACCATCCAAAACCGAGAAGTTTAGCACACCATTTAGCGCCGCTTTCATACCCGATGTGCCGGAGGCTTCCCTCGGCCGGCGGGGTGTGTTCAACCACACGTCAACACCCTGCACCATGTAACGGGCAATATTCATATCATAATCTTCGAGGAACGCCAGCCGGCCGCCAAATCGGGCATCCTTAACCGCCCGGTAAACTTCCTGGATCATCTGCTTGCCAGGTTCATCAGCCGGATGTGCTTTACCCGCAAAAATAAATTGCACGGGCATTCGGGCATTTGTCACGATATTCAACAGCCGATCATAATCCCTGAAGATCAGGTTCGCGCGTTTATAAGTCGCAAAACGGCGAGCAAAACCAATGGTTAGGGCATAAGGATCGAGCAAAACGCCGCTTGCAATGGTTTGCACCGGGTGAACCCGGGTGGTCTTCCATTGCTCTCGCCCGCGGTTGATGATATAAGCCACAAGTTTTCGTTTAAGATGCCGGCGCACTTTCCATAATTCTTCATCAGGGATGTTTTCTATCTGTGCCCACAGGTCAGGGTCATCAAGATGGTCGGACCAATCCGAGCCTAAATAACGTGAGAAAAGAATTCCCATCCGGCGAGCCAGCCAGGTTTCAGTGTGAATGCCGTTGGTGATGTAACCGATCGGCACTTCGTCAACATCTTTATCGGGCCACAGGAAACGCCACATTTCCTGGGCGACCTTGCCGTGCAATTCAGAAACACCGTTACGGAATTCTGAAAGTTTAAGGGCTAATATCGGCATACTGAAGGCGTCGCCGCCCCAGGATTGTTTGATCTTGGCAATGTTAATAAATTCATCCCGTGTCAGCCCAAGATCAGACCATACCTGGACAAAATATTTGTCAATCAGCCATAAAGGAAATTCATCGTTCCCTGCTGGGACAGGTGTATGTGTGGTGAAGATGTTACTGTGTTTAATGATTTTGCTGGCCTGGTCAAAGCTCTTCCCGTCTTTGACATATTCCAGAGCACGTTCAAGGGTTAAGAAGGCTGAATGTCCCTCGTTCATATGCCAGGCAGTGGGTTCATACCCGAGGGCTCGCAAAGTGCGGACCCCGCCCATACCCAGAAGAATTTCCTGTGAAATCCGCAACTCCAGGTCGCTGATATACAATCGATCGGTCAACTGGCGATCTTTTGGATCATTCTCGGGGATGTTTGTATGCAGCAAGTACAACTTGACCCGCCCGATATTCAATTCGTAAATGCGGGCATACACCTTCCGACCTGGAAGATCAATAGAGATTTTGATGGGTTCCCCATCTTCATCCATGATCCGTATCAGGGGCAACGCATTGAAATCAATCGGCACGTTGTCTGCATGCTGCCAGCCATCTTCACTGATACGCTGTGAGAAATAGCCATAAGTATAAACAAAGCCGACGGCGACCAGAGGAATGCCAAGGTCGCTGGCTTCCTTCAAGTGATCTCCCGATAAAATACCCAGACCGCCTGCGTAAACCATCAAGGACTCATGAAGACCAAATTCAAAGGAGAAATAAGCCATTAATTCATCTGTTAAATCCGGGTAACTTTTGGCAAACCAGGTGTCTTTTTCCTTCAAATAGCGATCAAATTCATGCATGACACGATCGTATTGATCCAAAAAATAGCGGTCATTGGTTGCCGCATTCAATCGGGCACGATCAACATCCCTCAAAAATACGATGGGGTTATGATAGCTGTCTTCCCATAACAATTCGTCAATGTCCTTAAACAGCCGCTGGGCTTCCGGATGCCATACCCACCACAAGTTGTAAGCCAGATCACTCAACCCTTTGATTCTGCGTGGGATGTTAAATTTTATGGGGTTTTCCCTGACAATATCCTTCATTATTTCACTACCTCTCTATTAAAAGTAATGCCTGCTGAAATAAATACGAGCTATTTCCGCAGGGCATCTAAATATCGTAAAAATAAGCTTGTTTTCTGTTCATCTTTCATCGTGACAGTCAATAATCATACCACAAAGGCGCTAGATGAGGTCATTTTAATCTTCTCTGAACGCAATTTTAAAGAAATAAGCAGTTATGGAAAATCGTCATAACTGCTGAATTTTTTCCCTGTTTACAGGCTGAGTTAAGATTTAATTTCCTTTACAACATCGATCCCATTCAATGCCATATGGTACAGGAAAGTCGCATGAAGCATGTCACCATGGTGGGGCATTGCTGGTGTGCTTTTTGCATCTTCCACAGAAAGGTGCCAGGTTTGGACGCAATTGGTCGGCACAATCACACGATGTTTTTGGTGATAGGCATTGGCGCGCAGCTTTAAATAGGTCGCAAGCTGGTAGGCACAAATATCTGTCACATCGCCAACCACAATAAAGGTGTTGATATGTTTTCTTTGATCAACCCATTCGTCAAACCCATTATTTAAAGCGGGATGAACGGAATCCTTGTAAATCGTGGTCATTTCTTTATAAAACGGGAGAGTCTTTATCTCGTCAACGGTTTCTGCCTGGTATGTGCCTTTGATGACGTGTTCACCAAAAGCCTCAAACTCAAGTGAGTCTTCTGTATGAGCATCCTGCACCAGTAAAATGTCTCGCATTCCACGATCCCAGGAAGATTGCATCAGATTCGCAATATGCCCACCAATGGGCGCAACCCTGGGGCTGGAAAGCGGCCCTTCATAGAGAAAGCCGTTGATGACATCTACCGAGATGATGGCTGTCTTGTTCGGCTCTGGAATAAGCTCATCAAATGCTGCTGCAGGTCGTGATTCTAACCAGGCTTCGAGATAATCAAGGAAATTTGCTGATTTTGTAGCCAGGGACATAAAACCTCCTTTGCAAACTATTTTGAAGTCTACTTTTATGATAAGGGGTGAATCTCAGAATGGTATTAATATCCCAATAACCCCCTGATCCTCTGCAAGCGAGGGGAAATACATCTATTTTGTCTAATCTATCGCGTAAACGTTAATCAGGAAGGACCTCGACAAACCATTCACCACTCACTTCTCACCAATTACCATCCGCCAAACATATTTCAGGACGACACAACGGGTCATAATACCTGATCACCTAATTCCTAATCAACGACTACCTAATAGACAATTTCACTAATTTTTGAAAGCGTCCCCAGGTGGTGATGGGCGATGATCTCTCGCACTGTCGCTGTCAAACCACGCGCAACCAGGCTGTGGGTGTGAGCAAAACCTTCCGAATAGCTCACGCCGTCCAGCAGCGGTCCTTCGGAGATACCGGTTGCAACAAAGAAGGTGTCATCGGAGGAGACAAGATCGTCCAGAGTCAACACCTGATCCAAAATACATCCCGCATCCAGTGCATGCCGGCGGTCATCCTCGTCACGGGGCCACAATTTCCCCTGGAATCCGCCCCGCATGGCTCGCAAACCGCAAGCTGCCAGGACTGCCTCCGGCGTCCCGCCAATCCCCAATAAAACATCGATACCGGTACCAGGCCAGGCTGCCATCAAGGCACCTGCGACATCCCCAGCCGGGATCATCCGGATGCGCGCGCCAGCTTCACGAACCTCTTGTATTAAATCCTTATGGCGCGGCCGATCCAGGATAACAACGGTCAATTCATCAATATCCATCCCCTTTGCTTTGCTGATCTTCCTCAGGTTATCTTTTACGGGAGCGTCAATATCAATGACATCCCTTGCTTCACGGCCAACAGCAATTTTGTCCATATAAAACATTGGGCCCGGGTCAAACATCGTGCCGCGCGGTGAGGCGGCGACTGTGGCAATTGCGTTTGGCATCCCCTTTGCCACCAGGGTCGTCCCTTCAACAGGGTCCACGGCGATGTCCAGCTCAGGCGGCTCGCCATTGCCGACCATCTCCCCGTTATAAAGCATAGGCGCCTGGTCTTTTTCACCTTCACCGATCACAATCTTGCCATCCATATCAATTTCATTCATTAATAATCGCATCGCATCGACAGCAGCACCATCCGCTTTAATCTTGTCCCCACGGCCAAAGTGACGCCCGGCTGCCAGCGCACCTGCCTCGGTTACGCGAACCAGTTCCAGGGCAATATTGCGGGTTGGTTTCCTTTTATCCTCCATCAGCACACTCCCTTTCAAGAACCTGAGATCTTTAACATTAGAATATGTCTCAACAAATTTTATAAACTAAGCTCAGAAGAGATGAAATCACTCTCAATAACCAGTATAATTCATTCATCCAAAAAATGAACAAGGTATTGATATGACAATTGATTTGATTGCTTTCGACGCAGATGACACCCTCTGGCATGCAGAGGTCATTTTCAAAGATGCGCAGGATAAATTTCGCAAAATCCTATCAGCATGGCAGGACCAAGAAACAATTCACAAAACTTTGTTCGAAATTGAAACCGACAATATCGCACTGTATGGTTTTGGCGTCAAATCTTACACCCTGTCGATGATTGAGGCAGCCGTGACGCTCTCTGATGGCGAAATCACAGCGAATGATATCAATGAAATCTTAAAAATTGGACAGGTAATGCTCGAATCGGAATTTCCCCTGCTCCCCGGCGTAAAAGAGACTTTGGAGACGCTGTCAGGCGAGTATCCCCTGATGGTCATAACCAAAGGTGATCTTTTAGAACAAACAACAAAAGTTAACCGATCTGGATTAACAGACTATTTTTCTGCCATCGAAGTTGTCAGCACGAAATCCCAGCAAACTTATCATCAGCTCATGAAAAAATATGATCTCAACCCCGAGACTTTTGTAATGGTGGGAAATTCACTGCCGTCGGACATCCAGCCGGTTTTATCCCTGGGTGGGACAGCCATCCATGTCCCTGCGGATACCACCTGGGCACATGAGTTGATGGATGACTTTGATAGTACACAGAAAAATTTTTACGAAATCGAACATATCGGGCAGCTTACTGCGCTTTTACCAAAGATCAAATAAAACCCGATACTTTGGAGCAGTAAGTCATATTTTAAATGAAAGCCTGCTCTCCATGCTGAAATTTTTTCTTCACTTCAACGAAGCCCAAACCCTTAACATCTATCAATAGTGGAAAGCCATTGCCAGTCATGCTCTCAAAATCCGATTTCCTATTGTTCCTTGAAGCACCCATGCACCTGTGGGCAAAAACGCACAACCAGCTGCAGCAAAAACCCCTTTCGCCCTACGAACAGCACCTGATGCTGCAAGGTCAGGAGGTTGAAGCACTGGCAAGAGAATACATTGAAACCAACTTGCTGCCCAATTATTCAGATGCCCAGCTTCTCTGGCAGCCCACGTATCATGACAACCAGTTTGAAATCCGTGCTGATGCACTCATCTGGGATAAGACTGGTGATTATTATGACCTTTATGAGATCAAATCTTCAACAGCCGTTCGAACAGATCACGAATACGACCTGACCTTTCAACTCCTCTTGCTTGAAAGCTTTCTGAACATATGCCATGTCTTTATTGTGCATATCAATAAGGATTATCAATACAGCGGCGAAATTGACATCGGGCAGTTTTTTTCAGTAGAAGAAGTTTCAGAAAAAATCGAAAAAAGGCGTGAGAATGTCTTGGCGCTTCGCCAGGCTGCAATGCAAGTCCCCCTGGTGCCGCTGCCCAAGCCCTCCTTTGCCTGCACCAAGCCGCAATCCTGCCCCTGCCCAAACCTGTGCCACCCCAATTTGCCTGAAAACCCGATATACAACATTCCCTATATTGGCAAAAAAGCCCGCACTCTGCGCGAAATGGGAATCACAGATATAAACGCTATCCCAGTTGATTTTCCCCTCAACGATAAGCAGCAAAGACATGTCCAGGCTGTAAAAGAAGCGAAACCCTTGATTGACAAAGATTCTATCCGTGATGCATTAGCAATTTTGGAATACCCGCTGTATTTTCTTGATTACGAAACCTTCAATCCTGCCATCCCCTTGTTTCCTGGTTATCGTCCCTATGAGCATATCGTCTTCCAGTATTCCCTGCATGTCATCCGTGAGCCGGGATCAGACCCACAGCATTTTGAATGCCTGATCACCGATAAAATTGACCCTGCGCCGATGATCGTGAGGGATTTATTGGATCATCTTGGTGATTCAGGCTCAATTATTGTTTGGAACCAGAGCTTTGAAGCACATCGCAATCAAGACCTGGCGGGTCACTGCGAGTCCTTCAGCCCACAATTGGACAGGATCAACGATCGTTTATTTGACCTGATGAAAATTTTCAAGGATGGCCATTATATTCACCCCGATTTCCACGGCAGTGCATCGCTTAAGGCTGTGCTTCCTGTTCTTTGCCCGGAATATCGTTACGAGAATCTACAGATCACCAATGGCGAAGAAACCATGACGATGGTTGCAATTTTCCATCATTTACAAAAGACGATCAGGAGGTCAAATGAACCTTAATGACGCAATATCCCAATTAGAACACCAGGGAAGTGCCATTATCTCCCTTGGGAAAGGCATTTCAATGGCACAAGCCCGGTGGAAACCCAGCCCTGAGGATTGGTCTATTCTGGAAGTGCTCAATCACCTGGTCGACGAAGAAACCCTGGATTTCAGACGCCACTTGCATCACATCTTCTTCACGCCTGACGAAGCCTGGCCAAGCATTGACCCGCAAGCCTGGGTGATTGCTAAAAAATACAATCTAAGAAATCTTGATACAACATTGGAAAACCTTGAGTCCGAACGAGGAAAATCGATCCGCTGGTTGGCGGAACTCAAAGCCCCCAACTGGGATTCTAGCATCCAGATGCCCTGGGGTAAATTATCAGCAGGGGATATAATGGCATCCTGGCTGGCACACGATTTACTCCATTTAC
>LDZU01004257.1_pt1 | contig 10558 bp, 10 predicted proteins | sample 615531 | NCBI WGS metagenome assembly LDZU01 (sample SAMN03408293, study PRJNA278302) | terrestrial metagenome | isolation source: oil reservoir sample SB2 | place: USA: Alaska, North Slope, Schrader Bluff formation | collected 2011-09 | reverse complement strand
ACAGACGACATCGATACGTCCACGCGGTCTGGCCATTGAGATCACAAGAAGGTGATACGACGTGATCCAATATAAAGTATGCTATTCAAGGACATTACCTATTTATATCTGCGGATTCAGATACTGTTCTATAAAGTAATTGTTAGGAAAAATAAGGAGAGATAAAAGTCAGCGTATAGGTCCCCTGAAAACTTGTTGGACTCGGAACCACTTTATTTCGGGTATGTAGTGGAAAATGTGCATTAACCTCAGATTCATTTCTTTGAACAAAACCTTCTTTTTATTACCATAGTTCCTGGAAAATCTCAAGCAGCATTCGGATGGGAGTTAGAAGGTTCAAGATATAATTAACAACCGAAAGCAAGGACGTTGTACGATGCAGGTTATTATTCTCTGTGGGGGTCTTGGAACCCGGTTGCGGGAAGAGACCGAATATCGCCCCAAGCCCATGGTCCCGATCGGAGGTAAACCAATTCTCTGGCATATCATGAAAATCTTTGCTCAATATGGGCATACAGATTTCATCTTGCCGCTCGGGTACAAGGGGAACCTGATCAAGGAGTACTTTTATCACTACCATTTGATGAGTCAAGATGTCTGTGTCAGACTTGGGAATCATCATTCTGTATCATTTCTGCCATGTGATTCAAACGAAACCGAAGACTGGTCCATCACCCTTGTTGATACGGGTGAAAATACTCTGAAAGGCGGCCGATTAAAGCGGGTTGAGAAATATCTCGCCGGGGATGAGGTCATGGTGACCTATGGGGATGGGGTTGCAGATATTGATATCAATAAACTTCTCACATTCCACCGGTTGCACGGGAAGATGGCGACGGTTACCGGAGTATCCCCGGCATCCCAGTTTGGGGAATTGCATATCAAAGGTGATCAGGTTGAGCACTTCAGAGAAAAGCCCTCAACATCCGATCATTATGTCAGCGGGGGCTTTTACGTGTTTAACCGTGCTTTCTTCAATCGCTTGACCCCTGATGGGGCATGCGATCTGGAAGCAGGCCCACTTGAGGACCTTGCTGCGGCAGGAGAACTGATGGTATACAAACATCCCGGAAGGTGGGCGTGCATGGACACAATCCGCGATACGGAATACCTGAATCGGTTATGGGATAACGATGAAGCATTCTGGAAAATATGGTGAGTGGGTGCATGGATCTTTCAGAACTCTATGGTGACAGACGGATTATTATTACTGGGGATACCGGGTTTAAGGGATCGTGGCTTGCACTCTGGCTTCATAATCTTGGAGCCACGGTCACGGGCATAGGACTGAATCCGAAAACCTCCCGGGATAACTACGTTGTCTGTGGACTGGATTCTGTCATAACCCATTACTCGTGCGATATTCGCCGGTACGATAAAATCCTGGAAATTTTTTCTGCAATAGAGCCTGAGATGGTGTTCCATCTTGCAGCCCAACCGTTAGTGCCTGAATCTTACGTTGCACCTCGTGAAACGTTTGAGATCAATACACAGGGTACTGCCAATATTCTTGAAGCGATTCGCCATACATCATCCATTCTGGCGGGGGTGATGGTAACCAGTGACAAATGCTATGAGAACCGGGAGTGGATCTATGGGTACCGGGAAACTGATCCTGTCGGGGGGCATGATCCGTATAGCGCTTCAAAGGGTGCTGCAGAGATTGTCATATCATCGTATATCAGATCTTTTTTCTCAAAAGATGGCACTCCGGCAATTTCTTCTGTACGAGCCGGCAACGTGATAGGTGGAGGAGACTGGTCGGAAAATCGTATTATTCCGGATTTCATGCGATCGCTTGAGGAAAAAAAACCTATCAGCCTCAGAAATCCCAGGGCGGTCAGACCGTGGCAGCATGTCCTTGAACCTCTTTACGGGTATCTCCTGTTGGGTGCGGCAATGATACAAAAGGGGCGTTCATTCAGCGGTGCCTGGAACTTCGGACCATTCCACCGGAATAATTTGACGGTTGAAGAATTAATACGGAAATTTATCGAACATGGCAGAGGCGGGATGATGGAAACACTGAAACACGATACGTTCCATGAGGCCGGGCTCCTCAGCCTGGACATATCCAAGGCAATCTATCAGCTTAACTGGCATCCGGTCCTGGACGTCGATGCTATGGTTCATTTAACCCTGGATGAATATAATATCAAAAACCTAACCCCCGAAGCGGTCTTCGACCAGCGGTGTGCCCATATTGATGAATATATGGATCTTCAAAAAAGGATGTGAAGAATGAAATTCTGTCGTTCCTGTGGTTCACCACTACACAAGCCATTCCTGGATCTGGGTAATTCGCCCCTGTCAAACGGATATCTCTCGGAAGAAGACACTCATGTGATGGAATTTTATTACCCCCTGGAGTGCTATTACTGTCCACACTGTTCGCTGGTTCAACTGGATGAGTTTGAAGCGCCCGATCGGATCTTTTCATCCAATTATGCGTATTTTTCTTCGTATTCTTCAAGCTGGCTGGCTCACTGCAAAACCTATGTCGTGATGATGATAGGGAGGTTCGGCTATGACAAGGATTCCCTTGTGATGGAAATTGCAAGCAATGATGGGTATCTGCTTCAGTACTTCAAAGAGCAGCGCATTCCCGTCAAAGGTGTGGAGCCGGCAGCAGGTACAGCAGAGATTGCCGTTGCAAAGGGTATCCCAACCGATATCACCTTTTTTAATACTGATTATGCAAATAATATGGTCGCCCAGAATGGTCGGGCAGATCTCATCATCGGGAATAACGTTCTTGCACATAACCCGAACCTGAATGATTTTGTTGAAGGGCTACACATCGCTTTAAAGCCCCACGGGATCATCACAATGGAGTTCCCCCATCTTCTCCAGCTTATAGCGAATAATCAGTTCGACACTATCTACCAGGAGCATTATTCCTATCTCTCCTTGCATTCAGTTCAGTATCTGTTTGATGCACATCAGCTCGAGGTCTTTGATGTTGATGAACTCCCCACGCATGGCGGATCACTGCGGATTTATGCGAAACACAAGGCTGATCGGACACAAGAGATGTCCCCTCGCGTCGCAGAAGTGCTGGAGAAAGAGAAACATGCAGGATTACTCGATCCGGCTGCTTACGAAGAATTTAGCAGACGTGTCGAGGCAACCAAGAGAGCGTTGCTTACGTCCCTCATTGCCATAAAAAATGAAGGCAAAACCATTGTGGGCTACGGTGCACCTGCCAAAGGAAACACGCTCCTGAATTACTGCGGGATCAGGATGGACTTTCTTGACTATACGGTCGATGCAAATCCCCATAAGCAAAACCTATTCCTGCCGGGTACGCATATTCCTATAAAACATCCGGACCAGATACAGATCGATAAACCTGATTACATCCTTATCTTGCCATGGAATATCGGAGAAGAGATCATGAAACAACTTTCATTCGTCCGTGAATGGGGGGGGAAATTTATCATCCCTATTCCAGAGGTTAAGGTGATCGATGCATGATCTTTACCAGGACAGCGATCAAGGGTATGTACATCGTCGAACCGGAATCTCTCACGGATGAGCGGGGGTTTTTTGCACGGTCGTTCTGCAAAGAGGAGTTCCAGAAAAATGGACTTGAAACAGAGATTGTCCAGTGTAATATCTCTTACAACAAGAAAAAGGGGACACTCCGGGGGATGCATTACCAGGTTCCGCCATTTGAAGAGGCAAAGATTGTGTCCTGTATCAGGGGATCGATCTATGATGTGGTAGTGGATCTGCGGAGAGATTCACTGTCCTATTGCCGGTGGTTTGCTACCGAATTGAGTGAACACAATTTTAAAATGGTGTATATACCAAAGGGGTGTGCTCATGGTTTTCAGACACTGGAAGACGATTGTATGGTACATTATCAGATGACCGAGTTCTTTCATCCGGAATGTGCAAGAGGAATGCGGTGGGATGACCCAGCAACAGGGATTCTCTGGCCGTATCCTGCCAGGATTATATCTGAGAAAGATCAGAGCTATCTGGACTATATCCTATGAAAACGGTTCTTGTGACAGGGGCGACCGGTTTTATTGGCAGGCATGTTATAGAGCCACTTGTCGGGGAGGGTTTTGATGTTCATTGCGTCTATCGAACAAAAAGACCAGAAACTATTTTTGATGGAGGAGTTGTGACATGGCATCAGGTAGATCTTCTAAATGGTAATGACGTTAAAAATTTATTCGATTCCTTTTCACCTGCATACTTACTTCACCTTGCATGGGACGTGACACCGGGGTCGTACCTTGAATCGGTAAACAATTTCAGCTGGCTTGATTTCAGTCTGCATCTTCTCCGTGAATTTGCTGAATCCGGAGGCACGAGAGCGGTATGTGCCGGAACCTGCATTGAGTATGATGTACGGTATGGTTATTGTATTGAAAATCTTACCCCGACAGTACCATCCACATATTACGGAACATGCAAGCACCAGCTTCAGTCTATTGGTGAAAAGTATGCAGATAAAATGGGTTTCGATTTTGCATGGGGCCGAATTTTTCAACCATATGGACCATACGAATATCCGGCGCGACTTGTTCCCTCGGTTATCCGGTCTCTCTTGAATGATGAGCCTGCACGATGCACACACGGAAATCAGGTCCGTGATTTTCTGTATGTTGCGGATGTTGCAGATGCGTTCGTGGCACTCCTTGATTCTGAGGTAACCGGAGCTGTCAATATAGGTTCTGGAGAACCGGTTTCGATCAAAGAACTCGTGATGCAGATTGCTCACCTTCTGGGCAAAGAGGATGAGATTCTATTCGGTGCCCTCCCGGCACGTGAGAATGAGCCTCCCTTCATTGTCGCTGACACTGGTCGCCTGAAAAAGGATGTCCAATGGCATCAGAGGTATCCTCTCGAGAAGGGGATTATGGAAACAGTCTCATGGTGGAAGAAAATGGGGATACAAGAATGAGTTTTCAAATCAGTCCCGTTTGCGGGTCACGTGATACATTTGCGTTTCTCGAGCGAAACAAAATACCCGTAGTACAGAATATGATCTTTTCCGATAGAAGATCTGCGATTTCTGTGCCGCGAGGGAATCTACATCTTTCCTGTTGCAGATCCTGCGGCTTTATCTTCAATAAGGCGTTTGATATAAATTCAGTGATGTATGGAAATGCGTACGATAACCGTCAACATTTTTCCGAATACTTTAACCAATATATGAAAAAGATCTCGGAGTGCCTTATCTATAGAAAATGCGTAACGCATTCCCGTATCATCGAAGTCGGATGTGGAGATGGTACTTTTTTAAAGTTGCTTCTATCCGATGAACGGAACAGAAACACTGGAATTGGATTCGATCCAAGTTATCGTGGCTCAGAATCCGACTGCAACGGGAGAGCCCGGTTTATCGTTGATTATTACGATCAGAGATATGCTGATTTCAGTGCAGATGTGGTTGTCTCCCGTCATGTGATCGAGCACATTGCCGGTCCCATAGATTTTTTGACGAGCATTCGGAATTCGCTTAACAAGCAGAATAATTCGACAATATTCCTCGAAACGCCTGATGTCAGGTGGATTCTTGAAAATAACACTTTCTGGGACTTTTGCTATGAGCACTGCTCCTATTTCTCACCCGAATCTCTTTCATTTGCATTGAGGGTTGCAGGTTTCAGACCCATTGAACTGATCAAGACATTTAAGAGGCAGTATATGCTGTCCGTTGCAAAACCCATGGAAGTGAACTCTTGCAACGAACTCTGGGATCAGTCGCAGACCGAGATTCCTGATTTGGCTGAAAAATATGCACAACATGAGCAGGATTTTGTGAAGAATAGCCGGTCCCTCCTGAAGGATTTAAGTGAAACGGGTGCAATTTTCCTGTGGGGCGCAGGCGCGAAAGGCGTCATGTATGCAAATATGATCGATCCTGATTCCGAATTTATCTCCGATATTGTGGATGTTAATCCTGACAAACAGGGAAGGTTTATTCCCGGGAGCGGACATATGGTAATCTCTCCGGACCAGCTTCCGCAAAGCGGGTTGGTAATTGTCATGAACGAGAATTACATCGACGAAATTAAAAAACAAATTTCTTCTGACGGAAAAGTCATACGGTTATGTTCTGTCCACAGCATTGGACGGCAACTAGCCTGAGCAGTTTCAGGGACATCATCAGAAAATGGAGATATTAAGATGGATCCGAAGACGTTTCAAGACGAATGTGATGAGCGGATTAAAAGTTATGTGCACGATGAAGAGTTGCAGCAGTCATCGAACTCGTTTATGGATAATACAATTCGCACAAAATATTCATACAACTTCTCCTGGATGGGGCGGCCTATCATTCAGTATCCTCAGGATATCATGGTGATGCAGGAGATCATCTGGAATGTAAAGCCGGATCTCATCGTCGAAACCGGCATTGCGCATGGAGGATCTTTGATATTTTACGCCTCGATGCTGGAGTTAATAGGGGGGGATGGGGCGATCCTTGGCATAGATATCAATATCCGGGAACACAATCGCCGGGAGATTGAAAAACATCCGATGTTTGAGCGAATCACAATGATTGAGGGTTCAAGTGTAGATGCACGTGTGATCGAAGAGGTGCGTAAATATGCACAGGGGAAGAAACGGGTTCTGGTCGCCCTTGATTCTCTGCACACTCATGACCATGTTTTGCAAGAACTTGAGTTATATTCGCCGCTTGTGACAAAAGGAAGTTACTGTGTGGTCTTTGACACGATTGTCGAAGATTTGCCTGAGGTCTACTCGAACGACCGACCCTGGGGAAAAGGAAATAATCCAAAAACCGCTGTCCGGGAGTTCTTAAAAAAGAGTGATCGGTTTGTCATTGACAGAGATATTCAAAATAAACTGTTGATCACCGTCGCCCCGGACGGTTACTTGAAATGCATCAAGGATTGAAGAGTGTGGAAGTATACCTCCATTACAAACTGGTGGGGATCCAGCTATAGGAGACTAATTGCAGATGTCGTAGCGCACACATGATACGGAAATGCCGATACATATGATAATCGATGCAAAAACGCTCTTCCGCACCATGGTTTCTTGCTGGGCTCTCTATATGGTGCGAATCTGTCCTGCTGGGTGATTATGGCTTTTGAACGTGTGAATTATGGTTGCGATGCGGTAAAATGGTGGTAAGTAGTGAATAGTTTTCGGGATACGTTAACGGTCGAGCCTCTTGTCAGTGTGGGCATCCCGACGTATAACAGGCCGGTCGGATTGCGGCATACCCTTGAGTGCATTACCGGGCAGACTTACAGAAATCTAGAAATTATTGTTTCGGATAATTGTTCCCCGGGACCGGAGACCGGGATGGTGGTCAGGGAATTTATGGCGAAGGATCCCCGGATCCGGTATTATCGGCAGGAAGTGAATAAAGGACCCACTTACAATATCCAATTTGTCATCGAGAAGTCTACCGGCGAATATTTCATGTGTGCTGCGGATGACGATGGGTGGAAAGATACCTGTATTGAAAAGTGTCTCCAGGAGTTTTTCAAGAATGATTCACTTGTCCTGTGCTATAGCGAGGCTGCGAAAATAAGCGGCACTTCGCAACAAGAGGATATATTGACATCAGATATAACAACAGCAGGCATGGGAAAAATGTCGGGCATCAAAAAATTACTTCTTAATCAATATCGAAATATCGAGTTCTATGGTCTGATTAAGACGGATGTTGCGCGGTCATATATTTTCAAAAATTTTTTTGGTGAAGACAACACGTTCGTTTTATTCCTTGCTCTGCATGGGCAGATTGGAAAAACTGAGCAGGGATTATTTATCAATGGGCCGGGCTTTGCTGGCTGCTCCCCAGCCAACACGACTCAGTCTCTGGGTCTTCATAGACTAAATAACTACTTTGGATATATATTTTTGATTTTTAACTCGATCAAAATGCTTTTTGAATACAAATTCGATCTCACTGTTTTTGAAAAGATTGGGGTGACATTACTGATTCTTCGGAAAGCGATTACAATAAGGTATCTGGCTGCAATTAAGTTAGGGTTTACCTCGCTTTTCGAGGATCTAACCGGTTCAATGAGGTAAGATGTGGTTGTTTCAGTCAGTCTTCTAACAGATGCTATATGCCATGTAGTCATTCACCATATCCTGATATGATGCAGGTGAAATGTCTGATGATAACAGCCCTCATTGTATACGCCCACTCCTTTTTGACCAGAGTATATAAAGAAAGGCTCATTCGTTTTTGCCCACCCATGACCAAACTCCTCCTCATACGCATCGCGGTGAGGAGGAAGTCAAGAGGTGTATTCCATGACGAATGTCAAAACGATACTCGAGTCCTATGAGCGCACCGGCTCATATCGAAAGACCGCCTGTGAGGTTGGTGTGGCCCATAACACTGTCAGACGATATGTTCTTCGGGCTCAGGCTGCACGGGAAGGAACGATCGATGCGATCATTCCAGAAACCAGGGATATTATTCAACCCTGTCGGGTCGTCACCGATGAGATCCGAGGAATAATCCATCGGATCCTCGAAAAGAATCGGCATAAGAAGAAGAAACAGCGGTGCAATGCTAAGTTAATCTGGCGCTATCTGATCAGAATAGGTCATTCACTCAGTTATACGACGGTCAAACGTGAGGTTGCCAAATGGAAAGAAATACATGGGTACCGTGAAGTATTCATCGCGCAGGAAACCAATGAAGGGCAACGTGCTGAGTTTGATTTTGGCACGACCTGGCTTACTTTTGACACTGGTCCTGCACAGGCTCCTATGGCATCATTTGTGCTCAACAACTCGCTGTATCGGTTTTCTCTCCTCACTCATCGTGAAACCCTGATGGATATCATTGAAGCTCATATTGCCTTTTTCAATGAGATCGGCGGTGTACCTGAGACCATCTTCTATGACAATCCAAAAACGATCATGATCAATCCAAAGGTAAATGGATGGAACCAGAGATTCCTTGCATTTTCCGCGCACTATGGATTTACCCCGCATGCCTGTACCATCCGGTCCCCCAATGAGAAAGGAACCACAGAGGAATCTGTCAGATACGTTCGTCAGTCCGTCTTTGCAGAACAATCGGTGTTTCCCTCCACTCATGAGGCAAATCAGTTTCTGAGGGAGAAACTGGACGAGATGAATGGTTATCCCGTCTACCGCCGTTCACTGACTCCTCATGACGGACTTGTTGAGGAGAGAAACCACTTCAAACCTCTTCCAACACTGGACTATGCAAACTACATCATCAAACAAGCACGCATCTCAAAATACTCGATTGCAACCTTTGAAACGAACAAATACTCTGTTCCTGAACAGTATCCGGGAAAAACGGTTACGTTGAAGATCTTCCTCGACCGGATCGAGATGATCGATTCTGACCAGATTATGGCAACCCATCCGCGATTGTATGGCAGAGATGACTATTCTCTGGATATCTGCCACTATCTTCAGACCTTCGAGTATAAACCCGGTTCTCTTGCCAACTCACGGGTCTTCAAACAACTGCATATAACCATTCAACGGCTGTACCATGATTTCTATGCCGATAAACCAAAGGAGTTCCTGCCTCTGCTCTGCCTGCTCAAAGAGTATCCGGCAGAATCGATTGTCCGGGCAATCGACCTCCTCGAAGCCTATGGTATGGTCCCAAACCATGATACCGTTCGCTGTATCCTCACCCAACAGCCGTTTCAGATTGCAGAACCCATCAGCTGTCCTGGAATGGATATCACCGTTGAACAGCCGGATCTCACGGTGTTTAATCGATTGATGGGGGTGTAAGAGGATGGCACCCGATGCACTTATTGATCTCTGCCGTACACTCAGGATATCGGGTGTAGCTTCCTGTTTCGAGGAACTTCCATTGACTCAGGAGACGGAAGAGATACGGTCATTTCTCCTCCATGCGCTGAAGACAGAGATCGAACTGAGAGCCGGGAGACGGCGACTCAAATCTGTCCGGACCGCAGGATTTCCAACCCTGAAACGGTTTGATGATCTGGATGCAACACTGCTTCCCGATGATGGAAGACGATATCTTCCAATCCTGAGCTCTCTTTCGTTTCTTGAGGAACACCGAAATATCCTCATGATCGGCAATTCAGGTACCGGAAAAACTCATCTTGCAATCGCGACAGGGATTTGTGCGTGTGAGCAGGATTTTCGGGTTCTGTTCAAGAGTACAGCGGGTCTTGTTCACGAGATGATCGAAGCAAAACAGGAAAGACGGTTAACGGGGCTCCAGAGGATGCTGAAACGGGTTGATCTGCTGATACTTGATGAGATGGGATATGTGACGTTTGATCCCCAGGGTGCTGAACTGCTCTTTCAGATGCTGGCCTCACGCCATGAAGCATCCAGTACCATTGTTACATCGAACCTGATGTTCTCAGATTGGATCAAAGTCTTCCATGATCCGATACTCACTGCTGCTCTTCTTGACAGGATTACCCATCGGGCTCTGGTGATGAATATGAATGGTACCAGTTTCCGGCAACGGTGAGAAATTAGATATCATTATATACGATTGAGCATTACTGTGAATTCAAGTGGGCAAAAACGAATGGGCCCTGTGGGCAATTTTGAATGGGCGTGT
>LDZU01000176.1_pt1 | contig 10568 bp, 10 predicted proteins | sample 615531 | NCBI WGS metagenome assembly LDZU01 (sample SAMN03408293, study PRJNA278302) | terrestrial metagenome | isolation source: oil reservoir sample SB2 | place: USA: Alaska, North Slope, Schrader Bluff formation | collected 2011-09 | reverse complement strand
AGAATACACCGAAAAGTTGACTAATTTTGAGGCCAAAGATGACCAGCTGGAGCCTTTTGACCCTAATAAATTAAGATTAATCTGTATAGATTTTATTTCGTGAAGAATTGCATAGTAAATAATTTCAAAATATTTTTAATAATAAAATTCAAAAAACATTTATAATCATAGCATTTTGATAATTTTCACCTAGATAGCAATGTGGAGCGCTGATATTATTGAAAGTATTAATAATGAAGTAAGGGGTTTATTGTATGATGTTTCTAAAAATAATTTAATAAAACTTGGTTATATGAAGAGAGTCAATCCTAATTTTTATAGAAGAACCAAAGTAAATATTATAACAATAAATGAAGAAATTGTTGAAGCCTATAATTATAAAATATTAAATAGATACACATATGCTGCTCTCTCCAAAGAATATCTCGGCATAATAAAAACGCTCCAAAAAATATAGTTTTTTATTTTATCCAGATCTTTCTTAAATAAATTTTAATTAATTTATAAATATTTATGTTTATTATTTTTAAATGGACTACATTCTAGTAAGCATATTTTAATTAAAAAATATAATAGATTTTTTTAAAATTGTTAGGTTGAGGTAAAAATTTATGATTTACGATGAAAATAAATATACTTTAATTGGATTGGAAAATCTTATTTTATTTGGAATTTATTTGCTTTTAAAAAAAGGAGATGTATGTACTTTTGAAAGACTTGTAGCAGAATGTTTTTCTCAATTTCCAAAAGTTTTTGCATTTAAACGTTATCCAGAGTGGCCTGATTCTTTAAAATTTGATCGACCTTTAAGAAAGTTAAGAGAAAAAGGAATGATTGTAGGGACTATCAAAGATTCCTTTTCACTCACAGAATTTGGAAAAAGCAAGTCAATTGAAATTGAAAATTCTTTAAAAAGAGTAAATCAAAAGTCTCATAAAAGAAGAAAAGATATTCAAGAAAGAAGCTTTGATGACCGATTAATTGCTTATTTAAAAGAAAGCAATTTGTTTAAAGAATATCTTAACGATTCTTCTAATTTTTCTATATCGGAACCAGAATTTAGAAAATTATTAAGATGCACGCTTGAAAGTCCTATTAGAATAATAAAACAAAATCTAGAGTATTACAAAAAAACTGCTAATTTTTATGGGGAGAAAAAGATATATGAGTTTCTTCTAAATTGTGAAAAACAATTTATAAGGAGGTGATTGTATGGCTAAGGATTTACCTATAAATTCAAGGATAGTCGAGCAAATGTCTAAAGCAACTATTAAAAATCTAATTGATGGTATTGTGGAGCTAGTTACAAATAGTGATGATAGTTATAGACGACTTGAAGAAAAAGGTCAAAATGTCTCCGGAATAATTGAAATTCATGTAGTAAGACAAAGAGGAGGTATTTGTAAACAACTTATAGTTACAGATTTTGCTGAAGGAATGAGTAGGGAAGAGTTAGAAGAAGCGATAGTTTTTGCAGGAGAAACCAAATTGGGGGCAAGCATTAGAGGATTATTTGGAAGAGGATTAAAAGAAACAATAATTGCATTAGGTGAAGGGGAAATTAAAACAATTAAAGATGGAATATGTAGCAAGACTAAATTATGGCTTGACCAGAAAATCCATAAACCTCAGTATGATGATGAAAAATTATTGGAGACTATTTATACTAACGAACCCAGTGGGACTTCTATAAATATTAAAATAACAAATGAAAAAATTAAAATTACTACTTATACTAATTTTAAAGATCAACTTATGAAGCATTTCGCATTAAGAGATATTAATTCTTCCTTAAATAGAAAGATAAAATTAATTTTTGAGGATTTGCCAAGAAATCTAAAGAATATAGTAGAATTGAAATTTGAAAGACCAAAAGGTAAATTGATTTTAGAAGAAATAAAATATCTTCCTATTTATAATGATAAAGTTAAAATTACTATCTATGAAAGTCCTGTACAATTAGATTCTCCTAGAAATAATCCATGTGGGTTAGCAGGAATATTAATAAAGACAGGTGGTTGTATATTAGATAATCAATTATTTAGGTTTGATGCTGATTCTGCGGGATTTTATTTTTATGGCGAAGCAATTTGTTATGGCTTGGAAAAAAGACTTAGAGAAGGAGAAAAAGAAATTCTTGATCCTAATAGAAATGGGATAGAATTAAGGCACGAGTATTCAAAAATATTAGCCAAGGTTATTGAGAGAGAGCTGGAACCTTTAATATTTGAAAAGAGAAAACTAATAGAAAGTACTCCAAAAAAAGAGATAAAAAGTTCAACAAAAAGTATGCTCGAAAAATTGTGTAATTTACTGAATGAATTAGCTCAACAAGAACTTGACGATTTGCCTGATTATATATTTGAACCAGAAAGTGTTGATATTGACCAGTTAATAATTAAACCTGAATATGCAAATATCCCGTTGGATATACCTCGTACTTTTACAATTTATGCTCCAACAGAAATTATAAAGCGAGAAAGAAAGCAAGCTATTATAAAATCTGATAACTATAATATTCGTCCATTGTCTTCTATAGTTAAACTAGAACAACATAAAAAATACCCGGAAAGGCTATGGTGCAGATATTTTAAAGTAGTAGGGATATCTGAAGGAGCAGAGGGAACTATTTTTGTAGAATTAGGCAATGAAAAAGCATTTTCAAAAGTTAAAGTGGCTCCTTTTAAGGAAAAGAAAAGGGGGAAAATTTCAGGGAGCAAGAAGGGCTTTATTTCGAATATTGTTCCCGATCCACTTAATGATCCACCTCAAAGAGTAGTATATCAAGATGGAATTATTAAAGTTTATACAAAATTTCCTTCTATTTCAAAATTTATTGAAAGTAATTTTGATAAAATTGAAACAGCAGAAGGAAGATTATTATTATCGGAATTAGTAGGAGAAGCATTTTGTAAAGAATTAGCAATAAAAGGGATAGAAAATGGAAAATATTTAAAAGTAGCTGGAGCTGAAATCGATTCTTTCAATGCCACTATAAACGAATTACAGAAAAAATATTTACATAAAATTCAGGAAATAATATTTGCTTGGAAATTTTAACTGTGGAGAATAGGTATTTAAAAAAATGCTTATTTATTTAGGCTGGGGTTTATTAATATGGAATCCTGGGGTCTTAACACAAATAGTTAGAGAATATACCGAAAAAGCTTATTAAAAAATAATCACAATCCTTAGAAAGTAAATCGAAAAATCCCCTGTGTAGAATAGTTATTAGTAAAAATATATGCCTTTAATTTTTATATCACTCTGGAGGTGGTTTTGTGAAAGAACCAATTAAATGGTTTGAAGAAGCTATCTACTCAAATAAATATAATGGAAAAGTAATTATTCAAATAAAAGATTGCATATTAGAAGATCGTTTTGATATTGATAAGTTTGTTAATTGGGTATTGAATGAAATAGAGAACAATGAGGAGTAAAATTGAAATGAGTGAGATTAAAAAAATTACTATTTCAGGGTTTCGGGGAATAAATTTTCCTCCTTTAGAACTTGATTTCCAAAAAAATGGGAATATTCAATCTATGATGATTTATGGTAAAAATGGTAGTGGTAAAAGCTCTATTGTCGATGCATGGGAGTGGTTATATACAAATAAGATAGAACATCTTGCTAGAGAAGGGGCAGGAGAAAGAGCTTTTCCACATAAGAAAGCTAAGAATAACCAAACATGGATAGAAGTTGAATTTGTTAATGATAAAATAGGGAAAATCAGATGTCAATACAATCCAGAGCAAATAACTAAACCTATTATTGATGGAAATTTATCAGCAATGAAGAGATATATACAACACCCTTGTCATTTAAGGTACCGCGATATTACTAATTTTGTTTACAATACAAAAGCAGAAAAATATGAAATATTATCACAACAAATGGGATTTGGTAAAGCAATTAATATTCAGAATAATTTACAAGCAGGAGATAAGATTTTAGCGGATAAGATAGAAAAATTAAAAATTGATTTAGAGAATTCTTGTAAAGACTACTATGAAGCTTGCAAAGAAAAGCCCCAAGACATATCTCCTTTTATGGAATTATTAAATAGTATTCTAAAGAAACATGGAATAAGCATTATTAAAGATATTACCGATACAGAGCAATACATTGAAAAATTAAGAAAAAGAGTGGAAGAAGATGATATAACTAAAGAGCTTCAAATACTTAAAGATGTCCAAAAAATTATTAAATCTTTTTATCCAATAGAGAATATATGTGAAAAGCTTTCTAAATTTCAAGAAGATTTAATAGAGTTTAAACAAGATGAAGAAGAAATTTCAAAACTTATTTTGATAGATTTATATGAAAAAGGAATTGAAGCAATAGAATACCTTAAGCAATATGATAATGTGTGTCCTCTTTGTGATCAATATTATGAAGGAAATTTGCTAGCACATATCAAAGGGAAAAGAAGCCATTTAGATAAATTAAGTAGTAAAAGAGAAGAACTAGAGAGTAAAAGAAAAGAACTTTTATCACTTTTTGATGGAATAATTTATAAATTTAACTACACACTTTTAAATTTTGAAGACAAAGAAATTGAGCCCACGCTTATGCAGTTTAGGGATTGTTTAAAAAAACTACTTTCTCCTGTTGAGAACTGCAAAAATAAATTAGAACAGAAAATAGAAAATATTGATAAAAGTATTAATTTTATGACAAAAGAGGATATTAAAAAATTTAATTTTCTGATCGATTCAGAAGAGCAAATAAAAAAGGTTATTTTAGAGCGAATAAAAAAAATAGAGCAAGATGAGTCTAGAAAAATTTTAGTGGAAGACTTCCAGAAAGCTAGTAAACTATGGGAAAATTTCTTTAAATGGAATAAGTTAAATAAGAAAATAGCAAAATTTGAAGAAATAAAAAACGATTATGAGCAGATAAAAGAGGATTATATAAAAGACGCGAAAAAAGGTGTACAAGAATCTTTTGATATAATTTGCTCTGATGTAGCTGATTATTTTAATATATTAGAAAAAGAGAGTGATATTCTTAGTGAACCTAAGATAAAATTATATTCAGAAAGAGATAAAGCAGTTGAACTTGAAGTTATATTTGGTGCAGAACCGATAAGTCCAGCTTATAAGTATTTGAGTGAATCACAATTAAATAGTTTTGGACTTTCAATATTCTTAGCTTCTGTTAAACACTTTAATCCTGATTTCAAATTTATTATCTTAGATGATGTAATTAATAGTTTTGATATATATAAAAGGCCACTTGTAATTGATGTTTTAGCAAAGAATTTTCAAGATTATCAGATTTTACTCCTAACACATGATTCTATTTGGCTAGACCAGCTTCAGAAGTGTTTCCCTAAGTGGATAAAGAAACAATTTTCTGGTTGGGATTATTTGATAGGTCCAAGGGTTTATCCTGGTAAAAACTGTTTTGAACAAACTAACGAATTGCTTTTACAAGATAAACCTATTGAAGCAGGTTGGCTTTTTGGTAGATATTTAGAGTATATACTTCAAGAGTTGTGTGAAAATTTAGAGACTCAAGTAAAGTATAATAAAAAAAACGAATATTGCCTAACCTATCTTTTTCAATCATTTAGAATTAGAATGCAGAAAAAACTAGAAAAACAAAATTCAGGCCACTTAATTGTCAAAGAAATAATAAATTTTGAAAATAATATTGGGTTTAGGAATTTTTGTGACCACTGGAAAGAATCTGGAACTGAGTATAGTTCGCAAGAAATTAGATATATTGTTCAACATTGGAGGGAAATTGAATCTAAAATTGTATGTGATAAATGTCATAAATTTATAAAATATGAAAAAGTAAACGGGTATGAACATATCTCTTGTCCTTGTAGAAAATTAAACCTTAAAGAATCCAAATGGTATCAATAGGGGGTTTTAAGAAATAAAAATTACTACAGATAGGTCTAATATAATAACTTACTAAGGAAGATAAAAAGCGAGGGAGATTTGGGATTAGGTTTTGAAAAATAAGAATTGTCAATTCAAGATTTTATATCAGGACCAACAGTTGTCTATAGTATCTTATTTTCAATGATAGGGGGGAGTTAAAGAATAGTTTTTTTGTAGGAGAGAAAGGGATCAGGCTTCACATATTCACACGTTTATAAAACCCATTTTAAAACTTTAAAGATAATAAATAATACTCTTATTATTGCAATTTACATTTCTAATTTGATAAAATGATAAAAATTATTATAAACAAAATATAAAGTAAAACCCACAAGAAATGGAATCATATCAAGTATTACTCAAGCTTTAAAATATATAATATTAAATACTAACAGTAGACATATAATCAATTCAGAGAATTTAGTTAATTAATTTTAAAATAAAGATTATATGTAATCATAGTTTAGGGGGGTAATAATGAAGGTTAAATGTCCTAAATGTGGTTTCGAGGATGAGGGGAATTTCTGTAGTCAATGTGGATTTCCTTTGTCGCAGAAAGAAGAAAAAAAGAAATTAAACACAGTAAATCAAAACAATTTTGATCCAACAAAGAATAATATATCTTCTGATATTGTTGAATGGACTGAAAAATGTCCTATATGTAAAAACGGAAAATTATGTCATATTAAACAAAAAGGGTTTTTAGGTTTTTCTTCTATGGATGTTTTAAAGTGTTTGAACCCAAGTTGTCAAGCAATTTTCCTTGAAATAAATAATAGTAGTGGTAAAAAGTATAAATTAACCGAATGTAAAGATAAAAGTAATAATTTGTTAAAAAAATATAAAAACAAACTACTTTGGCCAGATGAATGGAAAGCAATTGCCTACGGCGGTATTAGTAATACAGAACAAAAAGAAAAAGACTTTGAAGAATGGCTGAATCAGATTAAAGAAGGTAATGTTAAAGTTAACATGGAAACCGTCGACGCTCCTATTATTCTCAAAAAAGGAGAAGACTTTTATGTATCATTTTCCAACATGTCTCTAATGGAACCAAGATCTGTCACAAGGGGTGGATATGGAGGACCAAGTTTTCGTGTAGTTAAAGGAGTTTCCTTCCGTTTAGGCCAGTTTAAGTCATCTTCTCAGGAGGAATTAAAAACAATTGACCAGGGAACTTTTGCCCTAACAAATAAAAGAATAGTATTTCTGGGTTCTAAAAGAACAATTAATATTAATCTTAATAAAATAATATCAATGAACCCATATAAGGATGGTATTTCTGTAAGTCAAGAAGGTAAAAAAAAGACTCAATATTTCATAGGGATACCTAAAGCAGAAATGACTTTCACTATTAATAACCGAACATATCAAGAACCATTCTCAGGTTTAATATTAATTTATTTAATAGAGGGATTAGCAAAACAAAACATTTAATATTAAAGAAATAAGAAAAAAAGAAGTAAGAAAGAATAAGAAAGGGGTTAGGCTTCACAAATTCTGATTTTTATTTATACCTCAGTAAGAAAGACTCTTGGCAGAACATTAATATGGAAAAACCTATAGAAATATCAGGAAATACATTAATTATTTCTGATTATCTTTGGATGCCTCTTCTTAGAGATATGGGAGAAACTTATTTTATTCCAACTAATAGAATACTTGAGCTAAAAAACAAGCTGATCCAGCTTAATATTTTCCAAATGAAAAACAACTATCCTTCTACGAGTATAGATGGATTGCAATAAGAAAGGGGTTCAGGCTTCACAAATTCATATAATAGATATACCAATATTTATAATTAAATATTGTTAGTTGCCTGGCGAATAGAGGGTTTTAAATGAATGTATTTCAATTTATTTTACATTTAGGGATAATAAATATTGTTTTTAGTTATGTCTGGAAGTGGGTTTTTGTATTACCCAGTGCCCTTTTGTTTTTATTGATTAAAATCGATAATGCAAGCTATATTGTAAAAGCATTTGGATCTTATTTGCTGTCCTCCCTCACAGCTATACTAACATTAATAGCAATACAAGATAATCCAACTATCTTATCAGCTCTTCTTTTTTCTTTTATTAGTATATTTGTTCTATATATGGGTTATGCTAGAATAGAACAGGGGACGGTTCTCTGTTTCATTATAGATATTAATTTAGCGAATGAATTATTTGATTTATTAATAAAAAGGGTTAATAAAATATAGAAGGGGTCAAATCTTTAGAGGTTGTCCTGGAGGAAAAGAGAAGGGAGATAACAAAAGAGTGGATTAATTCCGGAAGGATACCCACTACTCCAGAGACATCCATTATTGACGAGGCAAAAGTAAAAAGTGTTATACAGAATTATTGGTTAGCACTTTCCAACCGGCAATATGAATTAGCTAAAAGTTACTGTATACCATTCGGAAATTTTTACAATTTAGCTGAAGAATATCAAAATATGCCTTATTTTGGATCTATAACTGTAGTATTTACTTCTTACATTAACTGGATAAAAATAACCGGAAATAATACCACTGTAAATACCAACATTACTATAGTGTCACTGTTTGTTTTGGGGATATTTGTGCGGAGGAAAGTGAAACACTTTACAATTATTCTATGGATTTAAGGATTTAATTAAAAGTAATGGAACTTGGAAACTTATATAAACAGGGAGTATATCATAAATCAAACAGAGAACCGCCCCCTGTTTGACTCCTGTTTGACTGTTTGATGTTTGATTTATCGAATTACCAATATTTAGGAGAATATTACCAGGACAAGGGTCAAAAGACAAAAGACTTTATAAGAAAAATATTTAAGGAAGGGGTTTGAATTATGAAAAGGAAATATTTTCTGGTGGTTTTGCTTTTGATATTAGTTATGTTTCTAGTAGGTTGTAGCGGGATAACAACTCCAGATCCTCACGAAGTAGGTGGAGATTTTTATATATGCGAAAATCTACTTAAAGGGTATTATACTGCTCTTAGTAATCGAAATTATACTCAGGCGCTTTCTTATTGTAAACCTGGTGGCGTTATGTATAAATTTGCTAATAGTATGTGGAATTTAGCATTGGATTATCCTGAGTTTTATCATACCTACCAGATTTATAATGTTTATAATTTTTCTCATCCAACACCATATTATGTTAATGCTGAATATGATTTTTCTGCTACACAGCATGATATATACGGTGGAACATACGGTACCGAGTATCATTACGGTTTTCCAGTTACATTTGAAAAAATTAATGGAGAATGGAAAATATCCTAAAAATCAAAATTTAGTATGTTGAAAAAACAGGATTTGGAGACCTTCTTGGAAGTTGATAGAAAAAATTAACTAAAGGTAAGAAAGGCAAATAAGAGGCAAAATTTTAACATTCTTATCATAATAATGAGCTCCAAAAAACAAAAGGGGAAAAAGGGGACAGGCTACTTTTTATTGTCAAAACTCCTTGAGGTTGTCCTGGAAGAAAATAGGAGAGAGGTAATAAAAGAGTGGATTAATTCCGGAAGGATTAATAATATAAATAGCGAGACATAAAATATTTTGCCTATAATCCTATTACCTGTTGCAAAAAGAGAACTTAGAGGCGTTTTTAGAAGATAGCAATATATTTATACAGTTAACTAATAATTTGTTTAGATAAAGGTGCTTAAAATAGATTTTAGCGTTATCTTTATAAAAATTAGGGGGTTTAAAAAGATAATGAAAACATTTGAAAGAATTTTTCTTTATTCGGCATTAGCTATATTATTTTTTTATGTGTTTTTGGTAGATGGAAATGTTGAAAGTCAAGAGCTTAGCCTGGGTCAATATATCACAGCTAGGAGGATAGACATTGTGGATGATGAGGGGCGACCAGTTATTATGTTACGGGCCAATGAAAACGGTGGAATGATAAATATTGCCAACAAAAAAGGAGACCCCACTTTTCTTGTTACTATGGGTGTTGATGAAAACGGCAGTGGGGGAATACAGATTAACGACGAAGACGGCAATCTTGTTGCTTTAATGATGGGTACTAAACGAGGTGGAGCGATGAGAGTTAGTAACAAAGACGGCTGTGGTGCTTTTATGGCAGCCGATGAAGAAGATGGTGGGTCAATAGTTATTCACGACGAAGACGGCAATCCTGTTGCTTTAATGACGAGTAATAAACGAGGTACAATGATGATTTTTGGTAGCAAAGACGGCAATCCTCTTGTCATGATAGGAGCTACTCCTAAAACTAATGATGGATATATATATATTTACAATAAATATGAGCAGGCTGTTGTCGCAATGGAAACTGCTGAAGCCGATGATGGACAAATAACGGTTACTAACAAGTATGGTAAAGTGATCGGTAGCCTACCTTAGAATCACAAAAATATCTAAGTGCCATTCCGATACAATGATATTCACGACGACAAGAACAAAGAAGTAATAAATAATTTTAGGGATTAAATAATTAAAATAGTAATTAAAGTAAATTAAAATAGAAAATTAAAATAGTTAAAATAGGGACAGACACCTATTTTGACAGATATTTGTCGAATTACCAGTATTTAGAAGAATATTACAAATAGAACAGGGGATGGTTCTCTGTTTCAAATATTTTGGTCAATAACTCTTCAGAGAACTGTTCTGGCTCTTTTAGCTTCTGGTAACTCTTGAGCGGTATCTCTCCTGTTTTAC
>LDZU01000389.1_pt1 | contig 10572 bp, 13 predicted proteins | sample 615531 | NCBI WGS metagenome assembly LDZU01 (sample SAMN03408293, study PRJNA278302) | terrestrial metagenome | isolation source: oil reservoir sample SB2 | place: USA: Alaska, North Slope, Schrader Bluff formation | collected 2011-09 | reverse complement strand
TAGATATTAATCCCTTATTGGTATCGCCGGACGGCCGGGTGACGGCTGTGGATGCCTTGATTGTGCTGGGGGACCGCGAGCAGCAGAAGATAACCCATGTTCCCGTGGGACCTTTGGCGATAAGAGATCTGTTCTATCCCAAATCCATTGCCTTCGTCGGAGCTTCTGATGATCTCAGCAAGTGGGGGCAATTAATGTTTACCAATGTTATTGCGGGTAACTATGAGGGAAAGATTTATCTGGTTAATCCAAAAGGTGGAGAGATCGCCGGAAGACATGCCTTTAAATCCGTTATAGAAATTCCCGACCCCGTTGATCTGGCTGTGATGACTATTCCGGCCGGCAAAGTCCTTACGGTTATTGATGAATTGAAGCAGAAGGCGATTAAAAATGTATTGCTCATTTCATCCGGTTTCGGGGAAACTGGAGCCGAAGGCAAAGCCCTTGAGGAGGAACTGGTAAAAAAAGCACGCGAAGCAGGCATTTTAATTCTTGGCCCCAATACAATGGGTATATGCAATCCACACATCTCTCTTTATTGCACCGGGACGCACGTTCGCCCGAAGGCTGGAGATACCGTTTTAGTTGCTCAATCCGGTAACCTGGGAACGCAATTACTGGCCTTTGCGGAAAAGGAAGGCATTGGAATTCGTGCCTTCAGTGGTTCCGGCAATGAGGCCATGATTACGATGGAGGACTATATGGAATGCTTTGAAGTGGACGACATGACCAAGACAGTGGTTATGTATATCGAAAGCATTAAAAACGGCCGGAGATTTTTCGAATCAGCCAGACGAGTAGGCCGGAAAAAACCTGTAATTGCTTTAAAAGGCGGGCGCGCATGCGGCGGCAAGCCATACGGGAGCTATGGCCTCCAATATCAAGGTATTCGAGGCGGCCTGCCAACAGGCGGGTGTCATTCAGGCGCAACAGTCAATGGATTTGCTGGATCTGTCCGCGGCCTTTTCCTCTCTGCCGCTACCCAAGGGGAATAGAGTGGCTATTCTGACATTGGGTGGAGGATGGGGGGTTGTCGCTTCTGATTTATGTACGGAAAATAGTTTGGTGGTTCAACCGTTATCAAAAGAAATAGTCGAAAAAATCAACCATTGGTTGCCTCCGTTCTGGAGCCATGCCAATCCGATAGACTTAGTGGCGGAAAAAAACGCGGATATTCATATGGCGATCATTGAAGAGTTGCTGCAGTGGGAAGAATGCGACGCGATCATCTACATGGGCATTATCGGCAGACGGGTGACGATCAAATCGGTTCTGGAATCAACCGTAAAGGTGGATCAGAAATATGATCCCAAAATGGTGGATGAAAATTTAGAGCTGCTGAAAGTTTATGAACACGAACTGGTCAATAAAACCGTGCGAATCATGGGGGAATACCATAAACCGGTGATCGGTGTCTATTTTCTCACCGATGAGATGACACGTACGGTTATCGAAATTGAAGATCAAAAATACAAAGGAATTGTTTATCCGAGTCCGGAAAGAGCCGTTAAAGCTTTGGCCAAGATGCATCAATATTCTGAATGGCTGAAAGAGTCGAAAAAGTAGCGAACGGTTTCAATAGCCCGGAGGTCGCGCAACGTTTGCCACGGGTTATAGGTTATTGGAATCAGGCGACAAAAATGGGATTGGAAAATATCCAGGGGCGAACTTTTCCGGCCAATTTTAAATAAACTTCCACGCGATAGACACCGGTTTCCTTAACCGGTATGGATAAACGACTGGAAACAGCCTGAATCGATTCCCGGCCGTTTCGAATGATCCGGATATAAGCTTTTTCAGGACAGGACACCGACAATTGCGCATTACCGGAAAACTGGAAACAATCTCCCATCTGAAATTCTTTTTCACCTTGCTGAATCCAGAATTGAAAACCCCGCGTCCTGCGGAAGTATTCCAAAGCAAAATAACAGCGTCCATAGAGGAGTGCTTGATAAAGCATGTTCATGTCCCGTCCGCTGTCGCCGCTGAATTTGTCTTCCGTCAAAACATGCGTGCGAATAAACCGGAAAGCCCGGTCGAAAGGGAAGGCGACAAAAGGAATGCCCATAATTTTTTTGATGGTGGCGTGGTTATCCAGCTCACCGATGCCAACCGTTTTTCGACTTTGATTAAGCGCATCCCATCTTGCCAGTGTAATCCTGCGCGGACCCTTTAAAAAGTGGGCGGGGAACAGGAAACTCAGCAGTCCGCTGAAATAGCCCCGCAAGCTGCTTTGCCAATCCGTCATAAAGTCCCAGACGCTGATGCCTGCATATCCGCTGACGTTCCATTGATTCCAGCAGTAATGTTTCACGTGAAACATATCCGTCCCTTCATGGTCGGGATGGGCGATAAAGCCGAAACCGCCCTGATGATTCACCGCATCAATATATCTTTGCGGATTTTCCTCTGCGGGGTTATCCGGATAAAAAAGAGGTTCCTTGATCTTAAACGCGAGATAATGATTGAACCGCGGGGCGATCTCTTCTCCGACAATGACCAGAGTTTTTCCCTGCCAGCCCTCCCATCCTTCATCTCTGGCCTTCAGATGGTCATGATCCGTTAACATGATGAAATCAATGCCGTTTTTTTCAGCAGCCGCAATAATTCTTCGCATGGGCGTGTGGCCGTCAAAGGATAAAGATGAATGCAGATGAATCACGCCTGTATAATCGTAAAGCGTCATAATTATTTCATTAAGTCATTTGAGAAGTTTTGTCTATCATAAAAAAGGCAGGCCTTTTGGCCTGCCTTGAAATCGATTCTATGCTTTTTAATCTGTTCGAATGGTGACGGAATATCCTGACCGTCCTCGTTTGATGAATAGGGTGACGCTTTTCTTTTCAGCAGCTTTGGTGATCTCACGGGTGTAGTCTTTCATCGAATGAATTCTGACTCTGTTGACCTGAACGATGACATCCTGCGGCTGAATGCCGACTTCATCCGCTGGACTTCCCTGCTGTACCTCCGTGACAATGACCCCGTCGCGCGGGATGCCTAATTGCTTGGCCATCTCTGCTGTAATTTCCTGCGCGGCTAAGCCGAAATGGCCAACCCCGGATCTTTCAGTCGCCATGGTGACGTTGTCTTTGCGTTCAGCCACTGTCACGGGGAAAGTCATTTCCCTGCCGTCGCGAATGACCTTGATATTCATTTTTTGACCAACCTGTGATGCGGCAATGGTCAAGAGTAATTCATGGGTATCTTTGACGGGTTTACCGTTAATTTCTATAATAATATCGCCGATTTTTATTCCTGCTTTGTCTGCCGGATCGCCTTTGAAAATGTCCGATACCAATGCGCCGCCTTTGTTTTTATAGTTTAAATTTTTAGCGATATCATCGGAAATATCCTGTACGGATATCCCCAGCCAGCCGCGTGTAACCTTGCCTTTTGTTTTCAAATCGGCCAGAATGCTTTTGGCCATATTGATGGGGATGGCAAAGCCGATGCCCTGGCCCTGGGCGACGATGGCCGTATTAATGCCGATGACTTTCCCTTCCATATTAAATAACGGACCGCCGCTGTTTCCGGGATTAATGGATGCGTCTGTCTGAATGAAGTTGTCGTAAGGTCCGGCGCCGATCACACGGCCCTTGGCGCTGACAATACCGGCTGTTACCGTAGCATCTAAACCAAAGGGATTGCCGATGGCAACAACCCACTCCCCGACTCTGACTTTTTCAGAATCTCCAATTTCCGCAACCGGCAGACTGTTGTCCGGCTTAATTTTTATGAGAGCAATATCCGTATTGACATCCGTTCCGATGACTTTAGCGTCGTACTCCTTGCCGTCGGATATCTTCACGCGGATTTTATCGGCTTTTTCCACAACATGATTATTGGTAAAAATATAGCCGTCATTGCTGATGATGAACCCTGAACCCAGGCTGCGCTGCTTGAATTCTCGGCGGGGCATATCGCCAAAAAAAGGTGCTGATATTGACAACCGCCGGTTTTACACGCTCGGCCAGATCGGAAAAAGAAGCCGGTGTTTTGATAGCCGTATCCGATAAAGAGGGGACCGCCTGAGCAAACGGAATTTCTGGAGCCCCCGAGCTGGTAAACGATGATCGCAGAACGCCCACCAGGGACACGATAAAAAACGCAACCAGGAAGGCCATCAAGAACATAAAAAAAGTTTTTCGATTTGAATTTTTCATACGGATCCTCCGAAACACCGCTTTCAGCGTTTGTTTCCATTGTGTTGAAATATATAATTTTGCTAAATATAACGATCAGCATTGATTTGTCAACGTAAAACGTATTAATAATGATAGTTTGAAGTCTTTACCATCCTGTGTTAGGATGCGACCTCATTGGCGGAGTAAAAATTATGTCTTTTTGGGAAACATTGGGACGGCGAGCCATTCACCTGTTCACGGGATTTACCGATACCATCGCCTTTGCCGGTAAGGTTTTTCTGCGGATTTTTCAACGCAAAACATACTCGAGCGCCATGCGTGAAGTCCTTCTCAATCAGATCTACTTTACCTCCGTACAGATTTTACCCGTATTTCTTCTCGTCTCGATCATCGTCGGTTCTCTGTTTATCGGCATTGTTTTTACGTTGCTCAAGGAGCTTGGGCTGACGGAGTTTATCGGTCGCGTTTTAATGGGGTTGATCGTGACGGAATTATCTCCTTTTTTAACGGTCTTGTTGATTACCCTGCGATCCGCTTCCGCGATTAATACGGAAATGGCCGTGATGAAAGTCAATAAAGAAATAAAAACACTGGAAATTTTCCGCATAGACATCATCGATTACCTGCTCGTGCCGCGCATCATTAACGGCATTATTTCCATTGTTTTGCTGAGCAGCCTTTTTTCCATTGTCTTGCTGGTCAGCGGCAATCTGTTTTCCTGGCTGATTTTCGGGATGAGCATGGACGTTTATTCAAATCTTCTGTTAAATTCCACTAATTTTTCTGATATATGGATTGCCCTGTTCAAGTGCGCCGTTTATGGGTTTTTTATTACATTGATCCCCATCCGTTTCGGTCTGCGGGCGTCGCATGAATTGACCAGCATTCCCATCGTCGTATCCCAAGGCATGGTTAACGTTTTTGCGGCCATACTGATTATCGAGGTGCTGTCATTATTAACAAAATTACTCTAGAATTATTTGACAACGAAGAGGCGCTTAATCAGTCGAAAGACCTGTTTTTGCTGGACTATCCTTTGCAGGCGGCGCCGGTTTCCATGGACGTTCCCCTGATTTCCAATCAGGAAGTCTATATGAATATCGCCCTGATTAAGCAGTATCATGAAAACATGCCCAAGCGCCGGGCCCAAAGGATGGTGGTTGAATATTTGCAGCGCTTGGGAGTTGGAGATATCGCCTATAAGCGCAATCCGGTCTTGACGCAGGAAGAGAGATTTTGCGCGATGCTGCTTAGAGCTGCAATGGTGAAGGATGCCATGATCCTGATTGACCAGCCTTTTAAAATTATCCCTCATCTGAAAGATGTTCGATTGATCGTGGCCGCTTTGAAAAAAATTGACGATTTATATTTAAGCTGTCATATATACGATTATAAATGGATGGAAGAAAAGTATGGTGAGTTATGACATTGAGCCGCGAATTTAAAGTCGGTCTTTTCATGGGTTGCACCGTCATCATTATTGCTCTGGCCTTGTTGTATGTGGCCATTGGAAAGGGTGTTTTCGAAAAAATGCACATCTTCACCCTGTCGTCCCGGTCCGGCGACGGTTTTACGGAAGGGATGCCCGTGGATTTTTCCGGATTTAATATCGGTAAAGTCCAGTCGCTGGAACTCAACGATAAAGGCATTGTTCTGATTAAAATTAAAATACCCGATCGCCATGTCAAGTGGATCCGGGAGGACAGCGCCTTTATTTTGTATCGGCCGCTGATTGGTTCAGCCCGCATTGTGGTGAACACTTCCAATCTGAACAGTCCGCCGTTGGATATAGACAAAATTCCGGAAGTCATCATCGTCAATGATATTAATGATGCGATCGCTAAGATAGAGCCTGTTCTGAATAAAGTGACACAGATTGCCGACAATGTCGAACGGCTTACGCGAACCCTGTCCGATCCCAAAGGCGATTTAAATCGGGTGCTGGGTAATGCCGGAAAAATTACCACAAATCTGGCTTCAAAAAAATCCCTTGTTGAAATGGCCGTTTCCGATGAAGAAAGCGTTAAGGCGCTGAATGACTCTCTGAAAAAGCTTAAAGAGATTACAACCAATGTTAACGTCATTCTCACAAAAGTGGATAAGATGGCGGATAAGACGGATCATGAAATATATGGAAAGGACGGTGCTTTGCCCCAAGTCAACGCCGTCCTCAAAGATATTGTCGGCAAACTGCAAAAATTGGATAAAACTATTAATAATATTAACAAAATAAGCACTGATGCATCGGAAGGCATGAAAGATTTCCATATGCTTCGCTCCGACATTGACGATGTTTTGAACACGCTTTCCGATGTCGTAAAAAAACTGGACGCGATCATCGGGTCAAAAAAAGCCCCGGAGTTTAAAGTCCCATGAAAAAATTATTATGTTTGCTGTCAGCCTTAATGATTTGTGCCTGTGGATCATCCACGCCGGTTCCCGAATGGAAGAGCAAAGCCTATGAGCAGCTGGATATTTACAAAACCAGCTTCCTGACCGGCAAAGAGGAATCCACGGAGCCTCATTTTGAGAAAGCCAGAAGAGAAATTACCTCCGGAAATGACTTGGGCCTTCTGACCATTGCCTATTTAACCCAATATGCCCTCCATACCGCGTCCCTGGAATCGTTTGACTCCAGCGAGTTTGCCAAACTCTACCGGCTGGAACCCAACCCGTCCGATATGGCCTATTGTCATTTTTTAAAAGGGAATTTCGGCGCCGTGGATATCAAGGCGCTGCCGGCGCGTTATGCCGGCGTCATGAAAGCCGCTTCCAGTAAGGATTTGACGTTGGCCAGCCGGGAAATTGCCGCCATGGACGATCCGCTCTCGCGGTTGATTGCCTGCGGGGTTTGGGTAAGGTATTTGACCGCCGATGAAAATATTTTGCAAATCGGCATCGACACCGCGTCGGCCAACGGCTGGCGCAGACCGCTTTGGGCCTATCTGGGAAAACTGCAAAACTATTATCTGGAAAAAGGAGATCCGGCGAAAGCCGGCATTGTCGCGGAAAGACTGAAGCTTTTAAAAAAGTGACGGTGCTGTGAACCCTTGAAAAAAGGGGCATATTTCCTCTTTCAAACCAAGCGGGAGTATGCCCCTTTTGTTTTTTTATGACTTTGCCGGTTCCGGCGCGGTAATGCCCAGGCTTTCCATGGCCTTTACGGCTTTCTCTTTCACGGCCGTGGCCACGGCGATGGCTTCCGCGATGTTTCCGGATTTAAAGCTTTCCTGCGCTTTTGCCAGATCGGCTTTGACAGCCTCCAGTCCGGATTTTGCTTCCGCCAGCTTTTCGGCGGTTATCGCTTTGGGAAGCTTCTTCAGTTTAGAAAGGTCATCCACCTTGCCCTGGATGGCTTCAACCATTTGAGGAAGGCCCTGACTCAGCTCCGTCCATTTTTGGGTCAACTCGTTTTTCTTGGCTTGCGCCGCCGCCAGCACATCTTTCGCCTTGCCGACAAGGCCCTGTGCTTCGCTTAAAGCCTCTTTAAATTCACCTTTGGCCAGCTTGTCTTTCGCGGAAGCCAGTGCGCTCTCCAGAGCGGCGACCTGATCTGGAACAAGCTTTTCCGCTTCGGCCTTGGTGGCGGCGACCGCCTGTTCCGCGGCTTTCATGGCCAGTTCCGCCGGTCCCTTTTCATCGGCACAGGCCATGAACAAAACCGAGATGAACAGCATTGCTACAATACTAACAAAAATTCTTTTCATAAGCCTTCCCCCTTGAATTTTGTTTTTTCTTCCACATCCGATTTATCGATGTGTTTTACGATCATCCAACCGTTTACCCGCAAAACAACACGAGTATTCACTAACACGAAACATTTTTTTGTTCAATATCAGGCCGCTCAATTTCATGCTACGCTCTTCGGACATATTTCCCTTATGTTTGGTGGCCTGCTTTTTCAAGCGCGGACAATAATAGGGTCCCAAATCTTCCCGCCAAGTCTCCCGCCCGGAGGATAAACATTGCTTTTCGCCAGCTCATTCCACGAATCCGTGGTCATGTTCCCGCCATGAACCAAAACATATGCCGTCATCGGAACCTCCCTTGTCATATGGTTGCATACAACTTTTGCAAAAAACCATTTTGAAAGTTGTAAACAAGTTGTCAACTATCTTCCGGCGCGCCTAATCATTAACATTATATTATCATTTGCATTTTTAGCGATAATGCTGATATCTTGATGTGCGGTTTGCCAGATGCGGAAGATTTCGTCGGCAAAGGCCTGCCCGATTGTTTCCACATCCTGAAAATCCAGATCAATGGTCTTGAATTTTTCCAGGCCTGCCAGAATTCTTCGGGCCTGCGATCGGGACACATAATCGACATTCCGATGATATAGCCGCACATTCACCCCGGTTTTGCTGAACTCGAAAGACTCATCCGTGTATTGATTGAACAAACCGGCGAGTGTTTTTTTTGATTTCAGGCCCAAGACAAAATCGACTCTTGTTCCTTTGACAGATTGAACATCTTTGACATAAATATCCTGACCGACATTATCGAACATAACCTTTTTTTCAAAACTCTTGAGCGTCAGACAGTCGGCAATTTTTGATGTAAAAAAAATGCCCTCGCCGCTGTGTGCCTCCGGCGCAGTGGTTTCCTTTCCCTTGAGCAGGTCCTGAATGGCATCCATCGTTGAAGACAGTCGCTTTTTTTTCATGATATTGTTGAAAACACCGATGCCCCGATCCGTGATGGTAAAGCGGATGTCGGTCGCCGTTTTCATGACAACCATGTCGATCTTTTCCGATGCCGAGTGTTCGATAGCGTTGTTGAGCATTTCGGTAAAGGCATAATCGACAATCGAAGACACATTTCCAGCCAAACCCCTAAAGATAGAGCTTTCTTCTTTGATTTGGCGCAGCACATTGTCTTCAGCCAGGTTTTTATTGGTTACTATTTTTCTGACTCTTAATGGTTTTGTCTGAAGCGCGCTTTTTTTAGAAGCCGGAACATAATGCGCCTGATTGGCCTTGCCTACACGGATAATGGCGCCTTCATGGGCCAGGTTTTTGAGAAACATATGCGCGTAGGCCCGGGAGAATCCCGTTTTGTTCACGAGGTCAGCCGTTGTCACCCGGCCTTTTTTCTTCAGAAAATCAAAGATAAGATCCTTTACGTCCATGGTCATCGCCTCGAGTTTTTGTTGACAACTTTATTGTAAACCAATTTTAATAGTTGTCAACAAGTTGTGTGCAGTGAGGGAACTTTATCAAAAGTGCGGCGGTTAAAGCGGAAAGCCATTTTCTATTTTTCAAATATCTCCAGATTCAGTAGTCGAGCGCTGTGAATGACACGTAGAATAATGACTCTGGAGGATTCTATTCTGAAAACGGTTCTGTAATGGCCGTAAAGGATATGCCGGTATTCGATTCCTAATTCGTATGATTCGGAAGTGACGGGACACCGAAGCGGAAATTGTTCCAATGAATGGATTTGTTTTTCGATTTCCAAAACAAGATTGTTGGCCGCCGTTTGATTGTCGGAAGCGATGTATTGATAAATTTCCTGAATATCGGATTGTGCCGTTGCGGTAATTTCAACTTGAAATTTTGGCACTTTTCTTAATCTCCTTTAAGAAAGTTCGTGCATCTTTTGTGCGGCCTTCTTTTACATCTTTTTCAGCAGGCGCCAGCAACAAGCCAAGATTCAGCGCTTTTAACTTTTTTTCAAAAACATCGACATCCATCAAGATTGCGTCAGGTTTTCCATTCACCGTCACAACAACAGGACGCCCCGAGTCGTGCAGATGTTTAAAAATTTCATTTGTGTTCTTTTTTAACTCTGAAACGGTTTTGATGTCTTCCGATATACTCAAAGGCATTATGATTCACATCCTTTCTGATACTGAATTTAGTATGTTATTTAATATCACAAAAATTCGATATTGGAAATATCATTTTGTTGTCAGTTCCTGCTTTTTCATCATAATGAGCACGGCGGAGATGGCGCCTTCGGTCATGCCGGGGATGCGCTCCATCTGGCCGATGGTGGCGGGCGCAATGCGGGTGAGCTTGATCCGCAGTTCGTTGGAGAGGCCGGGAACCTTTGAATAATCAAAGTCCGGCGGGACTTTCTTTTTTTCCTGATCCTTTAATTTTTTGGTCGCCTCGAACTGGCGCTTGATATAGCCTTCGTACTTGATTTCGATTTCAATCTGCTTTTTCACAAAGGGATCGCTTTGCGCCTCCCAGCCGGGCACCCCGGCCAGATCGTCATAAGCGATTTCATGTCTTTTCAAAAGGCCATAAAGCTTAGTGGCTTGCGTAATCGGCGGCGAGGTCAGCGCGGTGAGTTTTGTGTTGATTTCCGGCGATGGTTTAACCGACACGGATTTGAGATGGGCAATGCCCTGTGTAATGTGATTCATCTTGTCCTGCAAATCCAGATAATGCGCGCGGTCAACCAGACCCAATTCGCA
>LDZU01006106.1_pt1 | contig 10578 bp, 9 predicted proteins | sample 615531 | NCBI WGS metagenome assembly LDZU01 (sample SAMN03408293, study PRJNA278302) | terrestrial metagenome | isolation source: oil reservoir sample SB2 | place: USA: Alaska, North Slope, Schrader Bluff formation | collected 2011-09 | reverse complement strand
TAAAGATCAATTTTTAGGAACACAAATAGTTAAAAATAGCGATCTCAATATAGTGCAGTTTTAAAACTTAAAGTGTGCAGTTTTAAAACTTAACTAACAATAAAGTTATCTGAGCTAATTCCAAGAAATGCTATCTTGTTTACCAAAAGATATTCAAGGGGAATCCTTCCCCTTGACAACCCCTGAATGAAATCAAATTAAGTTCAATATTTATTCTTATCTTTACTATTCTATTTTAGTATCTTATCTTTGATATCTTATTTTACTGTTTCTAAGAATATCAGAATTTCTTTGAAATTCCGATATTCAAGGGGAATCCTTCCCCTTGACAACCCTGAATGAAAATCAAGATGGTTTTCAGTTATCAGTTCTCAGTTTTCAGACCAAAAATTTGGACATAATGGCATGAGATTGCCACACCCGCACTTTAACTAATATTAAGAAGTAAGCTTAAATGACATTTTCCTTATTAATATTAATTTATCTCAAGAATATCGAAATTGCTGAGCAATTCCGATATTCAAGGGGAATTCTTCCCCTTGACAACCCTGAATGAAAATCAAGAATTTATAATCCTCTCCCTCGAAAGGAAAGAATCAAAGTGAAGGTCTGAGAATATTCTGTACTTAGATAATTCCTAAAGACTTACCAGCTTGCTCAAAAATATGGAGAGCTTTTTCTATATCCTCTGGAGTATGAGTTGCCAGCACATGTGCTCTTAATCTATTGGTACCCTTGGGAACAGCTGGAAATAAGATAGGGCATATAAAGACACCCTCTTCATTAACTATTCTACATAATTGTAGTGTTTTTTCTTCTTCCCCTACCATGATGGGAACGATTGCTGTCTCACTTTGACCAGTATCATAACCTAACTCCTTCAATCCTTCTCGAAAATGTTTAATGTTTCTCTGTAATTGCTTGACTAATTCCGGTTCACTTTCTATGACCTCAAAACAGGCCTTTGCAGTGACTACCGCAACAGGAGGAAGGCTTGCTGAAAATATAAAGGGTCGAGAAGATAATTTAAGGAAGTTAATTAAATCCTTATCCCCAGCTAAATAACCACCAATAGAGGGAATTGTTTTACTTAAAGTCCCCATATAGATATCTATTGAATTTTCTAAACCAAAATGTTCTTCAATACCATGTCCAGTCTCACCAATCACTCCAATAGAATGAGCTTCATCTACCATAAGTTTAGCATTATATTTTTTTGCTAATCTGGAAAGCTCAGGTAAATTGGCTATATCACCATCCATACTGTAAACAGCATCTACGACTATAAGCTTATTCTGATAGTGTTTTGCCTGAGCTAATATATTTTCTACACTTTCCATATTATTATGTATAAAACTACGATGGTTAGCGCCTGATAATATACAACCATCAATGATACTGGCATGATCCAATTTGTCCATAATAACCAAATCGCCCCTCTGACATAAAGTAGTAATAGCAGCTAAATTGGTAACATAACCACTGCTATAGGTTATGGCATCTTCAGTCTTTTTGAATTGGGCAATCTTTTCTTCCAGCTCTTCATGAGCCTTAGTAGTACCTGCCAATAGCCGAACACCAGCTGCTCCAGTCCCATATTCATCAATTGCTCTTTTTGCCGCTTCTTTCACCCTGGGGTGAGATATCAGGCCTAAATAATTGTAAGAAGCAAACATAATCATTTCCCGACCATCAATATGTACTTTAGGACCGGAAGAGCCTTCAATACTCTTTAAATAAAAAAAAGTTTTATTTTCCTTCATTCTACTGGCTCTTTCATTTGTTTCTTTAACTCTTTGTTCTAATGATATAGTCATTATTTCCCCCTCGCTTTCTAATAAAGATAATGATGTTTTATCGTTTATTATTAATAACTTTTACCTTTTGACTTAATAAATATTCAATTTAATTGTTCAATTCGAGGCTTAAAACCAGATTTTTTTGCCAGTTCAAGATAGTCCTCTCCACTTAGTTCCTCCGGTGTCCTTCCAGAGATAGCAGCCAAGGTAGCTTGATAAACATTGGTTCCAAAAGACCTCCCTTCAAATTCTGGAGTAGTAGTAATAAGATATTTTACTCCTCTATCCTTTAAATCCTGGACATTCTTTAAAGTCACCGTGTTGGTAATTACAATTTTACCTTCCATCTTAGGAGGCATATACTGACTGATGGCAAGATAATCACCAGCAATAATATCAACATCATCAAAAAAACGACTATATTTAGGATTACTACTTTCCTGTTTTTTACCGGTAGGATATAAATATTTAATAGGTAAATTAACTAAAATGGGAATGGCTACTTTTGCTATGTTACTCAATGTTTTTAAATTATAAAGTGGAATAGGAATATTAAGAGAGAAGATGAGATCTCCAAAAACCATCTTACATCCCGCTTCAATAAGACCTTCAGCTAATCCGAATCGGTCAACCGTAATTAATAATAGAGCTTTCTTACCTTGAAGGTTAATATCGTTATTCTGATTAATATATCTTATCACCTCTTTTTCTAGGACATATTTAATGCCAGTACCATCTACTATTGGTGTTTTTTTGATTACACTAACAATCCTGGCTGATTCTTTGATGGTATATCTTTTACCAGCAGGACCGGAATAAAGATAAAGATCGGTTCCTCCTAAAGCAAATATATCTACTTTTCCATCAAACTCCTGATATATCTGCATCATTTTTTTTACATCACCATCAGTCCCCCTTCTTTCAATTTCCACCTCCTGTCCTAATATTTCAACCTTTACCTTATGATCTCGAGTAGAAGAACCTAAACTAACACCCAGTACCCTTTTCATTTTTTACACTCCTATCTGTGGGAAAAATCTTTATTTCTTTAAAAATATTTTTAAGCACTTCAGGTTTTACATATTGGTCTTCAGTAATTGGTGATTCACCAATCTCGATACCAATTACCTGAATACTGAACAATTTTTCGGCGAAATCAACCCTTTTATCAGAGCCTAAAAAAACAATTACATCAAAATCAAGTAAATGAGTAATAATGGCAAGAATGTCATTAAAAAGTTCTATTTTATTCCTTTTCTCCATAAAGTCATAACGTTCCTGCTGGGTTAAGATCAAAATATAATCAATACCAAATTTTGTAGCAAGCGAAAGTAATTCTTCTTTATTCTTAATGGGGAATCCAACTAAGGCAATCTTTTTACCCTTTCTAATTTCCCCCAGACTCTCCAATCTTGAGACAAAAGTTCTTTCAATCCCTAATTTCCTGGCAACCTCTCCCTGTGTTAACCCCTCTGTTCGTAATTTGAGAATCCTGGTAATTTCTTGCTTTAGTTTATCTTCCGATAATACTTTCTCTAGAGAATACAATTCAAGAAAATGCTATCTTGTTTAGCAACAAGATAATCAGGAGAAATTATTACCCTTAACAATACTTGAAATTAACTTTAAGGTAATATTTATCACCCTCACCTTACCTCTCCCTTCTAAGGGAGAGGTTTAGAGTAAGAGTGTTAGTATATTAATATTACTATTATTTAATTAAGATAATTGTTTTTTTAAGAATATAGAAATTGCAAAGAAGCTCCGAAATTAAAAATTATGTATACATTTTTGTATACAGTATATAGATGGTAATAGTATCTGTCAATATTTTTTATAATAAATTTTCTTTTGCCTTTAATTTAGAAATTAGGGGGATTATAATCTAACTTAACATCTATTTGGTGGAATATATATTCTTTCTCATATAAGGTTCTCAAGGGGAAGTATTCCCCTTGAGAACCTTTAAATTAACATCAACCTATAATGTTTATTATTCTTTTTGATATTTTATAGTATCGGAATTTCAATAATTCCGATACTATAAAATATTATAAGTATTATTTACTAAATAAGTAACAATATAATATTTTGCTTTTAATTCAGGGGTTCTCAAGGGAAACACCCTGTCCCTGCGGGACACCCCTCTAAAGAGGGGAATTCTTGCCCTTGAATATCGCAATTGCCTAGCAATTTCGATATTCTTAGATAAATTAATAAGGAAAGGTATTATTCCTACCTTTTAAATTTCGTTAAAGTGAGGTATGCCAATCTTATAACATTAAGCGCATATCTTTAATCTGAAAACTATTTACTGATAACTGAAAGCCATCTTGATTTTTAGGGAGGGGTTTCAGGGGATACCTCCCCTGATTATCTTGTCTTCTATATTTTGTCTTGGTATTTTTAAAGAATATTTTATAGTATCGGAACTTTTTTGAAATTCCGATACTATAAAATATCATGGGAAGAATCAGGACATTATAAGTATATAACCTGTTTTGATTTTATCTGTCAATGATTCTCTTTAGAAAGATTTTTAAGTTAGTAAATAAGATTCTCTAAAAGCAGTTTATAATTAAAATGGCTTAATGATTCCACCACCTACAACAACATCCTGGTCATAAAAAACTGCAGATTGACCAGGAGTTATTGCTCTTTGAGGTTTATCAAAAATCACCCTCAATTCCTTTTGTCCTTTTGGATAAACCATGGCCCACGCTGCGGGAGTATTATACCTAATCTGCACTAATAATTTGGTAGGTCTTAAAATAGGGTTTGAGTAAATATAATTAACATCTGTTAGCTCAAATTCCTGTCGATATAATTCTATTTCATCTCCAATTACTACAGAATTATTCTGAGGATTAATTTTAAGAATATATTTTCTGGAATTTAGGGCTAACCCGATCTTTCTCCTTTGACCAATAGTATAATAGGCTATCCCTTCATGTTTTCCTAAGATGTTACCCTCAGAATCAAGAAAATATCCAGGATTATTTTTCATCTTTCCAATACTGGTAATTAGATGGCGATAATTATTTCCCGGGATAAAACATATTTCCTGACTTTCCTTGAGGGTATAGCCCTTTAAGCCTATCTCCTGGGCTATTTTTTCTGTATCTCTTTTACTAAGATTACCAAGTGGAAATATACACTTAGCAAGGACCGATTCACTTATTCTATAAAGAAAGTAGGACTGTTCTTTTTTTCTATCACATCCTCTTTTTAAAAGGTACTTATTCTGTTTTCTATCTAATTCCACTTTAACATAATGACCGGTAGCAATTGATTTTATTTCATTTTGTAAGGCGTATTTAAGTAGTAACTTAAATTTCACTTTTTCATTACAGTAAATACAAGGATTGGGGGTTAATCCTTTTTGATATTGTTCAACAAAGTCCAAAATTACAATTTTTCGAAAATCTTCTCTATAATCAACTTTATACAGAGGTATATTTAACTTTTGAGCTATTATTTGAACTTTTTCTTCATTATTAGAGTAATCATGTTGATTTGAATTTGGCGACTTTGAGTATTGTTCCTTATCAATTAAATGAAAATAAATCCCGCTTACTTCAAATCCTTTCTCTTTTAACAAAAAAGCAGTAACACTACTATCAACTCCACCGCTTAATGCTACTAACACACTATTAGATTTTTCCATATATAACTATAATCCTTATATTAAGAAGTAAGCTTAAATGACATTTTCCTTATTAATATTAATTTATCTCAAGAATATCGAAATTGCTGAGCAATTCCGATATTCAAGGGGAATTATTCCCCTCTTTAGAGGGGTGTCCCACAGGGATAGTGTGTTTCTTTCCCTTGGGAATCTCTTAAATAAGCTTAAGGTAATATTTATCACCCTCACCTTGCCTCTCCCTTCTAAGGGAGAGGTTTAGAGTAAGAGTGTTACAATATTAATACTCTTTATTAAAGATGATGATTTTTACAGTATTAACCTTTTAAAAAAATTTCGATATTAGATAAGATAATGCTCAATCAGCAGTTGAGATAAGGAAGGTACTCCTTTTAGTTTTTTTATCTTATGGTCTGCTTTCCAGATATTGATATCCACCAAATCTCTATCTTGCTCTTTATCACAATACCTGGCAGTAATTTTAGCAGCAATATCTAAAATTTTTTCCAACTCATCTTCTTTAAGCTCTGAGTTAATGTAGAAACGCAACAAAGAAATAGGTCCTTTGTGTTCCTCTGAACTTAACAGATAATCCTGTGAGCGAGCGAGGGTGAATATTATCTTGTTTTCTCTTTCATTCCTACCCACTACTAATTTCGCATATTTATGAGTATTAAAATGTCGACCTACTTTTAATAGATCTATATCACTGATAACAAAATTTTCCCTGGTTAATAAATCTCTCATTCTCTTGGCAAAACCAGGTTCAGTTAGTTTACAACCTCCCGCTGGAGAAGGATAATCTTTAATTCCCCATTGAGTTGCTATTGCTATTTGTCGTTTTCTGGAACGTCCCTCAATATCCATCATCTTCGAACGGTCAATTATATTTTGTTTTTCCGCTTCAGTCTCAGGCAACAACAAAGCAGAAAGAGGTCTTACAATCCATTTTCCGTATCCTGATTCCTCGCTAATCATCAACAGACTCTTTTTATTTTGAGTCATAGGTCTCTGCCCCAGTACCTCTCCGCTAATTATAAAAGAAGCCTTCTCCCGAGTCATTAATTCTCCTGCTTTTTGAAACATTAAAATACGGCAATCAATACAAGGATTTATATTTTTTCCAAATCCATGTTTAGGATTAAGTAAGATTTTCAAAAAATCATTACTGATATCTTCAATAAGAAAAGGTATATTTAAATATTTTTCTCCATAATGGTCTGGTTTGTCCTTAGTAAATGGTGTTTTAAAATATACTCCTACTACCTCAATATTCTGTTCTAATATTATTTTAATTGCTAATATACTATCTAATCCACCAGAATAGAGAGCGAGGGCTTTCTTTCTTTCTACTACCATAATAAATCACTTTCTTACGATAATTCAGCTAGTATTATTATACTATAAATTTAATAGTATTTTGATATTCTATCTTTGACAGTTTATCTAACTAATGTTTATAGCGTAACGAAATATTTTGAAATTCCTGATACAACCAAATATTTTTTGATATCTTGAAGAATAGAATCAAAAAGAATTAATTGAAGGGGGGAAAGTTAAATTATATAAGGAAGAGGTTAGGCACCTCTTCCTTTATTAATAAATTATTCGCAACTAATAGCCTCAACAGGACAATCTTCAGCAGCTTGCTGGCATGACTCTTCTGCATCTTTAGGAACAACATCAACCTTAACAGTTGCCACATCATCCTGTAATTCAAAAACCTCAGGACAGGTACTTTCGCAAAGTCCACATCCAGTACAAAGATCCTGATCAACGGTTGCTTTCAAATCTTTTCACCTCCTATATTAGATAGTGTTATTTTCCTTCTTTTTCTATAACAAATTAGCTAAATTTAAATTTTATGCTAATCTCAAGATATTCAAGGGGAAGTATTCCCCTTGACAACCCCTGAGTTAAGATTAAGGTAATATTTATCACCCTCACCTTTCCTCTCCCTTCTAAGGGAGAGGGTTAAGTGGTAGTGTCAGTATATTAATTAATTAATTAATATTATTATTACTTATTTAAAATAATTGTTTTTTAAGAATATCGAAATTGCTCGGCAATTGCGATAGTCAGGGGGAATCCCTCCCCTTGAGAACCCCTGAATAAATTAAAATCAAGTTATAATATTTACAAATAAATCTAGTACCTTGTCTTTTCTTTTATTTTTTATCCTGGTCTTCTTAAATACTATCGGAATTTCACAGAAATTCCGATAATCAGGGGAAGTATCCCCTGAAACCCCTCAAAGAAAATGCAATTTTAAGAAATGCTATCTTGTTTTACCAACAAGGTAATAAATTATTAACTTATTAAAAATAACCTAAATAATGATAAAATTCAAGTCTTATTTACTGAATATTTATTATTTTTAGCTATAAGCTATATTTTTATCTCTAAAAAATCCTCAGCCAAAATAACTTCTGGGTGCTTTTTCAGAGCTGCCTTTTTTAATTCTAAAAAATTCTCCGTATTTTCTTTTAAATCATGATATCTGGGGCTTAGATGAGTTATGGCTAATTTTTTTACCCTCGCCAATCGTGCTACTTTAATCGCCTCTTCAATTGTAGAATGGTAGCTCTGATTTGCTTCCTGTTTTCTTTTGGAACAGAAAGTCCCTTCATGAATTAGTAAATCAGCTCCTTGAGCAAGGATAACAGCATTGCTAGAAAATGTGGTATCTCCACAGTAACATAATTTTTTTATGCTTATGGACTCTTTGATAAAATCAACAGCCTTTAACACCGTTCCATCATTAAGATTAATTATTCCATTTTCTTTAAATTTTTTATAAATGGGCCCTGGCGGTATACCCATTTTCACTAACTTCTCTACCAGTATATTTCTTTTTATATTTTTCTCTATAATTGCATATCCAAAACTATCCAGATAATGATTAAGTAAGGCACAGTAAATGGAGATATTTCCATTCTCCCATAGCAAGTTTTTGGAAAGGTAACTTTCTTTTTCAATAGCATAAATATGGTAAAAATAAGGAATATGGGTGCAGGAATAGTCAAAATTATTTTTTAAGTAATTATCTAAACCAACTGGACCAAAAATATTAATGCTTTTTTTAATTCCCAGAAGACCTCTGGTAGCTAATAAACCAGGAAGTCCAAAAAGGTGGTCTCCGTGTAAGTGACTTATAAAAATATTGGTCAATTTTGATAATTTTAAACCAGCATTATGAATCTGTTGTTGCGTTCCTTCGCCACAATCAAATAACCAGAATTCACCAGTAGTATTAAAAATAAGGGCACAAGAGGGAACATTTCTTTTCTTGGTAGGCATGCCGGCGCTGGTCCCTAAAAAGACAACTTTTTCCATATTTACTTTTTTCCTTCCCAATTTTACCGGCTTTTCATTTTTGACAGAAAGTACATAGATAAGTACTTCTATTTTCAATTCTGATTATTGTTAAAGGTCTCCCACAAAGTGGACAATTACCTTTCCTTTTGCCATAAACCATAATTGCTTCAGCATAATTACCACTTTTACCCTCTAAATCACGATAAGACTCATCAGCCATTGTCGTTCCCCTGGCCAATACCGCTTTCGCTAAAGTATCCTGGATAGAGTAATATAATTTTTTAATTTCATGAGTAGTTAAAGAATCACTTCTACGTAAAGGATGGATTCCTGCCTGAAAAAGTATTTCATTGGCATAGATATTCCCTATGCCAGCTATATACTTTTGATTCATTATCAGGGATTTAATATTACCTTTTTTATTTTCAATTATTCTGCTAAACTCATTGAAGGTAAATTGTTCTTCCAGCGGTTCTAAGCCTAAAGAATCAACTTCAGCTAATTTTTCATTTTTATTAAGTAACCATATTTTACCAAATTGCCTTATATCATTATAAATCATCGTAGTATCATCTTCAAAAAAGAAAAAAACATGATGGTGTTTTTTGTTAATATCTGATATAGATGCTGTTAAGTTATTCTTCTCATATAAGAGACAACCGCTCATTCCCAGGTGAAAAACCAGGCATTCTCCACTATTTAAAAAACATAAAATATATTTTCCTCTCCTGCTTACTTTTTTTATATAAGTACCCTTTAATCGCCTGCTAAATTCATCTATAGTGGGTGTTTTTATTAGCCTGGGTAAATTAAGTTTTATCTTATTAATCTTCTTGTTGATTACCTCTTTTTCTAGGTCTCTCCTTATGGTTTCAACCTCTGGCAGTTCTGGCATTAGTCACCTCATAAGAATAATTTTGTTTTATCAAAAATATCTGATAAGTTATGAATTACAGAATCGGGGTATTTATTCTGAAAGCCTGAATGATAACGATCGATTAATATTGCATTCCACCCTGCTTCCCGAGCTGCGAAATAATCCAGTTTTTCATGGTCACCAATATGTAGTATCCTCTGGGGCATAACCTCTAATCTCTGGCTTATTTTATTATAGACTTCTTTACCTTTCAGTTGCTTGTAATCTGTTAGCGCAGAAAAGGTGTTTTGAAAATATTTTTTAATTCTTTTTATCTTTATTTCCATAAACTCTCGAGGCATAGTTGAGGTACAAACTAACTGATAATTAGAAGATAATTGTTCTAAAACATGAGGAACTTCTGAAAATATTTTTATTTTATGCTCATATTGCTCTAGTAATTTTTGGTAGTTAATATCAATTTGAAAATAATTGAGCCAATAATTAAGGTCATACCATCGGTAATCCTGGTCTCCCAACCATCGGCGCTGGAGGGCTTAACTACTGTGTTCGGGATGGGAACAGGTGGTTCCCCTCCGCTATGACCACCGGGAAACCGAAATAAACAGAAAGGCAACATAGTTTATAGTTAAAACTGGTATTTAGCCCATAACTGAAAAACAGAAAACTATACTTACTAATTACTGTATTTTCTTCACGCTATACCATATACGTTATACTATTCTAGAGTGATACGGTCAAGCCTTCGATCTATTAGGATCAGTTAGCTCAAACCATTACTGGTCTTCCACAGCTGACCTATCGACCGGGTCTTCTTCCCGGGATCTCTCCTGGCTTTGAGCCAGATGGATACCTCATCTTGAGGCGGGTTTCACGCTTAGATGCTTTCAGCGTTTCTCCCAACCGAACATAGCTACCCAGCAATGCCCTGAGCAGGA
>LDZU01004967.1_pt1 | contig 10580 bp, 9 predicted proteins | sample 615531 | NCBI WGS metagenome assembly LDZU01 (sample SAMN03408293, study PRJNA278302) | terrestrial metagenome | isolation source: oil reservoir sample SB2 | place: USA: Alaska, North Slope, Schrader Bluff formation | collected 2011-09 | reverse complement strand
GGGAAAACGGGCATCTCACATTGGGTCGAACATATGCAATTCAAAGGTACAGAGAAATTCCCTTCGGGGTATCTTGATCGGGAAATTTCAAGAACAGGCGGCATCTGGAATGCCATGACCTATCTTGATTGGACCACATATTTCACGACCCTCCCCGCCCATGCTGCCAACATCAGCCTCGAAATGGAAGCGGACCGCATGGTAAACAGCCGCTTCGATATAGATGAAGTTGAACGTGAACGAACCGTGATCATCTCTGAACGTGAAGGAAACGAAAACCAGCCCCATTTCCTGCTGGGCGAAGCTGTCCAGGATGCGGCTTTTGCACGTCATCCGTACAAATACGAGGTGATCGGTTTAAAAGATGACCTGCGAGATATAACAGCAGAGGATTTGAAATCGCATTATCAGCAGTACTACCAGCCCGCAAACGCGGTATTAGCCATAGCTGGCGATTTTGACAGTGAAACAATGCTTGGAAAAATTGAAGAACACTTCAACCAAACGCCGCAGGGCAGTATTGAAAGCCCTGAAATCCAACAGGAACCGCCCCTTGATGGCGAAAAACACGTCCAAGTCACCGGACCAGGTGAGACAAGCTATGTCCAAATCGCCTATCGCGCCCCCTCTGCCAGCGCACCTGACTTTCTGACACTAACCGTGTTGGACAGCCTGCTCACCGGTCCCAGCAGTTTGAATATGTTCGGGTCTGGCGGAACTTCAAACAAAACCAGCCGCCTATACCGGGCACTGGTCGAAACAGAAATTTCTGTTTCATGCCACGGTGCCCTGCAAGCCACACGGGATCCATACCTTTATGGGATTAACTTAACGGTTCACCCTGAACACACACCAGAAGATGTTCTGGCAGCCGTCGATGCAGAAATTGCACGCCTGCTTGAAACGCCTGTCACACAGGTTGAGATCGACCGTGCCATCAAACAAGCCAAAGCCCTGTTCGCTTACAGCAGTGAAAACATCACCAACCAGGCTTTTTGGCTGGGTTATACAGAAATGTTTGATCATTACGGCTGGTTTGAAAATTATGTTGACAACCTTTCCCGTGTTTCACCAAAAGAAGTGATGGAAACTGCCCGGACTTACCTCTCACCTGATAATCGGGTGGTTGGATTCTATACGCCCCAAGAAAGCTAATTCTAAAATGGATCAAAGAATATACAACGAACACCGCAATGCCTTACCCGGTCCGGATAATATCACCCGGGTGAGATTGGAAAACGGCATCACCGTTTTATCGCGATCAAACTTCAACAGCCCAAGCCTATCGATCAAAGGTTACTTTTCAAGCGGCAGCATCTTCGACCCCGATGAAAAACTGGGACTGGGCTACTTAACAGCAGCAGCCTTAATGACCGGCACAGCAAACCACGATTTTCAATCCATGTATAACCAAATCGAGTCCGTTGGTGCCCGCCTTGGATTTTCTCCGGGGACACTAAAGACATCCTTCAGCGCACACGCTTTGAGCGAAGATCTGCAGCTCATGCTTGAGCTTATTTCTGAAAGTCTGCGATCACCAACTTTTCCGCAAAAAGAATTCCATCGGCTCAAAAACCAGATGCTGACTGGTCTGGCTATTCGTGCACAGGACACAGCAGAGATGGCATCGCTCCTCTTTGACGGGATCATTTATGCTTCCCATCCCTATCAACGACCTGATGAAGGCTATTCGGAGACGGTCCAGGCGATACAAAGGGATGACCTGGTGAATTTCTACCAGGAAACCTACGGCCCTGAAGATGTGGTGATTGCAATCGTCGGTGCAGTTGAACCAGACCAGGCTGTTGATGCTGTCAGGGAAGTCCTTGGTGATTGGAAAAATGAAAACCTGCGTCCCTTGCCTGAAATTCCTGAACAGCAAGCTCTGCAGAGAACCGCCAAAAAAGCCTTGAGCATTCCTGGGAAATTTCAGGCGGACATTGTCATGGGCAGCCTCGCACCCGAACGTCTTTCGCCCGACTACCACGCCCTCAGGATGGGCAATAACATCCTTGGTGAATTTGGCATGATGGGACGTTTAGGGGAGCGTGTGAGAGAAAAAGAAGGGTTGGCTTACTACGTTTATTCCTCACTGAGTTTAGGCACAGGGCCGGGCGCCTGGGAAATGATCGCAGGCGTGAACCCGGAGAACATCGACAGGACCATTGCCCTGATCACCGATGAAGTGCGAAGATTTGTCAATGAACCCGTTACCGATGAAGAGCTTTCGGATAATAAATCATATTTTCTTGGTAGAATGCCGCTCCTGTTAGAATCCAACAGCGGTGTCGCCATTTCACTGCTAAATCTTGAGCGCTTTAACCTGGGCCTTGATTATTTCCTTGAATACCCAAAACATGTCCAGGCTGTCACCGCAGACCAAATTCTGGAAGCCAGTCGAAAATATCTTGACCCTGACCGCCTGGCAATTGCCGTGGCAGGACCATGAGGTTGCTATGCAAATACACAGCGGAATCGACACCATAGAAATCTCCCGTTTGGATGAGATCAAACCCCAGATCAAAGAAAGGTTCATCAAGCGGGTTTATACAGAAAATGAAATTTTCCAGGCACGGGGACGTTCTGAAGTGTTGAGCGGACTATTTGCCGCCAAAGAAGCTGTTTCGAAAGCCCTGGGAACAGGGATTGGCTATGTCCAATGGCGTGACATTGAAATTGTGCATCTGCCAACCGGTCAACCCACCCTTGTGCTTCACGGTAATGCTGAAAAGGTTGCAGATCAGCTTGGGATAAGCAGCTGGTCGGTGAGCATCAGTCATGATCGCGATAAAGCCATCGCCCTTGCAGTGGCACTTGGAGATTAAGGCAATCCTTTATACTCCCTCTACCGTTTTGATTGTTAATGTCATAGAATAATGTTATGGAGATATTAACAGTCAGCGACCGGGAATGCTTTCGTGTTTACAGCAACAAAATCAAAGATAGATTTAAAAATGTTGACCTGGCTATTGGCTGTGGAGACCTTTCCTATTTTTATCTGGAATACATCATCAGTTCGCTTGATATTCCTCTTTATTTTGTTCGCGGTAATCATGCTAAAGCTGTTGAATACAGCTACTGTGGGTCACGCCATGAACCGTGGGGCGCTGTCAATTTGCACAAGAAAGTTGTCCGGGAGAAGAAAACTGGTCCCTGCTCTGGCATAAAATTCGCTATGGGCGCTTTCTGGATATTTTTGTAACCCATGCCCCACCCTGGGGGATCCATGATCAGAAAGACCCTGCGCACCAGGGTGTAAAAGCCTTTAACTGGCTGATAAAAACCTTCAAACCTTCATATCACCTGCACGGCCATGTCCATGTGTATTCACCCAAGACAGTCACTGAAACCCAGCTGGGGGATACCTTAATTATGAATTCCTATGGCTTTCGCAAATTAAGCCTGCTCGACCAAAAAGAATTACAGACAGCGACTGAAAGCCCCTCATAACAAGAAATCATAAAAACAATTCTAAAATTTGACATAAGCAATCCAAGAAAAAATTGGTAATTGATGTGTGCAAATTTTTATTCGGTTAAGAATGCACCTGCTGTCCAACCCCGATCCAAAAGTGATTCGGTATGATCGTGCTGTTTGAGCAAACATCAATCCCACCGGCATGTGCTTCTTTTTCTGGGATCATGCTTGGATTAACAAAACACAAGTTGGGCTCCTGCCCATATTTCTTTTGGTAATAGGCTGCTGCACGGGCAACTTTGCTGAACAAATCCGATCTAGGGTCATTATCAAACCATAACATCCCAATATCCATCACGTCCTCCTCTGAAATCGTTCCATTAATCGCCTAACAAAGGCAAACGATAAGAAAGCCAATTAGTCCCTGTCCAAACCTGGAAAAAACCTGGATCTAAACTGTCAGTATATGAACTTTTCCCGATGGAAAGTATGTCCAGGTTGGATTTTGATTTTGTTGAACCAAGTATTCGTGTGCGAAAACCATCAATCCAGTAACGAAAACTCTCAGCATAATTGGATTTGATCGCTGCAGCAATCCAGATTCCCGATTGTGCGCCATAAGCCAGCAACCAGTGCAAATTTACCTGGGCTGAGTAGCTGAGCTCTTCAACAAAATTGAAATCATCAAGGACCAATAAAATCGATGCACCATCACGCTGTCCATCACGCCGGGCATCTGCTAAAGTTACTAGGCCATCAATTAAAGCTTCAGCGCCTGGTTCATACCAGGCCTTGATTTGGTATAAATATTTTTCCTGTTGTGCCCTACTCCAAAACGATCGCCATTCATTTGTATTGTGAGTCAGGATCGAGACCTGAAGATCATGTGGTGCATTCAAGCGCATGGCAGAATCTACCAGTACCTGCAGTTGATGGGTCTTCCCACACGCTGTATCTCCGCTAATTAATATCGCCCCAATTTCTTGATCAACCAGCTGCATTAAAAATGGCAGTCCATCTTTACATTGACCCAGCAAAAGAGAATGTTTGGGTACGGGTTTTACTGCAGACAGTAATTTGCCCACGGTTAGACTCCGAACCGGTTGTTTTGCCCTGGCAGGCATAAAAACATCCCGCCGCATTCGGTTGAATAAGCCAGGTAAACCCTGACAGCTTGATCGAGACCTGCTGATAACGATATTTGAAGAAGTCATTTTATGCTCCTGTTCTGATATTCGAACTTATGTTCTAATTATATAGAATTTTTGTTCTATGTCAAGGGTGAATTTTGATTAACAAACTTTAACAAACTTTCCCATGTTCAAGAATTGAATCTATGGTATAAAAAGTCTCAGTCAGGTAAGTTTGATTTGCATCTGGCTTGTGTGATGATGACCAATTAGGTCAGGGGATTGAAAAATAGAATAATGGGAAATTAAGCGGCTGAATCTCAATTGGAAGTCATTGAGACGACGAGGTGGAGGTTCCTCTCTGGTAAGAGAGTGCTAACCCGGTTTGCCGGGAAAAATCGAGCAATCAGCGGAAGCCTCCTGGGCCTGAACACGGGTCCAATTTTTCCTTTCAATAAAATGGGCGTTCAAAACTGTGTGGTGACACACAGGACAAATCAACCATAGTGGGGTAGACACCTGGTTGCGTGCATCCATGCTGGTATGCAAATTCATTCCTTCAATTTATTGATGTCCTGACAGACAACTAATTCATCATTTAATATGGAGGCAAAATGAACAGCAAGGATGTACTTAAGCGGATTAAAGAAGATCATATCAAATTCATATCGTTTCAATTCACTGATGTGAACGGCGTTGTAAAGAGCGTGGATGGTCCTGTCAACCAGTTGGAGAAAGCGCTGGAAGACGGGATTTGGTTTGACGGCTCTTCAGTGGAAGGCTTTGCGAGAATCCAGGAAAGTGACATGCACCTGGTTGTCGATCCGGACACTTACGCGATACTGCCCTGGACGCCGGATGACATGAAGCGCGCCCGAGTTTTATGCGACATTTACCAACCCAATGGACAGCCCTTCGAAGGTGATCCTCGAGGCGTACTAAAACGCCGACTTGCCCGTTTGAAGGAAGAACATAATTGGATCATGAATGTCGGTCCAGAACCGGAGTTTTTCCTTTTTCTACAAAATGGCAAAGAAAATATCCATCCTGTGCCGCACGATGTTGGCGGCTATTTTGATTTTTCTGCAAATGATGAAGCCGTCCAGGTGCGGACTGAATTAATGAGCGCTCTCAATGAAATGGGGCTTGAAATTGAGGTTGGGCACCATGAAGTCGCCCTGGGACAGCACGAGATCGATTTCCGTTTTGCCGATGCCCTGAAAACTGCAGACAACGTCCTGACCCTCAAGTATGCGGTCAAAGCAATAGCTGCCCAGCATGGCTTGATCGCCTCTTTTATGCCAAAACCCGTCTTTGGTATCAACGGCTCAGGGATGCACTGCCACCTTTCCATATTCGATTTAGAGGGTAACAACCTCTTTTATAGTGGGGATGACCCATTCAAATTATCTGAATTGGCTTACAAGTTTATTGCCGGTCAATTACGCCATGCAAGGGCAACAAGCGCAGTGGTCGCACCGACAGTAAATTCCTATAAGCGATTGGTGCCGGGATATGAGGCACCGGTTTATATCGGGTGGGCACAGGTGAACCGTTCAGCGTTGATCCGCATTCCCCAACCAATGAAAGAAAAACAGGACACCGTTCGCCTAGAATTACGTTTCCCGGATCCCTCATCCAACCCCTACCTGGCGTTCAATGCAATGCTGGCTGCCGGTCTGGACGGTATTGAAAAAGATTTGCCCTGCCCCAAGCCATTAAACCAGTTGAATGTCTACGATCTTTCTGAGGATGAGCGTGTTGAATTAGGGATTGAAATGTTGCCCAGCTCGTTACTCGAAGCCATGAGCGCCTTTGAAGGGGATAAGGTCCTTCAAGATGCATTGGGTGAAAGCCTGACGGGTGCATTCATAAAATCACGCTATGCGGAGTGGGAAGATTTTAGAACCCACGTCACAGATTGGGAGTTAAACCGTTATCTGACAACAGCATAAACTTAAGAATAATTTCTCAAGTATTCAATTTCAATCACAGCCAGAAGAAAAAAGTCCTTCTGGCTTTTTTGATCACTTTATACTAGGCAGCGCTGCACATCACACTCAAAGTTGTGAGGCGGTGTTATAATCATGCCCTGAAACCAAATCAGCGGGTGTTCATCGCGGGATTAAAATCAAAAAGAGATCTCAATGAAATTTTTTACTAAAGTCAATAATTACCCAAGACTCGGCGTAATTTTGCTGGCTTTTATCGCCTTTGTAGCACTTGGGCTGCCTGATGGGCTGCTTGGCGTCGGTTGGCCATCGATTCGCACTGATTTTTCCATCCCGCTGGATGCGATCGGTATGCTGCTTTTCGCCTCTGTCGCTGGATATATGACCTCCAGTTTCCTCAATGGCATCTTGCTCTCAAAAGTGGGGGTTGGTCGCGTCCTTGCTGCCAGTTGTTTTCTTACAGGCTTTGCCCTGATCGGTTATACTTTTGCCCCCCAATGGTGGGTAATGGTTGCTCTGGGCGTTTTTGCCGGGCTTGGCGCTGGTGCGATTGACGCCGGGTTGAACACCTATGTCGCCGCACATTTCGGTGAAGGCTTGATGCAGTGGCTGCACGCCAGTTGGGGGGTGGGCGTCACCATTGGACCAATCATCATGACTCTCGGTCTAACAAACATGAACACATGGCGCTTTGGCTACCGGGTAGTTGGCATATTTCAAATTGCCCTGGCAGTATGTTTTGTGTCGACCCTGGGGATGTGGCGCCAAAATGATGCGCCAAGCACAGGAAAAAGTGAAAAACGACTGACAGAATACCAAACGCCTATGGGTGAGACTCTGCGACAGCCGCAAGTTTGGTTAAGCGTTCTTTTGTTCTTCCTATATGTTGGCGCGGAACACTCGCTGGGAACCTGGACCTACACACTCTTAACCGTGTCACGTGGGGTTAATGAAACCTTAGCAGGATTTTTCGCTGGCAGCTATTGGTTTACATTTACAATCGGGCGGATTGTAGCAGGAATGTTCGCCAGTCGGATAGGCGTTAATAAGCTGGTGCATGCTGGATTAATAGGGGCAATCTTAGGAGCAATACTGCTGATCTGGAATCCTTCTGAAATTGCGAATGTGCTCGCAGTAGGAATTATTGGGCTCGCCATTGCCCCCATCTTCCCGGCAATGACCTCAGGCACCCGGGTGCGGGTGGGCGACCATAATGCAGCCAACACCATTGGGATGCAAATAACAGCAACAGGTCTTGGCACGGCTGTCATCCCCAGCCTGATGGGCGTGCTCGCACGACGAATCTCCTTAGAAATTATCCCGGTATTCCTGCTTGCTTTGTATGGTAGCCTTTTAGGGATCTACATCCTGGCAGTCAAGCTTCATAAGCCAAAATCTATAAAGACTCCTGTTGAAGTAAATAAAAAGGTTATCCCTTCAAATACCGCAAAGGCAGCGCATAAAAGGGAACCAGCATCTCTTCTTTGCTGAGTCCGCCGTGACGCCCAGCCATCGGGTTGGGTTTTGGTGCCCACCACAAATAAGCATCACCCTTAGGAACAGCTATCAGGTTGCCCAACCGATCCTGGACATTCTTAATAAACGGACCCTCCCCAAACAAGCCGCTTTCAAGCGCAGTTTTGGAATCAATCAACACAAATTTTTCCGGCCAGGCCTTCTCAAAATATGCTCGTACATCAGATACTTTCCCGGGTTTGATATAAAAGAAAGCCAGGCGGTTTTCACAGGTAGGCTGCATCACAAGCATATCCAGAAGAGCAGGATGGTTTGAAAGATCATAATGATTGTAGATGGGTGTCGCAATCGAGCCGTGGTCTGCCACCAGGATCAGCAGGATATCCTCAGCTGCAGATTTAGTCAAATTATTCAAAAAAGCCTTCTCAAACATTGATGAAAATGCCTCAAACTGAAAGAAAACGCGGGGGTCTTTCGCCGTGTATCGATGCATCAGGGTATCCACATCGCTGTAATAAACATAAATATATTCTCGCAGTCTGCGCTGGCTGTTGATGTAATCCGCCAGACTGATGCACAGATCGGCTTCGTCAACAAAGGTATGAACATCCACATCTTCCATTTGCATCACTGAAAGCCCAGAATGGGCAATCCTGGAATGGATGAATGTCGTCGGCTGTACACCATTATTCCGGAGATGTGTGCCGAGAAGGGGCTTTCGAATGAAGTCATTAGGATCAAATCCGGACCTTAACAATCCCCCGGTATCGTTCCTGGCACTGGCAGGCGAGTGCAAAATATTATTCATGATCATGCCTAATTCTTTTGACCACATCTCATAACCGATAATGCCATGGGTAGCTGGCCCTTCCCCCGTCCACAAAGTGGAAAGGGCTGACGCTGTCGTGCTCGGTGAGATACTTGTGATTGGGCTGAAAATCGCTTTCTCGAAATAGCGACTCCAAAACAAATCTCTCTCTGGAGTTAACATTTCCTGGAACAGATCATCCCCCAATGCATCCACCAGCAGCAGCACAACTTTCTTATAGGGTCCGCCCAGGTGGCTTGTAATCGCTTCATCCAAAGGGGCTTTGCCAAAAGCCGGCGCTCCCAGTAATTGGGTGATCGTGCCCGGGATATTCACAAGAGACAAACCATCATAATAAGGCATAATGAAATCATCCCCCAGGGGAAGTCCGCCTAATGTGTGCTGTTTTATTCGAGGAAAAATTTGTGATCTTAAATCTGGCATCTTTGCTCCTAAATGATTCTTGCCCAATAATACTATAGTTCAGTCGAAAGGATTTCTTCTAAATGTACGATGAATAAATCAAACTGGACTTATCGAACCTGTCGGTGATAGCTCTTACCATAATTATCATAATAGCAGCCTGTACTGGCATTGAACAATTAGAAATCCCAAACAATTCGCTGCCCAAGATCAGTCAAAGTCCGACACTTATTGTACCCGCTGCCGGAACCCAACCACGATATCTGTAAACACCCAAAGCCCAACAGCCGGTCCAAACCCAACCAGTCCCCCTGCGGTAATTTACTCACATTTCAAAAACGGCTTCAGCTGCTAACCAGAACAAATCCTGCCGAATGTCTTTTCGGCCCGTCCATACTCGACCGTCCCATTCATTCGGGATAACGGCATCCCCGCCGTACAAAATTTGCCCAAAATGAACATTTCTGAATTGAGCAACGGCAAAAAATGCAGCCGCTTCCATGTCTACAGCCAGGCAGCCTTCTTCCAAATACATCCTGGTCTTATCGGCTGTCTCTCTGTAAATTGCGTCCGTTGTCCAGGTCTTTGTTTTCAAATATTCAATCCCATGGCGCAGAAAGACACGCCCTATTGCAGCAAGCGCTTGTGGATCCACCTCTACCTCACGTGAGGGCGGCAGATAATGATACGAGGTGCCCTCATCTCGCAATGCGGATACAGGCACAAGCAAGTGCCCAACAGCAATATCTTTATCCAAAACACCGCAGCCGCCGCAAGCAATAAACCTTCTGCAGCCGCGTGCAATCATCTCTTCCAGGAGAGATGCAGCTAAGGGGGCACCAATACCGGGGTGGAAAAATGCCAATCGTTCCCCCCGAAAATCAATTTCGTAAATAGGATGGTATCCCATCTCAGATTTCGAATTCACAAGAAATCGGGCTTGCTTCTCGTCCATATGCTTCGTGGGAAAGAGGAACCAATGAAAATGCCAATGGTCTCATTCGCCAATATTTTCCAAAGGAAACTAACTATAAAAACATATCCAAAAATGACATTCGTTATGTAGAAAATAGATTGAATACCAGACCGAGAAAGTGTCTTGGCTTTGTTCAACCTATGGTAATCTTAAAAAATCACTGCTGCACTTGATACTTGAATCTAAGCCCTTTTTATCTCTTCCTTTGGGAAGTTAACCCCAAAAATTGTACTCAAAAATCCGTTTTAAATGTGAATCTAACTGACCTCAAAACACAACTTTCTACATTCATTTTATCATACTTTGACAACAAAATAGGACATAACGCGACCAAATGAGCACTATGCATCAGGGATCATCCACCTTTCAGGAATCTTTTTTGAAGGTACATTGCAGGC
>LDZU01000173.1_pt1 | contig 10586 bp, 8 predicted proteins | sample 615531 | NCBI WGS metagenome assembly LDZU01 (sample SAMN03408293, study PRJNA278302) | terrestrial metagenome | isolation source: oil reservoir sample SB2 | place: USA: Alaska, North Slope, Schrader Bluff formation | collected 2011-09 | reverse complement strand
AATTCTATCAACCCTATAATATTTCTGGTGGTGTCTGCTGGACGATGTCAGAACTTTCTTTGAGCAAAAACCAGAGGATTTTGCCGAATGACCCGCCCATCCCAGACGACGGAGCGGGCAAGCTGATGATTTTTCATTATAATATCAAATCAGCCCAGTTTTCAAGAGAGAGTCTTATCCAACGCAAGATGAGCCTGAAATGTGTCCTTAAATGTTAACACATTTGACCGGACAGAGACAAGAGTCATAAATAGCTACCTGTCTGCGTGCGAACGCACAGGCAGGTATGATGATGGTAATTATGATGAATGACTCTAAATTTAATAAATTGGCTCAAATAAAAGGCTTTTTAGCTGAAACAGAAGCTATCAAATTCCATAAGAAATCTAAGAAAGAGGCCTATTACTGGATCGAGGAGACCTTAAGGAAATTTACTTATGTTATCCTCTCCAAAAAAGAGAAAGGATTGATCAGGAGATATCTCATGAAGATCACCGGCTATTCCCGTTCCAGCTAACCAGACACATCAACCAATACTGTACAACCGGAAAGCTAAGGATAAAAGAATATGACAGACATAAGTTCCAGAAGAAGTACACACCCCGGGATATCCAACTATTGGCTCATACCGCCCAGTTACATGATTCTCCCAACGGGGCTGCCTTAAAGAAGACCTTAGAACACATGGCCAGAGAATACGGGAAAGAAGAATATCTTAATATTGCTAATATCTCAGTATCTCATATCTATAACCTGAAGAAGAAGGTATCCTACCGGCGCAGTGTCTCTTTCTATCAGAAGACCACCAAAGGTAAGGGAAAAACAATTGGTGCAAGATGCAAGCAAGAACCACAAGGAAAACCAAGTTACCTGAGGGTAGATACCCTCTACCAGGGAGACTAGAATGGTCACAAAGGGGTATACTACATCAATACGGTAGATGAGGTTATCCAGTGGAAGGCAATAGGGGCTACAGCCAAGATAACGGAAGAACATCTTCTTCCTTTGCTGGAAAAGCTAATAGCCAATTATCCTTATCCAATTATTAATTTCCATATTGATAAGGTTTGAGAATACATCAATCAAAAGGTAGCAGAAATGTTAAATAGACTCTTGATCAAATTCACCAAAAGTAGACCCAGACATAGCAATGATAATGCCCTTATAGAGACCAAAAAAAGCTGGGTGTTAAGGAAATGGTTAGGCTATAGCCATATCTTTATAGGAGGGGGGTATCCTTCCGGGATTATTTATTCTTCTTTCCTATAGGATACCTCACGCCATTATCTTTTTCCAGATATTTTAGGACATTATCAATCTCACTAATAATAATACATTAAGTTCGTATAATATGCAACAAAAGGTCGATATTATACACTTAATTCGTATAGAAATGAGTTATCGGAAATTACCCTCGGCCGATGGATATTTATAAGTTAAGATCTCTTTATAGTATGACGGTGATTTGACACGATGGAAGTAAGATATACAAAATATGATGTTGAAATGTCTTCAGTTAAGAGACTTGTGAGCAAAGTTTCTCTTAAAGTCTATAGTCGATTTTTGGACGTGCCTGTATTCAGGGAATTTCAAACTTGTACCATGATATATTTAGCAGATTTTATGATTTAACTGTTCCTTTTTTTACACCTCCATATTATCAAGTTATTGAGTCACTCGTTGATGAAAACGTTCCAACTGGATCGAAAGTTTTAGACTTATGCACTGGAACCGGCAATGTAGCCTCTGCCGCAGCAAAAAGAGCCAAAGAGGTCATTGGATTAGATGTATCACAAAGAATGTTATCAAAGGCGAGGAAAAAGGCATAAAAGGAAGGGATAAGAAATCTGAAATTTGTTTATGGGGATGTTAGGAAGAAACTGGTTCGGGCAACTCTTCGCCACTTCGTGGCTCGGTCTCGGCAAAGCCGAGACTCCGATAACAGCGGATAAAAGGGAAATCAAAGATTCCCCCAAATGCCTTCGGCAATTTCTTTTATCCACAAAACGTTACACTAAAACCCGATTCAATAAATTTATTCCCATTTGCAGTTTCCTGTTTACCACACCTAAGAATCACTATCTTTTTATACATATAAATCTCCTTTTTTGAACAATATAGTATTTTTATAAAATCTAAAGAGATAAGATTTTCATTACCATGATGCAAAATTCGTACTCTTGACAATTTTAAAAAGATAATTAATATGGAATTATGAATTCGCAGAACTTGAAACCAGTGATAAAAATTTCAAAGTTGGAACAAAATAGGATTACAGTAGCATTTTTATATAATCCTGAATTTGTGCAAAAGATTAAAACCATCGAAGGGCACAGAGGCATCCTGATGAGAAATACTGGGGCTTTCCATCAGACAGCGGTGTTCTGGATAAGCTTGTCTCTTTATTTAAAGGAGAAAGGCTTGAGGTTGACCCCTCTCTACGAATTGAAAGCAAAAAGGTAATACTATTTGATGACTTAAGAAGAGAATTTAGTTCAAGGAAATACAGCCAAAAACGATCAAGGTTTACATTCACTATAACGAGAATCTCTTAAAATTTATTAAAAAGAGTCCTGCGAACATTGCCAATGAAGACATAAAGAACTACCTTTTTTATCTTGCAGATGAAAAAGATTCATCGGCATCAACCTTTAATATAGCAATTAATGCATTAAAATTTCATTACGGCGAGATGTTAAAGAAAAACTTTGTTTTTGCGATTAAAAGACCAAAGAAAGACAGGAAACTACCTGCTGTATTAAGCAGAGAGGAGATTTCCAAACTACTTTCCTCTATTGCCAATGTAAAACATAAAGCGATTTTAATGCTCACATATTCTGCTGGTTTGAGAGTGAGTGAGGTCGTGAAACTAAAACTCGAAGATATTGATACTGAGAGAAAACTCATTCATATAAGAGGTGCAAAAGGGAGAAAGGATCGGTATACGATACTTTCGGATGTGGCTATGAATACGTTAAAACTTTATATCGAATCCTATCATCCGGAGAATTGGCTTTTTCCATCTAAAGAGGATAATTCATATATAACCGTAAGAACCGTACAACGGATTTTCGAGGATGCTTGCAATAAGGCAGAAATAAAAAAGGATGTAACGGTCCATTCTCTACGACATAGTTTTGCTACCCACCTTTTAGAAAGTGGTATAGACCTTCGATATATTCAAGAACTGTTGGGGCATAAAAGCAGTAAGACCACAGAGATATATACTCATGTAAGTAATAGAGATTTAGGTAAGATACAAAGTCCACTGGACTGTATATTAAATCCAGAGGTAAAAGAAAATGAATGATGTTCAGGCAAATGGTGGTATAGACGACATAAATGCCAGATATAATTCCAGAATGGAAGGATATACGACACAGATGTCGTATATGAAGGAGTTAAGCAAAATGTCGTTTCGCTTCATTTTGCTTAACGAAACTCGGGCTTACGCCCTCAGTTAGGCTCGTGGCGAAGCGCCACTTCGCCTAACTTCGGGTTTGCGGTTTCGCTACGCTGCACCCAAAGGGAGCGCTGCGTTTCCCCTTCGCAAACCCGAGTCTCGTTATACGCAAGCATTGTGAGGAGGAACTAATATGATAGTAAGCATAAATAAAGTAAAATATTTTGGGCTTTTCAAAGATTTCAAGTGGAACAGCGACATCCCACATTTCAATCAGTATAATCTAATATATGGATGGAATTATTCTGGAAAAACAACGCTATCCAGAATATTTAGGTGTATTGAATTAAAAGAACTTCATAGTGATTTCCAAAATGCTGAATTTGAACTTATAGATGATGAAAATAATAGGATAACACATGGCGATTTAGATAAGTCCTCATATCAATTTAGAGTTTTCAACACTGATTTTACAGAAGAGAACCTTCACTGGGATAGTCAAGAAGCTGAGCCAATCTTTATATTAGGTAAAACAGATATTGAACTACAAAAAGAAATCGCACAGAGAAAACAAGAAATCGAACATTTGATGAATGAAAATAATAAGGAAGAGGAAATCTCCAAGCTAAATAAATATTTAGAAGATAAATTAACGAATAAAGCCAGAGAATTAGATAGAATTAAACCACCTTATGACAGAAAAAAACTGAAGAGCAGTTTAGAAACAATAAAATCAGATGATCCTGAAAAATACTGCTTAAGCGAGGAAGCTGTCCAAAAGTCACTTGAAAATTTAAAAACTTCTCATAAAGATAGTTTGTCAGAAATTTCAATAAAAACTTTGCCTCAAAATAAAATAGCAGAAATTGAAGGAATATTGGATAGAACAGTGGTATCTCAATCTATTGAAAGACTGAAGAATAATCCTGAACTTAATGATTGGGTACGAAAGGGATTAGATCTACATAAAGGGAAAGAGGAGTGTGAGTTTTGCGGTAGTCCATTACCAAAAAACCTATTAGAAGAATATGAAAAGCATTTTTCAGAAGAATACGAAAATCTCATGAGTGAGTTAAATAAGCTAATTGAAGATTTGGAAAGATTTAAAATTTTTATGTCTTTTCCCGATGAGAAAAGACTTTATCCCCAACTAGAGGCTAAGTATAAAAATATTAAGGGTAAATTTGAACACGGCTTAAGCGAATATAACAAAGACATCGCTAAACTTCGAGAGTTATTGGAAGAAAAAACCAAGAACCCTTTCATAAAACTTGCAGAAAAACTGATTCGCCCTGATGATGTTTTTATTAATAAAACCCTCAAAGAAATGAATGAAATTCTTAGAGAACATAATAGTATTAGTGATAACTTCAAGAGTGAGCAAGAAAAGGCTTTCAAAAAATTAGAATTACATTACGCTTGCGAGTTCAATAAAGAAAATGAATACTTCAACACTCTTAATAGATTAGGAGAATTAGAAAATAAGAAAGAGCAAAACACTAGGGATATAGAGGAGAGGCGAAGAAGGATAAGGGAAATTGAGACACAATTATCAGATATCGCAAAGGCTGCTGATAAGATAAACCAATATTTAAGGAGCATGTTTGGTAAAGAGCATATAAAATTAGAGGCTACTGACAAAAATAAATTCAAGATATTAAGAGACGGATCTGAATCCAAAAACCTAAGTTCAGGTGAAAAAACAGCGATTGCTTTCTCCTATTTTTTAACTCGCCTTGAAGACAAAGATACTGATATTTCTAAGGCAGTAGTTTTTATTGATGACCCAATTTCAAGCCTAGATTCTAATCACTTATATAATACATTTGCTGTGATACAAGCTAAATTGAGTAGTTGCCGTCAACTTATTGTTTCTACACACAATCACGAATTTTTTAATTTGATCAAAGAATGGTTTAAAGATAATAAAGATAAATCCAGTTTTTATTTGAACGAGCGTATAACCAGAAATGGGGATGAGGTTTCAGAAATTAGAACATTACCTGAAACTCTATTGAATTATAAATCAGAATACCATTTTCTTTTCTCTAAAATAAAATCATTTGAAGATAATCCACTCACAGATTACGATAGTTTGTATCAATTACCAAATATAATCAGAAGATTATTAGAGGCATTTATTGGATTTAAATATTCAACCGGTTTAAGAAATGGTTTAAAGCAACTAATAAATAATGAAAGTGATCGCATAAAAGTCGAAAGATTTATACATGAATTTTCTCACCAAAGAGATTTGAACAGATCTCTAAAATTTTGTGATACCAGTGAATGTAAAACAATTGTAGATATTGTCTTAAACGCAGTGAAAAGTAAAGATAATGAACATTATGCAACTTTGGAGAGTATATATCACAATGCCAGCAGATAACAGAGCGTACCTGGTTCCGTTACACTCCACCCAAATCCAGCCTGATGGCTGGACTTCAGATACGCTCGGAACGTTATCTGCCATTGCAGGCAGAGAAAAGATAGAAAAGATATGAGAATGCGTATCTATGAGGGACGGATTAGAAATTGAATCATTCCTTGATTCTTTAGAAACTTTAGTCGATGAGGCCGAGGGAAAAAGAGGAAAATGGCGAGATGTTTGGAGTGAAATTAAGAGTATCGGGCAGGCATTCAAGGAATCTAGGTTTCCAACCGTCCAAGACCGGCAAGCAACATGGAATCGTTTTCAATCTATCTTCGCAAATGTAAAATCATGCCAAGAGAGGGGCAGGGAAAAATTTGAAGAAAGGGTCCGCGAATCGAAATATCACTTAGAACAAATCCTCTCGTATGCAGAGAGAGCAACTTCTCCCTCAGGATCGGCTGATGCACTTCTTGCAATCTGTACAGGTGGACTTTCTGTCCTTATTAAAGCGGGCATCGACGCAATACTTGGTCCATTCGATGACCGAAAGTTTGAACTTCAAAAGTGCAGCGAGGCTATGAAAGAGGGATGGGTATACCTCTCTCAAAATAAGGGCCAAATGTTTGGTAAGGATAAACAGGAGGCCTTTGAAGCCCTTAAGAAAGCATCAGAGGCTCTTCATGAGGCGTGGGATGAATGGAAAAGTGCAAGGAGGGAAGCAATTGGGCAGTACCATGCTGAGAAGCAAGCAACATGGGAGGCACGCCGGGCTAAGAGGAAAGCATGGATAGCTAAAAGAGAAGCGTGGGAGGAACGGATGAGAGAAAATATTTCTAAATTGGAAGATCGTCTTGAGAGTGCTCTGGACCACAAAAAAAATAATTTATCCAAGCTTGAGGATATGAGAGACTCGGCATGGTCGGATTCCTTCCGCGACCGTGTAGAGGAATGGATTGACGAGGAGAATGCCCGGATTAGTGATATTGAGAGCAAAATCGACCAAATCAAAGGGTGGATCTCGGATATAGAGGCGAAACTCCGATGAAGGGAAATAGGCACAGAAACCATTTATGAAAAACTGCCCGCAACGGCAGATAACACAGCATAAAAGGTTCGTCCTACGGGCTCACCCAAATTTTTGCTTCGCAAAACTTCTTTTATGCTGAAAACGCTAAGCAAAATGAAGCGAAGCGACATTTTGCTTAGCGAGACTCGTTATATGAAATTCGGCTTGGCGGATTGACGAAGAATTTAAAAAGTTAATAGAGAATACTATAATGAGGGATGTAAAAATGCTATATGATACCCAGCAAAAAACTCTTTTTGAAACGAAAAGTCTAGAGCGGGACTATTTTGAAGTTATTAGCAATGGATATTCCTTTCAAGATGGCATTAGACTTTTAGATAAAATTGATTGGGATTTTAAAGATTTTACAACTCAATATCTCACTCACACGTTTCATTCTTATCCCGCAAGGTTTATACCTCAAATACCCTTGAGTTTCATCAAATTGTTTACAAAAGAGAATGAGACAGTTTTAGACCCAATGTGTGGTTGCGGAACAACATTAGTGGAGGCTTTTTTAAATAATCGAAATTCTATTGGCAACGACTTTAATCCGCTTGCAACTCTAATAACGAAGGTAAAAACTACCTTGATTAATGAAAATGAGTTTAGATATTTTAATAAAAAATTGGCAGTTATGAAACGATATTTAGATTTAGATTATAGAAGGGTTGATGAAAGAATTAATAATTTACCAAACAGAAAGGTAAGCAAGATATTCAACCGGGTTGTAATCTCAAAATTAGAGAGCATACGTGAAACTCTATTAGAGGTAAAAGAAGAAGGACATAATGACTTGTTTGATTTTGGAAGGGTTGCTTTATCATCAACAATATGGTCATTGGTAGAAAATGGTGATGGAATTGATGTTGATGATATATTTCTTAAAAAAGTAAAATCTATGCAGAACAACTTAAATAAAATGGCTAAAATTATTAAGACTATCCCAGAGGTAATAGTAATCTGTGGTGATGCAAGAAAATTAGATGTTAAAAACGACTCAATAGACTTAATAGTAACTTCGCCCCCTTATGTAAATGCACTGGATTATTATAGAGCCCACATGTATAACATGCTTTGGCTCGGAATGGATTTTGACTTATTTAGAAAACATGAGATAGGTGGACATTCTCATTTCATCATTAACAGATTTAGGCTGCTTTCGGAATATTTAGGAGATATGCTCCGTTCAACGATAGAGATGAATAGAGTTTTGGAAAAAGATAAGTTATGCATAATCGTAGTAGGGAACTCCAGTTTGGAATATGAATTGATTGAAAGCCATAAATTTTTTGCAGAAATGGGCAAAAAAATAGGATTCGAACCAATAAAAACAATTTTTAGAAATATTGATAAAACAAGGAAATACACAAGTGCAGATATAGGGAAAATTGATGATGAATACATTCTTGTAATGCAAAAAGTAGATGATGCTAATGTTTTTGCGGATAATGATAATTTTATTTCTGATGTTGTAAGAGAGCAAATGGTAGGATTTAGAGAGCAAATAAAGAAAAATCCAGGCACTTCTATTAGAGGTCGGAAACCCACAAACGAAAGATTATTGAAGAATGTTGATAAAATTAGTGAAGCAATAGAAACAATACCCGAAGACATAAAAATAAAGAGGCAATAATATGAAAGAATTTATTAGCAAAATAATATACTCAATCCTAACAGGGCAAGATTATAGGACATATGTTCTTGCAACAATAAATAAAAGATTTCTTGATAAAGCACAAGAGTTGATATCCGAAGTTTTTGAGTATAAACAGAGAGGCGATAATTGGCTTGAAAAACTTTTAGACGATACTTCCAAAAAGATGGGAAAGGAGAATAAATTTAAACTTCTGTGGTTTGGCGGTTTGAATGATAAAACTGTAAAAAATATGACAGGAGGAACGTCTGCAAAGGAAGTTTGCCTAGATTTGGGTAAGAAGAATATCAAGGCTCTAAAACTTTTATTAGAAGAATTTGAAAGTGGCGAGAACTTATATCAGATTAAAATAATAATTAAGAAGGAACACGAAGAAGTTGAATTAGACGATGTTGAGAGTCTTTTTTTCGTTAATATCATCTCAGCAATGAAACTAACAATTCAAGGAGGGGCATGGAGTGAGGTAGGTAAGAAAACCGAAAAAGGTTTACTCTTTGTGATATTTCGGTTACTGAAAATTCCAGAAGATAACTATATTTTAACAACTGATGAAATGAAGAGAAAAGGACTGGTTGAGAACAGAGAAATTGATGCTATAGTTTTCAGTAAGCACAAAGAGCCTCTAACAGTTGAGTTAAAACTGCTTGGAATCGGAAATCCAGAAATAGGTGACGAGGCACTTGCAAGAAAAGTAAGTCTATTTTTGATAGACAGATTAACAGAGATGATGATAGAAGAATCTGAAAAAATAGGAATTAAAGTAATCGAGTTTAGGCAAGAAAACCCTTTGCTGGAGATTTACAAGTTTTTCAAGTCAAAAAACGTGAGTTGTAGTCCGCCAGAAAAAATGACACCAAAAGAATTAGAAGATGAAATAAATGGAATAATTAAAGAGTGGAGAGAAGAAACAGAAGATTTAACTCTTATTAAAAAATTAAAGGAGTGGACAAGATAATAACCACCAAGCCGAACTCTGCGGTTGCTTCGCAACCTTGCCATTCAGGTCATATAACAGCGGATAAAAGACTTCGCTACGCTCTGCCCAAATTGCCTTCGGCAACTTCTTTAATCCGCAAACCGTTATATTCAATTGGCGACGGCTCGTATGAAGACAAAAATTATTTAAAATAATTTCAACTCTATAAATTTATGATGAAACAAAAATATTTTCTGATTTTAGCAATTGTTAATTATAGGATTAATCTCTGTTTTTGTATTAGTTAATAAACCGATTCCATCTTCACAACCTATAACTGAAGAGTTATTTGTAGAACTCAAAATTTATGATAGCGTTCCTAAGTCTCTTGTGATTCAAAACGATGGAATAGTTATATTCAAGGAAGATGATAGGTCAAATCAAATAAAAGTATCTTCAGAAGAAATAGAAGCCTTAAAACAATATATTTTGGATAATAATTTCTTCTCTTTAAAAAAGAAATATGTAGATAGGAATCTTATGTATGGCATTGGACATAATATTACAATAACAATTGGTGATAAGACTCATTCCGTATATTGTTATGGTAGTTGTCCAAAAGAATTCAGAGATATCTTGGAAAAAATAAAAAGTCTTTGGCCTTATAAAATTCAATATGTTGGATGGATATAAAAAATTAAAAAAACTCGTCGACACCGACTTCCTCGCTTACGCTCGGACTTTTGCTTACGCAAAAGGAATATAACAGCCGATAAACGGTTTCGCTTACGCTTCACCCAAAGTTTGCTTCGCAAACCTTCTTTTATCCAAAATCCGTTATACGTCGTAATTTTTTATATTGAAAAGCGACTAAAATATTTTTTAAAAAATTTTTGTCAAGCAGGCAAAAATTGGAGGTATTTAATAAGTGAATGTCCCTGGAAAATTTTTGCTCGCGAACCGTAAGCAAAATTGCGAAGTAACTTTGCACCTGCTCCGTAGTGAGCTTTGTTCTACTACTGGGGTCAGTCGGCGTCTTGTTTTTGCTCAAAGAAAGTTCTGACGTCGTCTAGCAGACACCACCATATTGAATTAGCCGCCGAAGCGAGGAATGAGCACCCAAGCAAGGCAATTATTCAATATGGTGGAGATAAGGGGATTCGAACCCCT
>LDZU01007003.1_pt1 | contig 10587 bp, 10 predicted proteins | sample 615531 | NCBI WGS metagenome assembly LDZU01 (sample SAMN03408293, study PRJNA278302) | terrestrial metagenome | isolation source: oil reservoir sample SB2 | place: USA: Alaska, North Slope, Schrader Bluff formation | collected 2011-09 | reverse complement strand
ACACTGGTGGTAGCCGGAAGTACAGAACCCGGTAGTTCTGTCTTTGGTCCGGTAAAAATAAGTGAGCCGGCGGTAGAAAAAAATATTTTGGGACAGGTAAAACAGTTAGTAAATAAAGGTCTGGCTAAACGGGAAGCCGTTCGTCAGGTAGCCCGGCAGTATAACTTGTCCAAACGCGAAGTTTACGCTTTGGTAGTCCAGGCTAAAAACGTAGAAAAGTAAAAGTCAGAAATCAAAGTTATTTTTTCCTTTGATTTCTGACTTTTAGTGAATTATAAATCTAGCTTTGGTTAAGAACTTGTTACTTTTTGACGATTAAAATGTTTTGTTACATTGCCTTGGCACTTTCAAACATATTAACCGCACAATCCCGACAAACTAGCTTTCCCCGGTAATGTTGGACGTTGGTAGCGTTGCCGCAAAAAACGCAGGCCGGTTCGTATTTTTTAAGCACTATTTTCTCGCTATCGACGTAAATCTCCAGGGCGTCTTTTTCGTCTATGCCCAGAGTACGCCGTAACTCGATTGGAATTACAATCCGCCCAAGCTCGTCCACTTTTCTGACAATACCTGTCGATTTCATTTTTTTCCCTCCCCCTTTTTTTAACATAACTCGACAATGTACAAGTAGATAATACCAACCATGTTAGTAATAGTCAATACATTTTTTAAAAAAATTTTATATTTTTTTTTTACGTTTTTTATGCTTTAAAATTTATTCAGCCGAAATATTTTAACGGAAAAACTTGAAAATTTATTAAAGATTAACTAAAATTAAAGTAAGCCGGGATTAGCCGGGAAGCAATTAGCGGCCAAAATCTAAAAAAGATAATAACAAGCAAGGTAGGGAAAAAATTTGTCGACTGATAAAACTTTCTACATTACCACCCCAATTTATTATCCCAGTGACCATTTGCATATTGGTCATGCGTACACTACCGTTGCCGCTGACGCCATAGCCCGTTTTAAAAGATTAACCGGATATGAAGTTTGGTTTTTAACGGGTGCTGATGAACACGGCCAAAAGATAGAAAGGGCTGCTACAGCCAAGGGGCAAAAGCCTCAAGCTTATGTGGATAATATTGTCCAAGGTTTTCAACGCTTATGGGCCAGGTTGGCTATAAGTAACAATGACTTTATCCGTACGTCTGAGGAAAGGCATAAAAAAGTAGCGCGGACCCTTTTCCAAAGGTTATATGAGCAAGGAGACATTTTTAAAGCTAAGTATCAAGGGTGGTATTGCTCGCCTTGCGAAACCTTTTGGACTGAGGGGCGGTTAAAAGAGGGTAAGTGCCCTGATTGTGAACGTCCGGTAGAGTTGCTTCAAGAAGAAAGTTATTTTTTCCGGATGTCCAAATATGCCGGGGCATTACTAAAGCATTTTGAAACCCACCCCGAATTTATTTTACCCCCCGCGCGGCGCAACGAAATGGTTAATTTTATTAAAAGCGGCCTGGAGGATTTATGCGTATCCCGGACCACTTTTAGCTGGGGCATAACAGTTCCTTTTGACCCGAAACACGTTATCTATGTCTGGGTAGACGCCTTAGTTAACTACCTTTCCGCTCTTGGTTACGGAGGAGAGAATGCTGGCTTGTTCCGGAAATTTTGGCCTGCCGATGTCCATCTGGTAGGTAAGGATATTGTCCGTTTTCACGCCGTGATTTGGCCGGCTATTTTAATGGCGGCAGGATTACCGTTACCCAGGCAAATAGTGGGACACAATTGGCTGCTTTTAGAAAGTGGCAAGATGAGCAAATCTAAAGGCAACATAATTGACCCCTTATTTTTAATTGATAAATATGGGGTTGATGCCGTACGTTATTATTTGTTAAGTGAGTTGCCTTTTGGGTCTGACATTTATTACTCCGAGGAAGCACTGGTGAACCGGATTAACAAAGATTTGGCTAACGATTTAGGTAATTTGGTCAGCCGGGTTTTAGGAATGGTGGAAAAATATAGCCTGAATGTTTTAAAGCGCCCCCTGCCGCCGGAAAACGGGGAAAAAATAGACCAAGAGTTAATTGCACTGGCTGAGAAAACCCCTCTTTTAGTAGAAGGGTTAATGGAAAAGCGGGAGATTGCCAACGCCCTGTCCGCTATATGGCGCTTAATTAGCCGGGCCAATAAATACGTTGACGAAACCGCACCGTGGGCCTTAAAAAAAGACCCGGCCAAGACCGGGCGGCTGAACACGGTTCTTTATAATTTGACCGAAACTATCCGTTTTATTGGGGTGTTAATTTCACCTTTTCTACCCGAAACACCGGAACGTATTTGGGAACAATTAGGGATTAAGGAGCGGCCGGAACTACATTCCTGGGCGGCGTTAACCTGGGGACAGCTTCCGGCGGAATTGCAGGTACGCCGGGGGGCCGCTATCTTTCCCCGTATCGAGGAGGTGAAATAACCGGTGCTTATAGATTCTCATGCTCATTTGATTGACCGGCGGTTCGCCAAGGATTTAGGAGCCGTGCTAGACCGCGCCAAAGAAAACGGGGTAGAGGTAATTATCAATGTAGGTTATGACTTAGAATCTTCCTTTGAAGCGGTGAACCTGGCCCGGGAATATGACTTTATTTACACGGCCGTAGGAATTCACCCGCATGACGCGGCCCGTGTTCCGGAAGATTACTTGGGTAAATTAAAAGAATTTTGCCGGCATACCAGAGTGATAGCCGTTGGTGAAATTGGCCTGGATTACTACCGCAAATTAAGTCCGCGTCTTACCCAGCGACGAATATTTCGGGAACAACTGGCGTTAGCCCGGGAACTGGATTTGCCGGTAATTATTCATGACCGGGAAGCTCACCAGGAGGTAATGGAAATATTAAGCAAGGATAAGCTCCCCCAGGCAGGAGGAGTAATTCATTGTTTCTCCGGTGACCGGGAAATGGCTTTAGCCTGTATAAGCATGGGTTTTTATATTTCTTTTGCCGGACCCATAACTTTTTCTAAGGCAAACCAGGTCCACGAAGTAGTAGTCCAGGTACCCTTGGAAAAAATATTAATCGAAACTGATGCTCCTTATTTGGCTCCTCAAAGTAAGCGCGGCCAGCGCAATGAGCCTGCCCACGTCCGTTTTGTAGGTGAAAAAATTGCCCTCCTGAAGAATATCCCCTTCACAAAAGTTGCGGCCATAACTACGGCTAACGCTAAAAACTTATTTAAAATTAGCCCTTAAAGAATGGATAACCAAAAATTAGAAGCTAAATAGCTGTTCTTAAGCATATAATATTAAAACTAAGCAAACAACTTTAAATTTTATTTAATATGGCAACAACTTCATTTATAAATTCGACCTGATATTTTACTATTTACGGCAGGAGATTTTGTCTATGACGTAGAAAGTATATAAGGTTAAGTTATTAACGGTTAGCGGCCGGGGGTGCGTTAAATTTAACGCCCCTACCCGGGATAGTCTAATCGCTAAGCTAAACAAGCGAGGGGGAGTTATGGTTGGATTGGTATAGCAGGTCAACCGTCCCGGTTGACCATAAAGGAAAAAAACAAAACTTTACCGGTGTACTTTTAAGGAGGCGGGGGCAAAAAAATATAATTGTTGCTCTTTGTTTGATAGGCTTAATTTTTTTAGTTTTGGCCGGTTACTCCAGAGCCCAAAAAAAAGTTACTGTTTGTGTTGAGGATAAAAAAATAAAGGTTCAAACCTTTAAAAAGACCGTGGGAGAAGTTCTGCAAGAGAAAAATATACCTTTAAAGCCCCAGGATAAAGTTACTCCGGCCACCTTTACTTTTTTAAATGATGGCCTTAAAATTGTAATCAGGCAGGCTGTACCGGTGACCGTTACGGTAAATGGCCGGACCCAAAAATACTGGGTTTATCCGGGTATGGTAGCTGAAGTGCTTGAAAGTCAGGGTGTTTCTTTAGGGAAAAATGACCTGGTCAGACCCCCGTTAACCGGCGTTGTGAGGGCAGGTGCTCAAATTAAAGTGACCCGGGTGGTTAAAAAAGAAGCGGTTAAGGAAATTGAGTTGGCTTTTAATACGCAACGCGAAACTAACCCTAATTTGCCGCGCGGCTTTACCCAGGTAAGCCGGGCCGGTAGAAGCGGCTTAGAAAAACAAAAGTGGCAAATTACTTACCATGACGGACGGGAAGTGGAGCGCTGCATACTGGCACGTACGATTGTTCTTGCCCCAAAAGATAGAGTCTTGCAGGTAGGAACAAAAAAACAGGTAACCGTCTCCCGAAGCGGCCAAGGGGTAAATTCGGCTCAAGAAATGACTATGCTGGCTACCGCATATACTCATACGGGAAATAATACAGCTTCGGGGGTGCCCCCCCGTTACGGCACTGTTGCGGTTGACCCGCGGGTAATCCCGCTGGGAACACGTCTTTATATTGAGGGGTACGGTTATGCGGTAGCTCAGGATATAGGACCGGCTATAAAAGGTAATAGAGTGGATGTATTTTTTGAAACAGGAACGCAGGCCAGGCAATGGGGAATACGTTCAGTAAAAGTTAAGGTTTTGCGTTGAGAGTAGATTTTTTAGGACCAGGGAAAGGAGAAAGTGATTAACCCGGTTTCCCCAAGTCAGGTGCGCGCAATCTTAAAAAAATACCAGATTTACTGCCGGAAAAGCTTAGGGCAAAATTTTTTAAGTGACGCGAATATCGTCCAAAAAATTGTCGCCGGTGTCCGGTTAGACCCGGGGGATGTGGTGGTAGAAATAGGACCGGGGCTCGGAGCACTTACCCGGGAGTTGGCTAAAAAAGCCCGTTTAGTGTTAGCCGTAGAAAAAGACGAAACATTACTTCCTGTTTTAAAAGAAACCTTGGCCGGGCTAGAAAATGTAATGGTAATTCATGAGGACGCCAGAAAAGTTGATTTTGATGCTTTGATAGCCTTAAAAACAAATATAAGTGGCGGTTTTTCTTATAAATTAGTCGCCAATTTACCTTATTCTATCACTACTCCTTTACTTACGTACCTTTTAAGAAAAAAGTTTAATTTTAATTTGCTGGTAGTTATGGTTCAAAAAGAAGCAGCCAACCGGATCAAGGCCCTGCCCGGCAGCAAGGATTATGGCCTGCTTAGTATCACTGTTCAGTTTTATACTGTTTTACAGGGTTTCTTTCAAGTATCCCGAAACGTTTTTGTGCCGCAGCCCAAAGTAGACGCCTCGGTGCTATGCTTAAGCCGGCGGGAAAAACCGGGCTATCATGGATTAAAAGAGGACCTCTTTTTTATTCTAGCTCAGGAAGCTTTAAGCCAAAGGCGAAAGACTATTTTAAACGCCCTGGCTAACGCCCCGAACGGCCTTAATCCGGATAAAAATGTTTGGTTGGGTCTTCTTCAAAGAGCCCAAATAGCTCCTTCCCGGCGAGGGGAAACTTTAAGTATTGAGGAATTTTCTGCTTTAACCCAGGCGGTTTGGCTTTACTTGAAAAGCCGGTATTTACAGACTAAATGAAGGGATGAAAAATGTATTTTGCCAGTCCAACCAAAGGCAAGCTTTCTTTTGAAGAAATGATGGCCGATATTGCCGGATATATCACTGGTTTGCCTACCTCGGCCTATAAAGTAATTATTGGTTCTGATTCTCAGGTCAGACAAGAAACATGCTTTGTTACGGCTATAATTGTTCACCGTATTGGTAAAGGCGGCCGCTATTATTACCGCAAAAAAATCCAGCGTAAAATTAAAAGTTTAAGGCAAAAAATTTTTTACGAAACGGCCCAAAGTTTAGAAATAGGAGCAATGGTAACTAAGTATTTTGCCGAAAGCGGATTGGATGATACAGAGGTAGAAATTCATATTGACGTCAGTAAACACGGCGAGACTAAAGATTTAATCCGGGAAGTAGTTGGTATGGTCATCGGGAGTGGTTTTCAAGCTAAAATTAAACCAGAGGCCTTTGGGGCCTCCGTTGTAGCCGATAAACATACCAAATAAGGTTAGTAAGAATATTTTAGATGGTTATTCGTTTTTGTAGGGGCGTATGGCTATACGCCCCTACGCAAGCCTTTCTTTCCTCTCTTATAGTAGGGGCGTTAAATTTAACGCCCCTACTTGCGTATCTACCAAGCTGACATCGTTTTTGTAGGGGCGTATGGCTATACGCCCCTACGGCAGAGCCATGCTGTTTTATAGTTGTTGTTTCACGGGGAAAAATATAATGTTTACCCAACAAAGGCCACCATAGGGTGGCATTTGTAGTTTAAGGAACTTGCCAGAAGTCAGGCTTTTATGATGGTATTTAAATAAATGGCCTTCCGTTCTAAGCACTATTTAACCCTAAAAGGCATAAAATGTAAAAATATTTGCGGGAGGACAATTATATGGACCAAATCAAAGTAAATGACCTGGTAGGGAGAAAGTCTTATGGTTGTGATATATTTTTTAAGGTTTTAGCCATTTTTAATGATGATAATGGCCAGGAGCAGGCTCACTTAAAAGGGCTTGATATGCGTCTTATGGCCACGGCCCCGGTAGATGATTTATGTAAACTTGAACCTGCCCAAATAACTGCTCACTGGCATAATTTTATGACTAAAAACCATAATCAGATGAAACGAATTTTTCAAAGGCGCCGGCAAGACCAGCTTAAATGCCTGAACCGGTCTATTGGTTTAGTCAATAAAATAGAAAGCTTTGATGTTCCCGGTACGGTTTTACACTTAGACGGGGATAATGACTATTTAGAGTTATGCTTGACTACTTACCGCCAGTTAAATATTCGGGCCCATGGCTATAATATTGAAGAAAAAAAACAGCCGGAAGAAATTTCAGCCGTCTTAACTAAGCACCGTCCCGATATTTTAGTGCTTACCGGACATGACGGGTTAGCTAAAGGGGCTAAGGATTTTTCCGATTTAAATAATTATCATAGCTCAAAATATTTTGTGGCCGCAATAAAAATAGCCCGCCAGTATGAAAAAAGCCTTGATGATTTGGCAATATTTGCGGGAGCCTGTCAGTCTCATTACGAAGCTATTTTAAGAGCCGGGGCTAATTTTGCCAGTTCTCCTAAGCGCATTTTAATTCACGCTTTTGACCCGGTTTTTGTGGTTGAAAAAATTGCCTATACCTCCATTTACGATCCTGTTCCCGTTAAAGATGTAATTGCCGGTACCATCACTGGTTTTGATGGTGTTGGGGGTATAGAAACTAGAGGAAAATTCCGGCTTGGCGTTCCTAAAACACCTTATTAAAATATTTGGTATTTGATTAGTCAATTTACTGACCGTCACCCTTTCCTGTTCGTAGGCATAATATAGCTGGAAAGAACAGGGGGGGTTTTTTATATGTGGCGTTTATTTTACCTTCTAGAAAAGCACCGTTTTTCCTTGCTAAAGAAGAACAATGTTGTTGGCGTAGGAATTGGTTATAAAAAAATCGCCCGGGAATATACCCGTGAACCGGCTCTGGTCATTTTAGTAACCAAAAAAGTTCCTGCTCACGCGCTTACCCGGCAAGAGGCTGTTCCTAAGCAAATTGATGGTTTATCCACTGACGTGGTTGAAATTGGCGAAGTAACGTTATTAAATGAGCGCTTCCTTAAAGAACGGCCTGCCCGGCCGGGACTGAGTATCGGGCATTATAAAGTCAGCGCCGGTACTTTTGGGGCCGTGGTAAGGGATAACCTTACTAAAGAAAAATTAATTCTTAGCAATAACCACGTTTTAGCAAACGCTACTAACGGAAAGGACAGGCGGGCAAAAATCGGTGATTCAATCCTGCAGCCAGGAGCTTACGATGGGGGTGGCATGGATGACCGCATGGCTACTTTATTTAGGTTTGTTCCGGTAAAAAGAGTCACCCAAGAGTCAGATTGTCCGGTGGCCGCTGGAATTGAAAAAACAGGGAATCTTTTCTTAAGGTTAACGCGGCCAAATTATGAGTTGCGCTTATTAAAAAAATTTTTTAATTTTAATTTCATTGATGCCGCCGTGGCTCTTCCTGACACACCAGGCTTAATAAATGAAGAAATATTAGAAATAGGTAAAGTTGAAGGGGTAACCGAAGCGGAATTAGGGCAAAAAGTGATGAAAAGTGGTCGTACCAGTGGTTTAACGACGGGCAAAGTCACCGCCTGTAAAGTTACTTTAAAAATTACCTTAAACGCCCAAGAAGAGGCGTGGTTTTCCGACCAGGTAATTACGGATATGCTTTCTCGTCCAGGAGATAGCGGTTCTTTGGTTTTAACCACCGGCAAAAAAGCAGTAGGCCTTTTATTTGCGGGTTCCGCGGAGTATTCTATTTTTAATCAGCTAAAGCATGTTTTTGAGTTGCTTAAAGTAAATCTTTAAACCAACCGGAAGGACAAAAAGGAAGGACAAAGACCTATATTATCCCATGAGCTACAAATATTATCTAAAACAGAATTTTAAAGGGCTAGGCAGCAGGTATTTCACAAAGATGAAGAATTAGCTAAAAATAAGCGGGTTGCCGCCAAAAAACAGTTCATGATAAAATAAATCACCCTAAAGTAGCAATTACGGGTAAAAATAGCAATAAATTAGCCAAGAAAGGAGTAACATATTAATGAAGAAATGCTTGAAAATGTGTATTAGCGTGATTTTAATCTTCTCCGTCTTACTTTTTTTAAATAGTTTTGGACAACCTGTCCAGGCGGCTGAAAGTAATCTCGGGGATGAAGAACAACTTATGGTCGATTTAATTAATCAAAAGCGGATTTTAGCTCAATTACCGTCTTTACAGGTTAACCCTGTCTTAGTAAAAATTGCCCGGCGGCAGACTAATGACCTGATGGAAAACCAGGATTATAAGGCCAACTTAATAACTACCGGCACATTAGCCGCCCAACTAAAAGCGAATGGGATTACTTACCAATACGCGACCGAAAGCATTACTATAGCTGCTTCTTTTAACCAGGCCCGAAATGCTTGGGCTAAGTCAACAAGTTATCAGCAAACGATCACCAGTAAAAAATATAATTGCTTGGGTGTTGGGGTAGTAAAAGACAAAACTTACGTGTACCTAGTACAAATCTTTATTGGAAAACAAAATGCTCTGCCGGCAGATTTATCTTCTTCGCCAACCCAACCAGTCTCTTATCCGCCCTTACCGTCACCGGTCTCGAATACAAACCCTTCTCCTGCCTCACCGGTAGCGCTTGTTCCAACCCCGCCACCAGCCCAAAATACCTTTTCGCCAACCGTTGACGAACAAAAAATGATAAATTTGGTTAATGCCCAGCGGGCTAAGTACGGCTTAGCCCCGTTAAAAGTCAACCCGGACCTTACCCGGGTAGCCCGCTTAAAAGCTCAGGACATGTTAGAAAATAACTATTTTAGTCATACCTCACCCACGTACGGGAGCCCCTTTAATATGCTCCGCCAATTTAATATTAGCTATAGTACCGCGGCTGAAAACCTGGCCGGTGCCCCTACTGTGGAAATGGCCCATGAAAGTTTAATGAATTCGCCGGGACACCGGGCAAATATTTTAAACCCTAATTTAACAGATATTGGTATAGGGGTTGTCTCCGGCGGTATTTACGGAAAAATTTTTGTGCAGATGTTTACGGGATAGCCGGTTAAAAACTCTAAACTGACCGACAATAACCAAACTGAGCAAAATAGTTACTCAATCTTTAAAATCACTGAGGGCTATATAACTGTTAAGCGGAACACTTAAGGAATCAGCAATAGGCGGACATTTAGCCTTGAAAAGATAAAAAATTTTTGGGGGTAAAGATAGTTCAGGCAAGGTTTCGTAATAACCCATCCCTTTAGCCAATAAAAGGTCAGCGTTGATTAAAGTCCGGTAAAAAGACTTGCTGACTAAAGAAAGGTCTAGCCCTGGCGTATCAGTGCCGGTGGTGATGACCTTTTTAAATTTAGCCCCAATTTCAAGAGCTTGAAGGTCTTTTAAGGTAAGGTCATTTTGGGCGGGGTTTTCCTTAACTACATATACTACCTCGGCGTATTCTTCAAGTTTTTGAAACAAAGGCAGGTCAAAAAAACATTCACCGGCGTTGTCGGCAAGATACAGGATTTGTTGGCTTTTTTTTATTTTTTTAAAGCTAATTAAAAGCTCCTCCAGGGCTTTTATATTATTTCGGGCAAAACGTACCGGCGACTGCAGTTCTTTTTTTACTGTGTCTAAGTCAACAAAAAAATCAATACTGTTTCCTAAGACAGCTAAAGCAAATAAGGAAGGCAAGTCGTTCTTTAACTTTATTCCGGCCACCAGGGCCGCGGCAATAGCTATTTCCTCTTTTTTAACGTTGACAAAAGGGTCCTTATTTCCGGTAGTCGAACGGATTATTCTTTGCAATTCCCCGGCTAATTGAGTTGGAATAGCCGAGAAAGAAAAAGATGAATTTAAGTAAGCCAATCCCTTTTTAAGCGCGGCTTCCTCCTGGGCCGGGTCTTGACCGGCCAGACTCGCCGTGCGGTGGGTTAAGCCTTCCAGGCATTGGTAGCAATATTCTTTTGCCCGTATGGTAAAAGCACCCCTTTAAAAAATTGGATTACCAATATTACCACGCGGTCCGTTTCAGTCCGGCTTTGCTCCGGTGTCTCACCGGCCCGGAGCATCTAAGAGCGACGTTGGACGAACAGCAGGCGGATTTTGCTAAGTTAAAGAAATAACC
>LDZU01003954.1_pt1 | contig 10607 bp, 9 predicted proteins | sample 615531 | NCBI WGS metagenome assembly LDZU01 (sample SAMN03408293, study PRJNA278302) | terrestrial metagenome | isolation source: oil reservoir sample SB2 | place: USA: Alaska, North Slope, Schrader Bluff formation | collected 2011-09 | reverse complement strand
GATTTCAATCCACACTCCCGCGAGGGGAGTGACCGCAAAACGATCCGGCTCAGCGCCTCACCTTTTCAAAGGAGGCGAGATGATCCCGAATCTATTGATATTCAATCAGCAGGATGATAAATGTTATTTTCAACAAAATGAGCAAATCAGATAAAATATCGGCACAATTATATTAATGACAACATACAATCCCCGAAGCGGCCCCCTATTCAGGGCAAACACTCACCACGAAAAACAGGGGAACCAGACCATAAGAATAATATAGAGTTTGAAAGTTTTCTCCGCGAACCCCCGGGGGAATCACTGTTCACCAGGGGTTCGCAGAGTCATGCAACTAATAAACCCTCCGGATCGTAGCCTTCCTTTGCACCGAAGTGCTCCACCCGGTTTTTCCAGTTTTTTCCCAGGTAATAGAACCGGAGGCTATCCTTCTCTTCATCGATCATTCCGCATAGAGAATGTTTAAGCTTTGCAAACCGGGCAGGATCGACAAGGCACTCGAAAACAGAGTTCTGCACCCGCTGCCCGTAATTTACGCACTCCTTCGCCACTTTGCGAAGTCGTTTCTTTCCGTCGGCAGTTTCCGTATTGACGTCGTACGTGACCAGAACCATCATCTCAAACACCTCAATTCATAAAGAACGGTGGATAGCCGTCGATATCCCCCCGCAGGAAACGGGCCATCAGCATCGCCTGCACATACGGAAGCAAGCCAATGAGGATCTTCTCATTCAGGTACGGATGTGTAATCGTATCCTGCTTACGCTTCTGCCAGGCTCCGATGACCTCTTTCCTTCCTGTTTCAGTCAGAATAACCCCGCCGTTCTCCTTCTTAAAAAAATCGTCTTTGTTGATTTGTTTCATGTTCACAAGGGTTAGCACAAGGCGATCGGCCATAAACGGCCGCAGCTCTTCCATCATGTCAAGCGCCAGGCTCGCTCGTCCGGGCCTGTCGGTATGGAAAAACCCGACATAGGGGTCAAGGCCCACCGTCTCCAGGGCCGACTCGACATCGTGAGCAAGGAGCGTATACAAAAACGAGAGCAGTGCGTTCATGTTATCCAGCGGCGGCCTTCGATTCCGTTCATCCAGGTAAAAGTCATCCTTCTGCTTGAGGATCAGTTCGTCAAGGGTAATGAAATAGAATTTCGCACAATTCCCTTCGATCCCCCGGAGTGTATCGGCAGAATCACAGCCCTCGATCTTTAACAGGTTCTCGATCAGCAAAGCATCCACCGCTCGAACCTTATTACAGTCGATGACAGCGCCGTGATCGCGGATGCCCCGCCCGAGAACCGTCCGACAGTTCACGATCTTGCCGATGATGAACGACTTCGCAATCTCCAGCGACGCATCGCGGCTATCCGCTCTCCGATACTGTGTCCGCCGCAGCAGAACATTGCCGCGTACCCGCCCGTTGACCCGCCCCAGAAATTTACCGTGCGGCGTTAAAAACGACAGGCCGACGTTGTTGTCGGAACAGAGCCGCATCAGATGAGGGCTCGCTCCCATGTACCCGAAACAGACGATACCCTCGAGATTATGGATAGGAATACGGAATTTCTCCTCGTTGTTGACCCTGACAACGACATTCTCTCCGTCGCTGCCGAGATACGACTCCGGTGTGGTCACGTATAACGTATTCAGCAGTTTCCTCATGCGCAGCGTGTCCTGATGGAAGGGGTACGTGTACGGAGATATAAACTCTGCTATAATCCCCTCAATGCTTAAACATCCTCTACACAGGCCTCTTTCACGTGTTTCCGCAGATATGTTCGGACGGATAGATTTTTCTTCGCCAACCTGGGCATGCAGACGTTCTGAAGAGAGCAGAGATTGCACTTCTTGGAACTATCGGCAGAGGGCGTGACGCCCTGTTTAAAGAGATCGTGCATCTCCTCCGAGAGAGAGTAAACCCGGTCTCTCAATGTAGCAGACAGCAGAAGCGGCACTCTTCGCCGGACTTCGTTGTAGTAAAAATCTCCCCGGCCTATGTGAACATCGAACATCTCTTCAAGGCAGATCGCCTGTGCGCAGAGTTGAACCTCGTCACGCTCGTCGATCTTCGGTTTTCCCCGTTTGTACTCCACCGGCCTCATCGTCCAGAACCCTTCATGGCCCGGGAGAGAGATGCCGTTCTCAGAGCGGATGTACTCGATCACGTCAGCCACGCCGTATAGGCCGAGCGCGTGCGAGACAAGAGGGAATGCCCGCGAGATTATGACGTCGCCGCGGCTCTCGGTGAAGAACGGATCATCCACCCGTTGGTGGATCAGGTGGCCTTCTGCCGTCCGGAGGTTCTCCTCCCACTGGCGCTCGACGTGGATTAACGCCCACTGCCGCCGGCAAAAACAGATGTGCTGGATGCCCGACAGGGCCAACAGCTCTTCGTCGGTATATCGCACCGTACTCACAACTTTTCGATTACCTCAACGCCGGCGGGCACATCTTTCGCGACGGTGACCCGGTAATCCCCGAATGACCGCGGAGGTAGATCCCCGGCGACGCGCTCTACTTTGACCCCGTCGAACAGGATGTGAGACTGGCAGCACCCCAGCGCCGAATCGTGCTTGAAGACAACGAGTTTCCGGGCAGACAGCTTGCCCCGCGATGCCGAGTGGTCGTGTTCGAACATGTTGACGAGGCCGTCCCAGAAGAGGTCGAGGTCGTCCTCGGAGAATCCCGTCGTTTTCTGGGCCAGGTGAGCGGAGATGTAGCCCTCGGCGCGGTACAGTGCGTAGGGAACGATCTGCTTCTTCCCCATCGTCTGGCCTTTCTCACGGTCCCTCTCATTGGCGACCGCCTGGCGGGTGATGGTGACCTCCTGCTGGAAGATCGGGTCGATGCTACGGGCGAAATTGAGCTGCACAGGCCCGCGGACCTGCCCGCAGTTCACTTCCGTGGTCATCACGGCGCCGAATGTCCGAATGTCGAAGAAGTTCCGGCACATGAACTCGGTTAGTTGGCTATCCTTCGGCTTTTTGTTGGTGGGCTCGATACCAACGTAGTCATACGCCTTCTTATTCTGCTCATTGAGAACCACACCGGACTTGACGTAGATGTCATAGCCGGGTGTGTCGCTCTTCACCAGATCGACGTAATCCCGGACTTTCCTCTTGAGGCAGACATCGGTGACGATCCCGTGACCGGTCTGCGGATCGACCCGGGGCATATTCCCCATATCCGGGTCGCCGTTCGGGTTTCCGTTCTCGACATCGAATAACAGTACAAACTCATACCGGTTTTTGATTGGTTCGCTCATAATCATTCACCCACGCTTGCAACTTCCTCTTTCTTCTTGAAAAACGCCTTCCGCTGGTGGTAATAGCCGAGCATGAACATCCCCTGCTCCTCCAGGCTCAGGTATGCCGGGAACTCATCAACTCCCATCAATGTCTCTTCGATATTCTGGGTGGTCTTGAAGCCCCAGTCGGATTTGGCTATATGGTGTTGTGCAAGTTTCAACAGAACAGGGAAGACCACAGCCGGCGTCGTCGACGCGCTGCTGAAGTACTTGCTGTTGATCGTGCTCTTCATCTCTCTGTTCGTATCGGCCTGTGCCCTTTCGAGCACTGCAAACAGCCTTCCAAGGCGATACGGCACATTCGGGTTCTCTTCGTTTAAGCTCACGGTAATCAGATCCTCCGTTAAATTCATCGAACCGGCTCTTGCAAGCCGTAGCAGGTAGGCTTTGATAAAGCCCGCGCTGATAGAATTAATCGATCGGTCAACCTTTGCCCGGTTGAGGATCGCGGTATACATCTGGACCGGGTATGGGCTGCCGTTCAGAATCGACCTCATGAGGAGGCCGCCAAGGAGCGGTGAGGCTGCCTTGTTATCGGAACTTGGCGCAACGGTTTCTCTCAGCAGCCAATACACCGACACGTATCGCGGATCGTAATCGCCCCTGACGATCTCCATATCCAGGTGATGGCGTGCAGCCCTTGAGATAAAGTTCCCAAAAGTGTCTACGTGCCAGAATCGCACCGCGAGTCTCGCATTGTTGGGAGCCAGGCCGAGCATATAGAAATTCGTATCCGGATCCGCTCCGACATCCGCGGCATGGATCTTCTGCCCCTTCCTGACCTTACTGAGGATATCCCCGATCAGCTCGATCTTTTGCAGATCCCGTACTGTCGCCGAACCGGGGGATTCAGCACTGCTATCCTCCCCTGTCTCCTCACGGGGATCGAAGAAGAAACTTGCAAGATCCTCGCAGGCGGTGCCGCTCGTCTCTGCCCAGAAAACAACTGTTGTATCGGCAATTCGCATCCGGTAGTCCTGGTGGGCAAGGAGGTAATTCAGGGCAGTGGTGTACTTGAACATCGATGATTCGCTGATCGGGGCGTTGAGCCCTTGTTTTTCACCTCTTTTGCCGTATGAGCAGAATGACTCATCGTTGAAACTGACAAGCGAGGCACCGGACATCTGGGCGCCGGCAACTCCCTTGAGATTCTGATGTATGCGGGCTACCGTATCCAACTGACCGGTCACGAGACACTGGGCAGTGGATCTGTCACCATCTCCGCGGTTTGAGCAATACTTTTCCCAGACTTCCCTCACGGGAGGTTTCCCGTGCAGAAAGACTCCTCCGCACTCAAAGACACAACTCCCACCAGCGAGAAGATCATCCGCATACTCCGCTATCTTCGGATGCTTGCTGAAGTTCTCGGGGTTCCAGGTGTCCAGGAACGCGAGGAATGCCCGCATGCCGGAGTCATCGAGGCTGTCGAATACCTCGTGCTGGCGGGCTTTGAATGCCTCAAAGCAGTCTCGTGATCGTGGATGAATTAATACGACCTCTTTTTCATTCTCGCCAAGTATCGTGTAGTCGGGAGACGTGCCCTTACTGGAAGGCTTCAGGAACTTTTTCTCAAACTCACTTCGCTTGAACTTCTCGACACCAAAGACGTACTTCGCGTTGTCGCACAGGACATAGGGTGCTATACCCGATGAACGGACATCCTGCAGGGGTACATCCATAACCCTGGGTCGCGGTTTCTTGTCGTCGCTCCTGAGATCGACGATGTACGTCAACTCGCCGTAGGGACTGAGGACCAGCGCAAACGAGACTTTTCCACTACTATATCCCGGCCGGGAGATTGCTACATCCTCATCCTCTGCCAGAATGTCATAGTAGCGGCAGAGGGACTGGATGATCACGATATGCCCCCGAAGCCGAGGCACCTCTGCACGTCGATGACGCCGTCCACCATGACGGCCCTGTAAAAGATGGCCTTCATTTCATCGGAAAAATCGATGTCGTAGAGCATGAACCCGAGATCCCTCTCTCCCCTGTTCTCCCCGGTGTAGTAGGACTCCGGCATCTCCCCTTCGACGATCTCAAACTGAACGGGAAATTCACGGCAGCCGAAATAGGGGCGGTGGAAACACTGGCCCTTTCTCATCCTGCGGAGTGCAACATTGTAGTGCTTCTCGACAGTATCTTCAGGACCCGCCTCATCGGTCAACTCGAAGTGTGCCTCAATAACGTAACAGACGTCACGCAGCAACAGAGAAGCCCGTTGAACAGCATCTTCCGTCGAATCCTGAAAGAGAGAGACGTCTCCTCCGCGAAGGGCGCTTTTCACCTTATTTGCAGGGATCTTCCCCGACCTCTCGTTCCGGCGGATGTTATCGAACGTTATCGGGTTCAAAACATGAATCTTGTCGATCTTCCAGCAGATGGCAGGTTTCCAATGGATTGCTTCGAGAATACCCCGTGCCGCCGACGGGGTCATCACATCGTAGCTCACCCGCTCCGTCTTCATCTCAGGGCGGGTGAAGCAGGCATAATCGCCCCAGACCTTCAGTCGTATTCCATACCCTATTGCCGTCACCACCCTAAACAATCAGTAGTGCCCCTTCCCCTCCATTATCCTTTCTGTTTATAAGTCCGGTTTCTTCGGAGTATTTGCCGATATCGTTCAGCACATAGAATCTATCGCCGAAAAGGTCGATATCGTTTGCGCGTTCCAGTTCCCTGAACTCATTGGGGTAGATGTTGACCGTGTATCCCTGCAGGCGCCGTGCATACTTCCACGGAAATTCGCAGGTCTTGAGTTCATCGATGAGTGTTCTGGCATTTTCATCGTAGGGGACGATGAGGTCCTTCGTGCCCTGCTCGATGATACTGAACTCCCACCCGACATCTTCAAACGGAAATGCAAGCTCACCAGATCTCCTCTCAAATGACGGCAGTATCCCCTTCCGGTCAAGCCCTTCGTCTCCCTCGTAGGAGTAGAGCCTTCTGAAGTAGTCCTCGATAGCCGGAAGGGAGAGCGGGTCGTCATACGTATCCATGACCATCCTCCCGATCTCCGCCGTACGCTGCTGCCAGCTGGTAGCCTGCCCGTATCGCTCGGTCGACCGGAAGACGTAGACCTCGCCCCGCTCGGCCTTCCCCTCGCGGTTGCACCGCCCGGCAGCCTGACCGATGGAATCGACGCCGGCTACCGCCCGGTAGACAACAGGAAAATCGATGTCAACGCCGGCCTCGATCAGCTGCGTCGAGACGACGCGGCAGTCGGCACCCTTCTTGAGTAATTCTTTAATCTCCTTCAGGTGCTTTCTCCTGTGGACGGGGCACATCCTGGCACTCAGGTGATAGCACGTGCCGTGCTCCGAGAGTGCGTCGTGCAGGTGCCGTGCATGGTTTCTGGTATTCACGATGCACAGTACCTGACGGTGCTCCTGCAGCCTTAGAGAGAGTTCCTCGTCGCTCAATGAACCGAGATCGTTCACCCGCACCCGCTGGAACGCTTCGTAAAGCTCTGCAGGCGAACGCATGATCTCGACGGGCCGGATGCTCTCGTCCAGGAGTTCGCCGATCTTCGGCTGGGTTGCCGTGCAGATGACGACGGTTGAACCATAGTTCCGGACGAGTTCGGAGAGTGCCTGGAGGCAGGGTTTCAGGTAGCCTGTCGGCAGCATCTGGGCTTCGTCGAGTATGATCACGCTTCCGGCAAGGTTATGGATCTTCCGGCATCTCGATCGCTTGTTTGAGAAGAGCGATTCAAAGAACTGGACGTTTGTCGTTACGATGATCGGCATGTCCCAGTTCTCGGCAGAGAGTTCGAGGAGTTGATCCACCGGGTCTGCGCCATCAGAAGACAGGGTCTTCGGATCGAAGTTGCTGTGGTGCTCCAGCACATTCCGGCTCCCGAAGATCTCCCTGAACTTTGCAGCGTTCTGCTCGATGATGCTCGTGTAGGGTATGACGTAGAATATCCGCTTCAGACCGTGTTGCTTCAGGTGCTCAAGCGCAAACGCCATCGATGAGAGCGTCTTCCCCCCGCCGGTCGGAACGGTCAGGGTAAACATCTGTGGAGGGAGGGCTGCCTTCTCTCTGCACTGCTCGTAGATCTCTCTTCTATACCTGTTGATCGTAGTCTCCTCGGTATCGGAGAGGAATGCGGTCATATAGTCATCGAATTTCCGGGAGAGGAGATCAAGCGATCCATACTGTCCCCTGATGGCGGAGGAATCAGGATTTTTAAACGCTTCAGTATCGAGAGAGTCGGCATCGACGAGACACGAGTAGAGCATGCGCGTGAAGAAGGCTATCGAAAACCCTATCTTCTTCTGAACCGGCCTTAAGTTCGGGCGGAAACCCGTGAGATCGGGGATCGGTATTTCATCCCGGTATGCCGAGTAATCCGGGAGAAACCTGTTTCCCAGGCGTTCCTCAAGCCCGCTTTCACTGCTCCCGTAATTTAAGAGACCGCCATGATGCCCGGTAATGATGTATTCCAGAATGCGGCTCAACTGCCGCGGATACAGTGTCCTTGCTTCCCGTGCACCGGCGGTCGAGTGGTCGACCCGGATGCTGGCACCTTCCAGGCGCCGCTGGAACTCGGGCGAGTACTTCCCGATGTCGTGCAGCAGGCCCCCGGCATAGGCAAGATCACCGGCACTGAAGTCTCGCGCAAATTCCGACGCGATGCCAGCCACATTCTGTAAGTGTTCTTTGAGACCCTGCCAGTCACTCTTCCCGGGATCGTTTGTAGAATGAGCGTAATGTATTGAATCAACCATTGATCTAACACTCTAAAGTGGAGATAATAAGCGTGACTATTTCAACGTCAGAAGATTACCCCCGGTCGTCATTTTTCCGTGTAGATCCCGTCAAAACGCCAGCCTGATCGGCCCGACTCCCCAAAAGCGCTTTCTGAGCCGGGCGTTCCGTATAACGATCTTACCAACGCCAGGACCCGCATGCAGCCGGAGCGCACTCGGGGATCGCCCTCACGTTCAAGGAACCACAGAACAGGGATATAAACATTTACCCAAAGGGTAGAACCAGAACAGAGAAAGCCTCAGGCGAGATTCGAACTCGCGACCTCGTCCTTACCAAGGACGCGCTCTACCGGCTGAGCCACTGAGGCGTGACGCACCATTTATATTGGAGTTTTTCCCTATAAAAGGTTACGGTGCTCCCGGGGGAGGAACCGGGTTCGACCGGCCCTATCTGCCCCGCGAGGCAGCATCGATCGTCTCCAGGGCGCCGATGCTCGCGACTACGCCCTCAAGCGTATCCACCTCGACGATCGGGATGACGTTGTCCCTCGCGACGGCCTCCATCACGGCTGAAAAGTCGATGGTCCCGGCCCCGACCGGGGAATGCGTGTCCTCACCGCCGCTGTTGTCATGCAGGTGGTAGTGCGCCGCCGGGTGGGTGAGGAAACAGTCCAGGCACCCGTTCAGGTTCGCGTGGCCGACGTCGAGCGCAAGCCCGAGCCCGTCGATGAGCGGCAGGTCCTCGCAGGAGCGCAGGAAGAAGTACTCCCAGTTCCCCATGTTCTCGACAAAGAACGTGACCGAGAGATCGTCGGCCGCCGCCGTCAGTTCACCGAGCGACTGCCGGAACTTCCCCACCGCCCGCTCCCGCTCCTCGCTCCACGCATAGTAGCCCGGGTGGATGACCACGTCCGCACCGACCTCGGCGGCGACGGCGAACGTCTGCGTCAGGACCTCGACGCTCGCCCGCCGGATGGGCTCGAGGATGCTTGCGATGTTGACCCCCCGTGACGGCGCGTGGATGAAGTAGAGATACGAGTAACTCTCAAGCGGCTCTGCGCTCTCCAGGTAGTGCAGCCCGTCATCCATCACCTCCACGCATTCGGTTATGGGAGCGAGGTTCTCGAGCGCGCGAGAGAGCGGCTCGCGGTGAAGGCAGTAAGTGGAGACGCCAAACATACAGAATGTTCCGGCCGGGACGATAAATAGATTCGGAATATGCACCTTCCGGCAACCCATGACGCGACCGTGGCCCGGTCCATCCCCGCCGTGCCACAGAAGCATCCCGGTGCATGCGTTCACCGGAGCCGGCCGCAGGGCTCCACTCCTGCACGGGGCAATCCTCCGGCGACAAATCCGGATGGTTTATGGTAATTCCCTCCGATATAGCTAATATGGCTGATGGCTTCATCCCGGAGGTTGTCATCGCAAACCATCTTGACCGATCCAAGGCCGAGATCTTCTCCTTCATCGAGTCCAACGTCGAAGCCATCGATGAGAACTTCCCCTCGTTCTTCGGAAACGTCGTCACGATCCTCGACCGTGCAGGCGTCCCCATCCCCGATGCGGCGCATGACGAGTTCATCGATGCGATCGTGTTCCGGGTCTTCACCGTCAGCAAGCGGGCAGGAGAGATCAAGTTCCTCAACCGTGCCTGCGAAATTGCCTGCGGGATGAAGCGGAAGAAAGAGCGGAAAGCCGGCGTCCACCTTGCAGCCGCCGTCAAGCTGATGAAGATCGGGATGCCGCTTGCAGCCGCGGCCTACCTCCAGCCCTACCGGAAGCACGATACCACTGTGGGGTGCTGGTACGCCTACTGCTACTACGTCCTCTACAAAGAAGGGTCGGCCGAGCCCGGGTATTCGGCCGCCGAACGGTGGAACTACCTCAAACTCGCACGCCAGTACATGGAGGAACTCGGGCAGCTGCGGCCGGGGCTGCAGCGGCTGGTCAGGGGGGAACTCGAGCAGGACCCATGGCTTGCCGAACCGTTCTGGGTGATGATCTTCCTGGCGACCGAGTGGATCCCCGATAACCGCTGGTTCCTGGAGATCGGCCTTGCCCGGGCAAAACAGGAGCACAACGACGTGGCGCTGGTGAAGATGCTGCAGATCGGCCTCATCCGGTTCACCGACGACATGCTCTTCTACCGGGAGGCCTACCACCTCAAGTTCGAGCAGGGCGACCTCGGCGATGCCCTGGGCCTCATCCGCGACATGCTCCAAAGGTTCCCCGACGACCCCGAGCCGGTCTACTACGGCCTCCGGACCGCCCTCTACCTCCCCCGCGAAGGAGAGTTCAACGAGTTCCGGAAACTTGCCGAAGAGAAGAAGTTGCCGGGGCACGTCCTCTGTCTCATCGACTACACCTACGCCTTTCTCCGGGGGAAGCGGGTGCAGGCGGGCCTCTGTCTCGACGAGTTCCGCAGAAAATACCCCTCGCTGAACTACTACTCCGACATGCTCGGGTTCGTCACCGCCGCCGGCGCCCACGACGGCGCCAACACAGCGGTCTTCACCTCGGTCGACCACTTCTGCAAGAAGATGCTCAAGATAGGGGAGACGGAGCGGGCCTGAGCCTCCGGGGGG
>LDZU01000191.1_pt1 | contig 10608 bp, 9 predicted proteins | sample 615531 | NCBI WGS metagenome assembly LDZU01 (sample SAMN03408293, study PRJNA278302) | terrestrial metagenome | isolation source: oil reservoir sample SB2 | place: USA: Alaska, North Slope, Schrader Bluff formation | collected 2011-09 | reverse complement strand
GGGTGGGGGTGGGTTCTTCAACAAGCCTGAAACTTGCATGGCTTAAATCAAAACCTACCGTTGAGGTCACAGTTACAGAAGCCTTAGGGGGATTAATTACCGAAAAAACTAATTCAGTTCCTGCTTTGTAGCATGTCTCTGCAATCAATTTTCCTTCTGGTGCTGTGTAGGTGAAGGTCGTTCCCGACAGTCCTTCAATTTTGGTCCAGTCGCCTGAAGCAGGGCATGTCTCCTGGCCTTGTGCAAACACGTTGCTCAACAAACCGATTGGTGTTGCAAAAAGGATTAAAAATGCTGTAAAAACGATTCCCCATTTTCTTAATAATTTGAGATTTCTTTTGTCCATCATATTTTCTCCATTTCTTAATGATTTATTTTTTTATTTTCTTTTTTCTATTTGAGAAAATTGTGAAAACGCTTGGTTTTTAAAGTGGTATTGCCGATCGAGTTATTCAATTCATATAATATGACAATAATGGTCTAAATTATAAACAATATCTAAATTAAAGTCAAGTTAATCGTGTAAATTGGTTGTACACATTCTGCTAATTTGATTTTTTGATTTTAGAGCTTAAAAATTTTATTTGAACTGTGCAAAAAATGAATGTAAACCATTTGAAAATGCGTGATTGGTTTGTCAAAAAAACGTGATTCAATCTATAATTATTTATTGGGAATCATTTAGAATTGTTAACCAACAAAAGTGAATGGAGAAATATGATGGATTTTGATTTGATACAGTCGCTTATGAAACAAAATGAAACAGGGAAAATTATTTTATTGGTAATGGATGGACTGGGTGGTTTACCCATGGAGGAGGGAGGAAAGACAGAATTAGAAGCTGCACATACGCCCAATATGGATGCTTTAGCAAAAAAGAGCATGTTAGGGCTCCATCAGGGTATTCGCACAGGGATAACGCCCGGAAGCGGACCAGCTCATTTGTCGTTGTTTGGCTACGACCCTCTGCATTATAAAGTTGGACGTGGGGTACTCTCGGCATTAGGGATAGATTTTGATCTAAAAAGAACCGATGTTGCTGCACGTGGTAATTTCTGCACCGTAGATGAGCAAGGGCGTATAACTGACCGCCGTGCCGGGAGAATACCCACCGAGGTATCTGAGCGTTTGTGCGATTTATTGAACGAAAAGGTTGTTATCCCCGGTGTTGAAGTTTTTCTAAGGGTTGTAAAGGAATATCGTTTTCTCCTGGTAGTTCGCGGTGAGGGATTGAGTGCGAATATCGAGGAAACAGATCCCCAGGTTACAGGTGAAAAACCGCTGCCCGCCAAAGCACTGGATAAAGCATCTGAGAAGGCTGCAGAAATTGTTCAAGAATTTGTCCGTCAGGCGGAAGAAATACTGGCAGATGAAAGTCCTGCAAACATGCTTCTCTTGCGTGGATTTGCTCAATGGCCGGATTGGCCAATGTTCCCAGAAGTATTTGGACTAAAATCACTTGCTATTGCCATGTATCCTATGTATCGTGGGGTTGCCAAACTGGTAGGAATGGATAGTCCACCTGCTTCACATTCATATGAAGAAGAAATTGATTTGCTTGAGAAAGAGTGGGATAACTACGATTTCTTCTTTGTCCATATAAAAAAGACGGATAGTTATGGGGAAGATGGCAACTTTGAAAATAAGGTAGGTGAGATCGAAAAGGTAGATGCCTTGCTGCCGAGAATTCTTGCACTTGATCCTTCTGTACTGATCATTACCGGTGACCACAGCACACCTTGTGCGATGAAGTACCACAGCTGGCATCCAGTACCCGTTTTGTTCTACTCAAAATTGAGTCGACCAGATGGGATTGACAGCTTTGGAGAACGCGCCTGCTTAACAGGCGGCTTAGGATCACGGTTCCCTGCCTATGAGTTGATGCCTTTAGCTTTAGCCCACGCCAACAGGTTGGAAAAATTTGGCGCTTAGTTAACTGATAATAAACAGCATATTTATTAAACGAAAGGACCAGCAAAATATCCGCTGGTCCTTTTTCTTCGAGAAAATTAAATATGTCTGGATCTAATGTTCTCGGAATTCTACCAATTGATACATGTCCGGTCGTCTGTCTTTGAATAAATCATTTTGAGGATTTAAATTTTTGTCGAGAGCATCATTGGGATCGATGGTTATAATATGAACTGTCGCTTTGTCTTTCGGGCCTCTGTAACGAATTGCACCTGAAGGATCCGTCATTTGCGATATACCAGTAAAGGTTAACCTCATATCTTCCATTTTTTCCGTCCCAATTCGATTTGCGGTGATGGTGAAAACCCTGTTTTCAATTGATCGGGTCACCATTGCATTCTGGCAATAGGGCAGCACGAGATTCGCCGGGTGTGCAATTATTTGGGCACCTTCCAATGCCAGACTGCGGCATGATTCAGGGAAGATCCAATCAAAGCAAATCATCATCCCAATTTTGACATTGTTCCATTTGAAAACTTTGAAACCCGAATCACCTGGATGGAATAGCATTTTCTCATGATCAAACAGGTGCGTTTTTCTGTAATTTGTGATTGGTCCTTTCGGCGAAAGAGCGATCGCCGAGTTGTATAATTTTGAATCTTCCTTTTCGGCATATCCGGTGACTATCACACCATTAATTGTCTTTGCAAGATCAATTAACGCAATGAGAAAAGGACCATGACCATCATTTTCCTCACTGAAAGGTTCTAGATCTTCGGCTTTTTCGTAAAGATAACCGGAATTGGATAGCTCGGGAAGGACGATCAAATCCGCTTTTATTCCTTCCATTGCGTGCTGAATTTTCTGAATATTCTTTTCTACACTCTTTCGTGTAGGTTTAAACTGTAAAAGGGCGATTGTAAAGTCCATATCTCCTCATCTGACTTTAAATTTGAATTGGCAAAGTATTTCGAATATGATTAATTATAAACAGCAATCAATGAAGGAGCTTCCTTAATGCTTCATGAAGCTTTATTATACGATGAACTTCCAGGTCTTGAGGTTCAATGTAATTTGTGTGCCCATCGATGCAAGATTAAAGATGGCAGTCGTGGCATATGCCGGGTTCGGGAGAACCGCGATGGAAAATTATTCACGCTGGTTTATGGGAACCTGATTTCAAAAAACATTGACCCAATTGAAAAGAAACCGCTTTATCATTTTTATCCTGGATCTCAGGCTTACTCCATAGCAACACCAGGATGCAATTTTCGATGTGAGTGGTGTCAAAATTGGCAGATTTCACAGATGCCGAAAATTATGAATATGCCTTATGGTGAGAGGATGCCTCCTGATGAAATCGTTGATGGAGCAAGCCGAAATCATTGCAGATCCATCGCTTATACTTACACCGAACCGACCATTTTTTTTGAATACAGCCTGGATACTGCTAAACTTGCGAAAGAAGCAGGTTTAAAGAATATCTACGTGACCAACGGTTTTATGACGCCTGAAATGCTGAAAATGATCTCACCTTACCTTGATGCAGCTAACGTGGATATTAAAGCTTTTCGGGATGAACCCTATCGACGCTTGATGGGGGGCAGGCTTGAGCCTGTCTTGGAAAGCTGTCGATTGATGAAGTCACTGGGAATTTGGTTGGAAATTACAACATTGATTGTGCCAGGTGTCAATGATGACCCCGATGAGTTGAAAGAATTAGCGAAATTTATTTATGAAGATTTAGGACCGGACACGCCCTGGCACTTAAGCCGCTTTTTCCCGCATTATAAAATGAAAGATCGAGGTCCTACAAAAGAAGATTTATTGTATGATACAAAAATGATGGCAGAGAAGATTGGGTTAAATTATATTTACATCGGCAATGTTTTTGGCGACAATGACACCTATTGTAAAAAATGCGGCGAAAAATTGATTACTCGAACTGGTTATTTTACTCGTCTTATTGGGCTTGATGCTTCAGGTCATTGTAAAAATTGCGGCTTTATGGTGGACGGCATGGGATTGAACCAATGATCAATGCTAGATATGTGTTGGCTCTTAACTGATCCTTTAGAAATGTTTATCAAAATTTAACAATTAAATGCTATATTTATTATGAATTTAGTATATAATAACTTTGAAGAATGTGATATCTCCCCATTAGGGGTGTGTTTGTGTTGATTAAAGCCCATTGACGAAATGGATATCAAGTCAATGGCTTTTTTATCGCGTGAGAGAAAACAGTATAGTTAATAAATAGCAGGAGTAAATAAGCTAAATGACAACAAACCCAAATTTTTCTGAGGAACAAATGGAAGAAAACAATCTTTCAACATTTCTTGAGGAAACTGATAAAGAAACAGAAGAATCAGAAATGGATTATGAAGAGCATATTTCTGATCATACCGGTATTACCTCAGATGACTCAGTAAGTCTATATCTGAATGAAATGAGCAGGGTGCCTTTATTGACCCGGGAAGAAGAAATTACCCTTGCCAAAAAGATGGTAATTGGTCGACAGGCGCGCTTAACCATGATTGAAAGCGATGGGGACCTTGAAAATATTGAAGAAATTAAAGAGCTGATCCGTGAAGGAAAGGAAGCTCGTGAATATTTGATCAAAGCAAATATTCGCCTGGTGGTGAGCATTGCAAAAAAATACAGGCAATACGGTTCATCGTTTTTAGACCTTATCCAGGCTGGCAATGTCGGTTTGATCCGTGCAGTGGATAAGTTTGACTACACTCGCGGTAATCGCTTCAGCACCTATGCAACCTGGTGGATCAGGCGATCTGTGTTACGTTTCCTCAACCAAAAGGAACGAACCATCCGACTGCCTAATTATCTCAGCAACCGGCTGCGAAAGGTTCGACATGTCACCCGAGATCTGTCACAACAATTGGGCAGACAACCAACGCTTGAAGAAATTTCAGAGCATGTTGATCAGGATCCTGAAGAACTGCGGCAGCTGATCCATTATGCGCGATTGCCTATTTCCCTCGATAAACCTGTAGGGGAAGATGGTGAAAGTGAACTGCTTCACTTTATTGAAAATGAGAACGCAGTCATTCCTTTCAACTCTGTTCAGCAAAGACTTCTTGAAGAGGATATCGGCAATGCATTAAATGAGCTTTCTGAACGAGAAGCCAGCATTATCAAATTGCGGTTTGGTCTGGAAGGTAATCGCAGCCATACACTCAAAGAATTGGGTGAAATATTTGGCGTGACACGTGAGAGAATTCGCCAGATACAACAGAAGGCACTGCGAAAATTACGAAGCCCTCAGAACCAGACTAGGCTGCGCAACTACCTATAAAAATTTAATCTTGAAAAAATTTAAAAGGTCATTTACAAATGGCCTTTTTTATTTGAAATTTGTTTGGATTATTTTTTAAAAATTCATTTTTTATGGAGAATTAATCATTTATGGAAATACAACAAGCATTTCAGGAATGGTTTACGTCCTTAGCACAATTGTTACCAAATTTAATTACGGCAATCGTAATTTTCTTTGTGACAATCATTGCCTCTGACTTTTTAGCAAAATGGGTGAAGCGAATTGCTAAAAAGAAAATAGAGAATAATGAAATGCTTCACCTGATATTTTTGTTGACTCGCTGGACGGTGATCATACTTGGGACCATTTTCGCACTATCACAGGTGAATTTTGATGTGACCGGATTTATTGCTGGCCTCGGTGTGGCTGGTTTCACAATCGGTTTTGCTCTGCAGGATATTGCAAAGAACTTTATCTCAGGAATATTACTGCTCTCACGGCAGCCTTTCAGCATTGGCGATTATGTTAAGGTCAACGATTACAAAGGCAATGTTAAGGAAATCAATGTTAGAGATACCGTTGTGGAAACCCTTGATGGTGAAATTGTTATAATCCCCAATCAAAAGGTATTCGAAAACCCAATCATAAACTACACCCAATCTCGATTGCGGCGACGTACAATTGTGATCGGCCTGGGATATGAAGAGGATGTAGCCCAGGCGACAAAGGTCTTTTTGGATGTGATTCAAAATGTGCCAGGTGTCGAAAGTCAACCAGAACCAACCATTCGTGCCAAAGAGCTTGGCGATTCAGCCATAACTCTTGAAGCTATATTTTGGGTTGATCAGCAAAAAAACAATCTTGTCGCAATTCATTCAGATGTCGTAACTGCAATCAAAGAAGCATCGGATAAGCACAAAATTAATTTGCCATATCCCGTTCAGACTGTTTTACTGCAAAATGTGAATGGAAAATGATCAGATATTTTTGTTGATTAAAAGATTGTGATCTAATCAGTTTTATAAAGGCAGCGTTTGGATTCAGTCAGTGTAATGTTTCATTTTCACATAGAATTGAGTGACTCGTGGCTCAAATTTCACTGCAAAATGGAATAATCTATGGCCCGGTCTTTTCCCGTCGATTAGGTCGATCTTTAGGGATTAATCTTCTCCCGATTAGTCACAAATTGTGTTCCTTTGATTGTGTTTATTGTCAGTATGGGCCAACCTTTGATATGAGTTTATCACCTGGAATTGAAGATTTGCCATCAATTACCCAGGTTATTTCTACTGTGGAAAAAGCTTTGAAAAAGCCAAGGTCGCTTGATTTTGTAACTTTCTCTGGGAATGGCGAACCAAGTATTCACCCAGATTTTCCTGCAATCGTGCGAAGTGTTAAAGAAATCGTCTCCCGATTAAAACCAAATGCAAAATTAGCATTACTATCGAATTCCTCCCGAGTCATGGTGCCTGAGATACTATCAGCAATATGTTTATTTGATGCGCCAATGATGAAACTGGATGCAGGTGATGAAGATACTTTTTTTGCTCTAAACCAGCCTGCTGAGAATATCCGATTTGCAGATATTATTGACGGCCTAAAAGAAATCCCCAATCTCATCATTCAAAGTATCATGATTGATGGAGCGATTTCCAATATTCGCGGTGCAGCGTATAGGTCCTGGGTTGATATCTTATGTGAGATAAAACCACGAGAAGTGCATATTTATTCCTCAGAGCGACCAACGGCGAACGAAGGCGTGGTCTGTGTTTCACCAACAAAACTCAAGATGATTGAGGAAGAATTATGCAGCCGATTTGGATTAAATGTGACTGCGTATTGGTCCGAAAATATTTAGCTTTTTATGTGAAAAATTTGCGAAGAAGGTGTGCAAACGGTATAATGCGTGTGTACATAAGGGGTTGAATTTGCAGGAAATTCACTTGTGAGTTCATAAATAGAAAAATAACACCCGAAGATTTGCTGGTGCGTCACTGGAAGTGATTGCTGGACAGAATGGCAGATATATCGTTCTTCCTCTTGATATTTTCAGAAAAGCATTCAGTATTAAATTCAGGGTGATACCAAGGAGGTGAATTAAATTGGTAAAAGTAAAAAAACGTGATAACGAATCCTTCTCACAATTGATGCGGCGGTTTCGGAAAAAGGTAACCCGGTCGAAAGTATTATCTGAACATCGAAAACGAAGGTTCTTTACTTCAAAGAGTGAAGAACGACGAATCGAAAAAAAGAAGGCTATTCGAAAAATGCGACGAAAGAATTTTGACTGAGTAGTAAAAATCTCTTAATCAATTGATCGAATTTTCTTTGAATAATAGAATAAGTGAACTTTAGTAAAAAATCCTTTTTAAGATATTTTTCTGAAAAGGATTTTTTGGTAAATTAAAATTGCAAGATAGCCTTGAATGACTGTTTCAATTTTACTCCTCGCCGAAATTGTCCTCGATGAGGGCTTCGAGTGCCTTAAGTGCGTCTTCTGCATCATCACCTTCTGCGGTGATCACAATTTCATGACCCTGGCATACGCCGAGAGTTAATATACTCAAAATGCTTTTTGCATTTGCAAGGTCAGAATTGTCAGTCAAATTTTGAACCTGGATATCGCTGTTGAATTTGTTTGCGGTTTGCACAAATAATGAGGCAGGACGAGCGTGTAATCCTGCTGGGTGGCTGACGGTAATATTAAGTTTTGATTTCATGGGTATCCTTTCTCCAAATATCCTTCTAATCTTGATGAATAATGATAAAAATCATCGTAAAATTGTATCATGGGTTTTATCAGCGAATTATTGAAAAGGAATCAACTATGAAACGAATAGTTATTGATTGTGATCCAGGAATTGATGATGCCCAGGCGATAATGATAGCTTACGCTCACCCAGAGGCAAGAATCGAAGCGGTAACTTCGGTTTCGGGAAATGTTGATATTAAACATACGACTTCCAATGTACTTAAAATTTTGGACATTCTTGATGCGGACGCGATCCCTGTGTATGCTGGCGCAAGTTCAGCGCTTGTAGCGAAGAGTGAAAATGCAAGCTTTGTTCACGGCGAAGATGGCATGGGAGATATTGGTCTTCCAAATTCCCGTCGGAAGGTCGAAGAAATGCCAGCGGCGGTTGCATTGTTAAAGCTGGCGAAAGAAAATCCCGGTGAGTTGTCCTTAATTGCTATTGGTCCTTTGACCAACCTTGCATTATCCATTCATTTAGAACCCAATTTACCAAAGCTATATAAAGAACTCGTCATTATGGGTGGGGCTCATTTTAGCCAGGGAAATACGCAAAATTTTCCTGCTGAATTTAATATTTATGCGGATCCAGACGCTGCCCATGTCGTGTTTGAGAAATGGCAGGGATTCAGGATGGTAACATGGGAAGCGACCTTAGCTCATGGTATCCCTTCTGAGACTGTTTTGAAGCTATGTCAATACGACAATCCTCGCAGCATTTTTTTGAATAAACTGATGAGTCGGGTGAACATTTATAAGAAAACCTCAAAAACAAAATTGAGTTACTTCGCAGATCCTCTGGCAATGGCTGTTATGTTGGAACCGGATATTGTTTTAGAGTCATCAGATAAATATGTGCAAGTGGAACGTTTTGGCAGTCTCAGCCGGGGGATGACGGTTGTTGATTGGTGGGATTCCTCTCAAAAGACGCCTAATGTTAACATTGTCCAAAAAGTTGATTTGGAAAGGTTTATTGCATTGTTCCAGAGGGCTTTTGAATAGTCTTCACTGTTATTTGTCAGAAAATTTGTAAGGCGAATGAATTGTTTTCGGTGTGTTAAGAAAATTTCGAGTTACTCAGAAGAAATTTCAAATACTTTTGTCCCGAATAATTTTAGGATTCAGCTCTTTTATCAATTTCTCTCCCTGATCCTCGGTGAACCCCACCTGATGTAAATACCGAATATGAGAAGGGACTTTGCTCACAACAGTCAGGTATTTTATGCCATGATCTAGTAAGACTTTTGCATTTTCGTTGAATATTAAGCCACCGATTTTAAAATCACGGTAATCTTTGAGGGCATAATCCAGAATTATTTCACCGTGATTGTCTTCTTGCCTGATAATTACAAGACCGGCTGGAATGGTGTTTCTCAAAACAAAATAGATAAGATCATTCTGTTGTGCCTGGTAATTGAAATTTGGGAAAAACTTTTGAATATCCAAATTATGAAACTGGATAAAATAATTTAGATATGCACTTCCTGGTTCAACGGACATTAATGTGAAATAATCTCGACGTTGGAGCATTTGCACCAGAAAAAATAAGTCAATAAAAAAGATAATGCCATTCAGTACAGCAACTGGATAAGCTTCGATCAAAATCCCATAAATGAGATAAATCAGAGCGCCAATACCATTGAGTACCCGCAAACGGATCAGGGATTTCATCAAAAGTGAAATGGCTAAAATTATTGATGCGATATAGCCGATGATAGCGAAAATGGTTTGGTTGTCCATAGCTTATTATTTGGAAAAAATTTCTTATATCATGTAATATCTAAGTTACTTCAAGTGCCAATTAAATTCTAGGGTGAGGTATTTCTGCTTGAAGGATCATGCCACCTTCATCTTTGTTTTGGATTCGCAAACGTCCGCCGAGCAACTTTACACGTTCTTCAATCCCCATCAAGCCATAGTGTCCATCTCTTGAAAAGTTTGAAAGTGCAAGGTTTTTGTTCAGGCCTTTGCCATCGTCTTCAATCGAAATCATGATTGCCCTGGGCTGAACAATCCGATAAATGGATAATTCGACGATCTCAGAAAAACGACCAACCAACGGATCAAGTTCTAAATCAATTTTTACGCCAGAGCGTTTGGACCACTCCTGGGCAAATGATTGTATTGCGGCATTGAGTCCCAGACTGTCAATTGTGGGGGGGCGTAAATTCCCGCAAATGTTCCGCAATTCGTCAATCATGCTTCGGATATTTTCACGAATTTGAAACAAGTCGCGGTGTAATTGATCTGAAGAATGTTGGTGTGATTCAATCTCTTCCAGCTGGTAATTAGTGCTTAGAAGATCCTGGATAATTTGATCATGGATTTCCCTTGCCAATGCCTTTCTTTCTTCTTCTGAATCTGTGATCAATCGTTTTTGGGCATTTTGTAAGGATTGGTTTGCGCTATCCAAAGCAGTGATTTGTTCGTTCAACCGGTGAACAAGCTGGTTATACAATGACTCGGGGTTTATTGTGTCCTGGTCGATAAGGATCTGGCTCATCTGAAGTTTATTGGCATGATCTCGAACTTCATAGTAATTGTCCAATGCCCAAATTATCGGTAAGAGTTGTTGATAATCCGTTGTTCCAACCATAGAAGCAATGATTTCTTCTCGATCTGCATCCTCGGTTTTAAATTCGGCGGCACAATATCCTTCTCTCAT
>LDZU01006212.1_pt1 | contig 10612 bp, 9 predicted proteins | sample 615531 | NCBI WGS metagenome assembly LDZU01 (sample SAMN03408293, study PRJNA278302) | terrestrial metagenome | isolation source: oil reservoir sample SB2 | place: USA: Alaska, North Slope, Schrader Bluff formation | collected 2011-09 | reverse complement strand
AATACGATAGTTCCATATCTGCGACCTGAAGTTCAGGCAGCAAGAGATTGGGAGGATGTGCCCGAAGAGATTCGGGACACTTTTGATAAACTGGGTATTCCCGAAGCCGAGAGAAAGGCCCTGGCAGGAGTCGGAGCTCAATATGACTCTGAGATTGTCTATCAGAGCATCAAGAGAGAGCTTGAAAGCATTGGCGTAGTATTCCTTGATATGGAGTCTGCAGTAAGAGAGTACCCTGAAATCGTCAAGCGGTATTTCATGAGAGCTATTCCACCGTCAGATCACAAATATGCAGCATTACACGGGGCTTTCTGGAGCGGAGGTAGTTTTGTTTATGTTCCTGAACGTGTAAAAGTTCCACTCCCTTTGCAGGCCTATTTCCGCATGAGCACGGAAGGAAGTGGCCAGTTTGAGCACACCCTGATTATTGCCGAGAAGGGGAGTAGTGTTGAATTCGTGGAAGGGTGTTCTGCCCCACGTTTCAATGAGATAAACCTTCATGTAGGCATGGTTGAGTTGTTCGTGCGAGAGAGCGCACGGGTTAAGTACTCTACAATCCAGAACTGGTCAAAGAACACACTCAACTTGAACTCAAAGAGAGCTATTGTTGCTAAGGACGCTACCGTTGAATGGGTCTCCGGTTCTCTTGGAAGTAGCAAAACAATGCTTTATCCAGCTTCGTTTTTGGTTGGTGAAGGAGCAAAGTCCGAGCACCTGGCCATCACTTATGCTGGTAAAGGCCAGCACATGGACACTGGCGCCAAAGTTTTCCACATGGCTCCAGGAACAAGCTCGGTTATAGACGCAAGGAGCATTAGCATCAATGGAGGATGGGCGTTCTACAGAGGTAAGCTTCACATTGCTTCAAATGCGAAAGGGTCAAAAGCAAATGTCAAATGCACGGCCCTGATGATGGATGATGATTCAAGGTCAGATACAGTGCCGGTTATCGAGGTGAATACCAGAGATGCAGACGTAGGCCATGAAGCCAGAATCGGAAGAATCAGTGACGACCAGATATACTACCTGACTACTCGTGGACTTTCTGAAGATCAGGCGAAGGCACTCATTGTAAGGGGTTTCGCTGAGCCAATTTCCAAAGAGTTTCCACTTGAGTATGCAGTAGAACTAAATCGTCTTCTAAACCTGGAGTTAGAAGGAGCTATTGGATAGGAGAATTAGATGGAAAAAACGCTTTCACTTTCACACGGTGAATTCAGATTGGTTGAACCTCATGTCAGTAGAATGTCCATGCCATCTTATGGTGAAAAAGAGCTTGAACAGATGCTCCAGATCTCTGGCAAAGATGCAGGGGAACTCAGAGCTTCTTCCTATCTAGAATACGTCGGAAGAGGTTTTCCAAAATGGAAAAGAGCTTCTCTTGAGTCAATGGAATTACCTCCGCTAGATACGAAAGCATCTGTAAAAACAGAAGGGGGCATACATTTCAGGTCAATGAACAGCATTACCGGCGAAGATCTGTCAATAATCAACAGGCTCAGCTTTGAAGGTTCCGATAGGAAGTTTGTCAGCATGGGGGATGCCTTCTTCAATTCTGGTTCAGTAATAGATGTGAAAAGGGTTGACAGGACTGCCGCTCCTGTTGTAATAACAGTCGAAGGAGATACCCCAACAATAATGTCAAATCTCTTCGTTCTGGATAAGCAGGTTGAACTGACTGTTGTGATTCGAAATAAGACCGGTAGTGTCTTCTCATTAATGAACAACAGGTTCTTTGTTGATGAAGGCTCTTCACTCAATCTTCTATTCATTAACGAGGCTGATGCAGATGCCTTTGTTCTGAACAACTCCTATTACCTTTTGTCAAGTAACGCTCAGTTGAACATGTTTGATGTGAATCTTTCGGGAAAAGTTGTTGTTCCCTCCCATGTTTCAAGACTAAACGGTGATTCAGCGGTTTCGAACAACTGGGCACTTTACTCCGCGACAGGCAGTTCTGTGTTCGACCTTTCTTACAAACTGAGACACTCGGCCAGAAACACCAAGGGAGCGATAGATGGGATCGGGGTCTTGGGAGGGACTGCGAGATCTGTTTTCAGAGGTACTATTGATATCGACAAAGGTGCGAAGGATTCAAGGAGTTCAGAACACAGTGACGCACTCCTGCTTTCCGAAAAAGCTGTCTCCGATGCAATCCCCTCATTATCTGTCAAGGAGAACGATGTCGAAGCATCTCATGCGGCGACAGTCGGTTCGATTGACCAAGATGCAGTATACTATTTGCAGAACAGGGGACTGACTCAGGACGAAGCAGAGAGACTGATTGTCTCCGGGAAATTCGACCCTTTGATCGAGAGGATAAAAGAAGTGATCGGTGGAGAAATCGACGGAGGTGTAAGAGTTGCCATTATCAAACGACTCGGGAGTTTCTCTTGCGAGAATTAAGGAGGATTTCCCCGTCTTTCACGAATATCCTGGACTCGTCTATCTTGATAACGCTGCCACAACTCATAAACCTGATACTGTAATCAATGCACTTGTCAGCTTCTACACAAGAGAAAACTCAAATGTGCATAGAGCTGTTCATAGACTTGCTGAACGAGCTACGGTGCTTTTTGAGGATGCAAGAAGGGCAGTTGCCGACTTTGTAAATGCTGTTCCAGAACAGGTGGTCTTTACAAAGGGAACCACGGAATCCCTCAATCTACTGGCTTATTCCCTTTCACTTTCCGAAGAGTTCAAGACTTTTATTGCACCCCAATTTGAACATCACAGCAATTTCGTGCCCTGGCAACAGATGTCCAGAAGGTTCGGCAGAGAATTCATTCCTCTAGAAATTAATGGAGCCGAGCTGGAGCTGGATACTCTTGAGAGGGTTATAAGCAATCGGAAAAACGGTTTCGTACTCGCGGTGTCAGGTTTAACCAATTCAACCGGGTTCAAGCTTCCTATCAGACAGGTGGTTGATATGGTTCACAAGAGTGGAGGGATAATCGTAATAGATGGCGCACAGTTGATTCCACATGAACCATTCGATTTTGAGGATTCAATGGTTGATTTCCTTGCTTTTTCTGCCCACAAGATGTTGGGACCCACCGGAATAGGGGCACTTGTCGGGAAAAGAGAACTGCTCGAAAGACTGCCGCCTTTTGCTTTTGGCGGAGAAATGATTGATAGGGTCGATCTACACGATACAACCTTTGCGTCGATTCCCCAGAAATTCGAAGCTGGAACACCAAATATCGCCGGAGCTACAGGTTTTCTTGCAGCAATCGACTACCTTAATGGGCTCAACAGAACAATTGTGGCAGAACACATTGAAAGGCTCACTTCATTATGCCACGAGGAGTTATCCAGCATCCCTGGCCTGAGGATTCTGAGTCCTGAGAAATCTCATGGTATTGTGAGTTTTGTTCACGAGAGTGTACACCCTCACGATCTTGCTGAGTTTCTCAGTCAGAACTTTGACGTTGCAATAAGAAGCGGCCATCATTGTGCGCAGCCGCAGATGAAAGGACTCGGCATCAGATCGTCTTGTAGAGCATCGTTCTATATATATAACACTGTCGAAGACGTAGAAGTCCTTGCGAAAGGTATCAGAAATGCTGTGAGGTGGTTTGGATGAGTCTTGATGATCTATACACTGATTTCATTCTTTCACACTCAAACTCAAGTCCCCATAAGGGAACTCTTGAAGACGCCGACCTCAGAGAAGAAGCAAGGAATCTATCCTGCGGCGATGAGCTGGAAATATTCATGGCACTTGATGATGGAAGGATCTCACATGTTAGATTTGATGGACACGGTTGTGCCATAAGTGTCGCAAGTGCTTCTGTAATGGCCCAGCTCCTCGAAGGCAAAGAGATACTCAGAGCAAGAGAGATAGTGAGGAGTTTTCTCGGGCTCTTTAGTGATGATGAAGTAGTAGATGAAACGTTGCTCGACGATGCGGTTGTGCTTAAACAGGTAAAACGGTTTCCGATGAGAGTAAAGTGTGTTACCCTTGCCTGGCATGCAGTTGAGGGGATGCTGAAGGATCTCGAATAAAAAAAGACCGGTGTGAAATACACCGGTGAACGTTTTCGCTGAAGTAACCCTCGAAAGTAATTATAACCCCATAATATTCAGGTTTTGACTTCATGCGTAAAACGTCACAAAAAAGCAACTATATTGTTTCATGAAGCACTATTTTCTTGAGTATTCTTCTATACCCAGTTTGATCAACCTGCAAGCATCTCTGAGTTTTTCAACAGAGAGTACATAGGCGATTCTTATTTCACTCTTGCCAGCGCCTCCGGTTTCATAGAAGCCTTCAAGTGGTGCAACCATAACAGTTTTCCCATCAACAGAGAAATCCGTCAACATCCACTTCACGAAATCCTCTGCATTTTCTACGGGGAGCTTGACAGAAATATAGAGAGCACCTTCAGGAAGCTGCATTTCAAGTCCGGGAATCTGAGATAATTCATCAAAAACCACGTTCCTTCTGTTTTCATACTCTTTTCTGATTTGATCAGTGTAGCTTTCGGGAAGTCCAAGCAAACCTACAGCACCAACTTGAGAGACTGCCGGAGGACAGAGTCTTGCCTGCGCAAACTTCAAGCACGTGTCAATAATCTGATTGTTACGAGTCGTTAGAGAACCTATGCGCGCACCACAGGCACTGAAACGTTTCGAGACACTGTCAATAAGGATGATTCTGTCACTGTTGTCATAGTTAGCAACTGAGCTTGATGCTCTTCCGTCAAACACCAGTTCTCTGTAGACCTCATCCGCTATGAGGAAGAGACCGTTCTCTTCAGCAAAGGTTGTAAGCCTTTCGAGTTCCTCAGGAGAATATACTGTACCGGTTGGATTTGAAGGGTGGGAAAAGAGCACTGCTTTTGTTTTCTCAGACAACACAGCTTCGAATTCCTCTTTCGGAGGTAATCTGTAGCCGTTCTTAATCGTCGAGGTTACGGCCTTCAGTCTTATTCCCAGCATGGATGCAAAGCCTTTGTAGTTGGCATAATATGGCTCAATAACGATGATTTCATCCTCAGGATCAGCAATTGCTCCAAGAGCAAAAATGATCGCTTCACTTGCTCCAGCAGTAACAAGAGTCTGTGATGGATCGAAATCAAGGGACCATCTTCTGAAATACCTGCAGAAAGCTTCTCGCAGTTCTACGATTCCTGCGGTATGGGTGTAAGCAACAACTTCTGGCGATGCTTTGCGGATCAGATCGTAGAAACTGTCCGGCGTGATTATGTCTGGCTGCCCAATATTCAGGTGGTAAATCTCCACCCCTCTTGAGCGAGCTGCTTCAGCAAACGGTACCAACTTCCTGATTGGTGATGCCGGCATGCGTGATCCTCTCAAAGAAATACTCATAACAGCTACCTCCCCTTCTGGTCACCGGTATTAACTGAATCGTCTTGCTCTTCTTCCTTATCAGAACTACCGCCAATGAAATACTTACCAGGATTCTCGCTAACCTCTGTAACCCCTCCCATAAGTACAAACAACGACTTCATGGCTTGTTCCAGCTCTTCATCACTGAGCTCCTCTTTCAGTAGTGATTCTATCGTATCACGGTCTACCCTGTCTGGATCTATCTTACTGATTACTTTGAGCAGTCTTTCAAATACCTCTTCATTCGTCATTGTATACCTCCATATCGACAAGTTTAACAAGAGTCTTGACAAAACTACTACCTGAAACGACAGTTGATGCCAGTTCATCAAGAGTTCCAGCAGAAGCTGAGTACAGAACAGCAAGAGCAAAACTGGCAACATCAGAATCTGCACTTTCGAGAAGTGAATCGAACTCAACTTCTTTCTCCACAATCTTGGAGACTTCTCGGGCGAAGGAATCGTCAAGATCTCTGAGTGATAATACAAGCCTTTCCAAAATCTCTATGAAGAAAGCTTTTCCATGACCAAGCGCCCACTTGTATACTTCACCCAGACTTTTGCAGATAGCGAGAGCCCGGCCTTCGCCTGAGACAATATACGGAAAGCGAGAGGTGAAAACATCTATCTCTCTCAGATTCGATGACAGATGCGGGATCAAGTCAAGGAAAGCATTTATAGCAGACATGTCTATCGGAATGGTTTCTACTATTCTACCCGAGGAAAATGCCAGGATGCGTTTCCTGGGAGCATCTGGGAGCCCTGAGTCTCCGAGAAGATCGAGCAGTTCTCCGTAGTCGATTCTTCTGTTTTCGGCTACACAGCCGCTGAATAGCTTGTCGTTACTGGACTCCATCAGAAGAATCTCATCAAGGAAATCGTCGATTCCCGATTCATAACTGTTAATCACAGAAACAAGCAGCGGATCTTCCAGGTCAGATGGTCGGTCAAGTATCCCCTCAAGATAACCGTAGGTAATTATCATTTCTTTCAGAGCAGTCCTTCTGTCCGAAATCTCGGCGTATGAAATGGCAACTTCATATTCGCCCAGGAGCAATGAAGTGATTGATAAGGCCACACAAGCCTTCGGATCGTCTGTAGTCTCATAGTAGCTCTTAAGGTCAGCAAAAGCATCTTCTACAAGGCCAATGCTTCTCTTGAGTAGTCCTAGTTCGTAAAGGACAACGGGAGTAGATGAAAGTTGATAAGCATGATGCAGATCATTCATGGCTTCCTGTAGCTTACCCATTCTTGTTCTTGAAAAAGCACGATTGTAAAAGAATAGCCACCTTTCTTCTTTGTTGATCGCTTGAGAAAAAGCTATCTCTGCTTGTTTGTATTGCTGCAGTTCGTTGAGTACCACGCCTCTCCTGAGTTGAGCATCCGTATAGAGAGCGAAATTCTCGGGCAGCCTCTCGATGATGCTCAGAGCCGTTTGAAATTGCCCCAAAGAGATATAAGCGTCGAGAATCCCGATGACCGGAAGATGAAATGTGCCATTTGAGCTATCTATCGCTCTCTCAAAACTGACAATAGCATCCTCATATTCTTCTCTCGAAATAAGAAGCTTGCCCAGCTCGTGGTATCCAATGTAGAAATCGGGCTTTATGGAAATGCAAGACCTGAGATCGAGCTCTGCTCGCTCTATTTCTCCAAGTTTGATCATAAACAACGCTCTGTAAAAGGGGTAACGGTAGTCCTCTCTTATGCTTCTTGCTTCCTCAAGTAGTTCTCCGCAGACTCCATATTCGTTGTTTGACAACTTCTTCTTGAAAAGTTCGTAGAGATGGTATAAGAGATAAGACTCGTAATAGTCATCTCTACTTACTTCACATTGTTTTCGCAGTCCCCTTACAATCACTTCTGAGTCTATCTCATCATTCTCTGCAATCTTCTGAAGATCTTCAGCGAGTACTGGCAGCTTCAGCGGAAGATTCATGGCCTTTGCTTTGGCAGGCTTTAGAGGAAGATAGACAAGCGCATCGATCCGCGACAAAATGACACCTCCGGGTAAGATGCGTTGCAAACTCTGTTAAACTCTAATATAGTATAATACGAAAACAGAACCATTGCATGAGGAGGATGGATTGTGGTCTTACTTGCATATCTCATGATACTTGTTCACGTTCTTTTGAGCGTGGGACTTACTGTGACTGTGCTCTTTCAGATGTCAAAAGCATCTGAACTGGGTGGTGCCTTCGGTAGCGGTTCATCTCACACAATGTTTGGAAGGAAGAAGGGGTTGGACACTCTTGGCAAAATCACACTGGGTTTAGCCATTGCTTTTTTGACAAATAGCGTCCTTCTGGCATTCGTTATCTCCAGGGCATTTCCTTCGTAACAGGATAATGACTGTCTCGTCAAAAAAAGGCGAACAACTGAATACTATCCTAAGAAACACGATTTCCCTGGTCACGGAGAGGGAACTAGCAGAAAAACTCTCAGAGAATAGAGCTCTTCGTGTGAAACTTGGGGTCGATCCTTCGGTCGCTGATCTGCATCTTGGGCATGCCGTAGTTTTGAGGAAACTCAGGCAGTTTCAGGAGTTTGGTCATAAGGTTATATTGATAATAGGTGACTTTACAGCGAGAATTGGTGACCCTTCCGGCAGGTCTAAAACAAGGCCAATGCTCTCGAAGGAAGAAGTGGAAGAGAATGCAAGGACTTACAGCACCCAGGCCTTCACAATTCTCGAGAAAGAATTAACGGAAGTCAGATTCAATTCCGAGTGGCTGAGCAAGCTGACTTTTGAAGAACTGATAAGGATCTCTTCTTGTTACACCGTTGCCAGGATGCTTGAAAGAGACGATTTTGAAAAGCGCTACAAACAGAATGAACCAATAAGCATATCGGAATTCATGTATCCACTTGCACAGGCATATGATTCTGTGCATATTAATGCAGATGTTGAAATAGGCGGAGATGACCAGTACTTCAATATGCTGGTTGGAAGGCGGTTACAACAGGATTATGGTCAGAAGTCTCAGGTTGTGATAACCCTTCCTCTTCTTGAGGGTACGGACGGCAAAACCAAAATGTCAAAGAGCCTGGGTAATTACATTGCCTTTGAAGACGATCCGAAAGATATGTACGGTAAACTCATGTCATTACCGGATGAGCTGATAACGAAATACCTTCGGCTTCTGACGGACATAGATGAAGAGAAGGTTAAACAGATAGAATCATCGATTGAACAGGGAGCAGTCAACCCACGCGATAGCAAGATGGAGATGGCCCTGACGATAACAGAGCAGTTCCATGGTAGCGCTGTGGCAAGAGAAGCTCAGAAGCATTTCATAGAAGTATTCCAGAAGAGGAATATTCCGAAGGAGATCACCGATGTCTTCATTCCCAGGGAGGGGATCACTGTTGTTGATCTTCTTCATGAGAAATGCGGAGTTTCCTCAAGGAGTGAAGCAAAGCGCCTTGTGCAGGGGGGAGGAGTCAGTATTGAAGGGAGAGTAGTCAGAGATTTCAGATCTGTGATTCGTCCGGAAGATGAGGGTGTCATGAGAATAGGAAAGAGACGCTTTTTTCGCCTGAGATGTGAAGTCTAACCTTGAATCTGTGAATGCATTTGCTGTATAATAAGTTTGTGTGATTATCTATCGTTATATATCTGAAAGGGGGTAGGTTTCATGAGGAAACTTGCTGTAGTCATAGCCCTTGTCCTGTTGTTGGCCGTTGCGTCATTTGCTAATTACCAGGACGTTGATCCTGATCACTGGGCCTACGAGTCGGTAATGAATGTTACCAACGCTGGGCTGTTTGAGGGTTATCCGGACGGGACATTCAAGGGCAACCAGGCTATGACTCGATACGAGTATGCAATGGTTGTCAACAGGTTTCTGAGATACGTTGACAGCGCAGACAGCAGACTTGAAGAATTGATCTACGCGCACGTAGGAACAGGCGTTCCTGCTAATATCGCGGAGTTTGAGGGCAAACTGAATGCCCAGGCACAGGAGATTCTTGCGTTGAAGCGACGTGTTACGGATTTGGAAGTAACAACAAAGCTTCTTGGTCAGTCGATAGCGAAACAGGCTACCAGTGTGGCAGCTCTTGAGAAAGAGATCGTTGATCTCGCCTTTTCGGCGACTGTTGCCTTTGACCAGATCGACGCCAATATCGCAAGACTGGACATGATTGAGGATAGGATCGAAGATGTGAAAGCTGATTTCGAGTCCACCAAGGGTAACTACGATGAACTAATCAGTACTACCGCCCTTGATGTTTACAGGCTTTCCAGAGGCAAGGCAGATAAGACAACTGTAGATGCACTTGCTGCGAGACTTGCTACTCTGGAGACGGAATTGGACGATATTACCTTCACAATCTTTGATTTCATGGATGCCAACACAGACCTTACATTCAGCAGAATCCGCGATCTTGAAGACCAGATTGCTATGCTAGAGTCTTCAATCAATGGAGTAAGAGCTGATCTCGATGATAACATGGATATCATCTTCGACTTCATGGATGCTAACACAGACCTTACATTCAGCAGAATCCACGAACTCGAAGAAAGCATAGCAGCAATTGAAGGCGAATTCGAAGAGCTTGATGCTAAGATTGAGAGCAACACGGATTTTCTTTACAGGAAGATCTCCATAGTTGACGAGGACAACAAGAAAGCAATTGATTCGTTGAATGCTTCTGTGGGCAGCCTTGATGATGGTCTGAGAACAGTAAGGAGAGATTTAACTGATCTTTCAGTCACCGTCAAGATGCTTGGACAGGCTTCTTCTGTTCATAATACTCGCATAGCCGATAACAGGGCGGATCTCAATGTCCTGAGACTAGACATGGAAGAGCTTGCTGACCTCACCTATGATCTTTCTGATGAGGTTACGGGTCTCTCAAAGCTGACTTACATGATGCTCGATGTCTTTACAGAAGAACTGGAAGAGCTTGATGCAAAGAAGGCTGACAAAGAAGATCTTGCTGCTCTTGAAGATGATGTTTCGGAACTCAGATCGAAGACCGAGTCTTTTGGTGCCGCAATAAACGTAGCTACTATTATTGCTTTGATAGGAATGGTTTTCTCAACAATAAGTCTGTTCTATTGATCGATTTATCGTTTTATTGTTCTAATCAAAGGCTTTTCAATGGCGGTATTGCCTTTGCAGTGTGTAATGTGGTAATATAGGTTCAGCTGTAATTCACTTTTTGTAAAGGGGGTAAGATTGATGAAAAAGATTCTTTTGGCACTTCTTGTGGTCGTGACCTCTCTTTCTCTATTTGCCTGGATTCCGGCA
>LDZU01000172.1_pt1 | contig 10612 bp, 10 predicted proteins | sample 615531 | NCBI WGS metagenome assembly LDZU01 (sample SAMN03408293, study PRJNA278302) | terrestrial metagenome | isolation source: oil reservoir sample SB2 | place: USA: Alaska, North Slope, Schrader Bluff formation | collected 2011-09 | reverse complement strand
GTAGGAATTTTGTGAACTTTTAATCGAACCCGAAGATCACTCGGAAGCTTATTTTGTCAAAATCAAATCAATTAGATTGACCTTCAAAGTAAATTTTGCTATAATGCAATCCACTAAGGGCGCGTGACTTCGCAGATCCCTGTAGGGACTGCTGGAGAGCGCAAAGTAAAGTAAGGGCGCGTAGCTCAGCTGGTTAGAGCGCACGGTTCACATCCGTGAGGTCGATGGTTCGAGTCCATTCGCGCCCATTTTGTTGACCTCTATCTCTGCGCAGTGATTTATTAATCAATGCGTTTTTCTATAAAATAACAATAAAGTGAATGAATAAAGAAATCTGCTATACTATTTTATATAACGATTTATAATCATTACTATCATGACAAGAAGGGTTTGATTAAGGAGGATAAATGAGAATACTCATGATGTTAATGGCAGATTATGCGAATATTGCCGAGGGTGGTAAGATTAATGTAATGGGGATATTCAGAAGCATTAGAGCAACAACATTTCCAGCTCGTCATCCTCAAATGAGCCTTGTTATCAAATTAGAAGGAGAACTTGGAGAAGAGGGACAAGATAGAGAAATTAAAATAATTTTAAGAGAGGATGACGGTAAGGAATTATTGTTTAGTACTGGAACTGTGAAGGTTCCACCTAGCAAGTCTGGATTACGGCCAGAAATTAATTTAATAATGAATTATCGAGATATTGTTTTTCCAAAACCTGGATTATATCAATTTGTTTTGATGGCCGACAAGGATTATAAAGGAGATTGCTCATTAGAAGTTGTTGATATTAGCAAATCAGGGGAGTAATAATGAGCAATAAAAGCAGAAAATTACTAGAAAGAGCACGTAGTACAGCCGCCGGTTGGAGAACTAACGATCTAGTAAAATTATATGAGAGTTTTGGTTTTGAATTTAGAGAAGGAAGAGACATAGTTGCTGTTCATCCGGAATTCAAGGAATTAAGAGCATCGATTTCTAGATCAAGTGGCGAATTAGCAAATGGCTATGTAAGACATGCAGTGAAAACAATAGAAAGACTGCTTGAATTACAAGGAGAATGCGATGGATGAAAAATTAATGGCTGAGGCAAAAAGTTTAGCTGGCAAAGGTTATACAATTACAATACAGCTTGATCACACATCAGATGGTGAGGATATTTATTTTGCACAATGTGAAGAGTTGGATGGATGTATGGCTCAGGGCAAAACGCCTGATAAAGCTATTCAGAATATGATTATTGCAATAGAAGATTACATTTATTTCTTACTCGTAGATGAGATGCCTGTACCAAAGCCATCTCAATTTCAGACCATGGGTGTTGAAGGATCTGTTAGTAAAGAAGTAAATGTTTTTGAGGGAAACTCAGAATTTGTTACAATAAGAACTAAATGCAATGAACGTTTTGTTGACAGGCTAGATCAAATAGAATTGCATTCTAGTTTTGTAACAGCATATGAAACATAAATTCAGTAGTTTGTAAATCCTCTAATTAGTGAAAAAATATTTAGTCCAAATATGTATCATTTGGACTATTTTAACTGTGAGGTTGATGGTTCGTGCATATTCCGTTCCATGTCGCACAATTGATGTACAATTATTTAAGCCAGTGTTTTTCCCCTTTTTACTGTGCGGCATACTCCGGATTCGGTGTGCAACATGACCGGAATATGCATTATTAGCATAATGGGAGATTCAATTGATGAAATTTGAAAAATCACATTAGTTTTACCTACAAAATTGGCCATTAGCTCTCAAGATACTATCTCAATGAAATTAGTCTGAATCAGGAAAAGTAAAACCAATCGAACATCTGCATTTTGCATTAGTACAAGTATACGGTATAGGCATAGTTTCTAAAAACTCATCAATGGTAAAAGTCATTTTGCTTAATTTCCCGCATTCCTCACAAACATACTCGTCATTTGCGGTAAGAATTTTTACCAACATCTTGCTGCCTATATTTTTCATTTCGAGCAATTCTTTTCTAAATTTCTTAGCTCGAGCCTCATTTTCGGCTTTTCCCTCCAGGAGTTCCATTTCGTGAGCCTGTGCTAAAATCTTATCAGTGTTTTTTCCTTCATCTTTCAAAATGCTTGCCATAGCCTGATATGCAATTTTCTTATGTGTAATACTTATATCTTTCACCACAATGAGATTTAATATTCTCCACGAAGTATCATTTACAGAGGCTACTACACCAAATTCTTGACTTAGCTCTTGCCTTGTTTTATTGAAAATATTACGAGTTACTCCCAATTCTTGCATCGTGAAATTGTCTAACAAATCTTTTATATCTTTTTCCTCTTCCGTGTATAATTTGCCAAACCTAACATAAATATAATTTCCGCATTCTGGACATTTTTTCTTTCGCGTTGGAATTTTCTCAAATTTAAAACCACAGTAAGGACAACTATCTATTGTTGGTGTCGGAGTTACAAAACTAAACTCTTCATCTTTACCACCAAATAGTTTTTTGAACATAAAGACACCTTTCGACATTCATTTATTTTTGTTATTAGGGCAATGGTCTAAGAGACCATTAGTCTAATTATAGGTCAAAATTTTGTCGCGGAGATCAACACAAGCACACAAGATAAGTATTAAGGCATTTTGGGTTGTCATTAATAATATGATTTACTCCTATCTATGTAGTCCTGAACAAGCCTGGGAGGTGACCTGTTCAGGATAGGTAAATTTATTTCTCAACCTCATAGTCGTAATAAGCTTAGGCAGACTGTCTTTTCTCACTGTCATAAGTTCATCTCTGTGGTAAAGCCATGCCTGTTTGCGTTCTTTTCTGTTCTTGAAAACCCAATCAGTTGTTTTCCGGGTTTTTGGGCTGTATCCCTCTCTTTGCAATTCATCCAGGGTTTAACCGCTTTTGAAATTGGGAACCCTTTAAAGGGCTGAAGCAAACTTGGATGTCATCCTCACCTCAGTCCTCTCCCTCGGTGTGGGAGAGGAGGTTAAGCCCATTGATATTTCAAGGTGTTTAGACGAGATGGTATAGGCTCACGGTTGTGAGGAATTGATTGATCAATTTGGTAAGTTTGCTGAGGTCGCGTCGTCGTGTGGGAGAGGAGGTTAAAGCCCTTGCCCTTTTATGGGAGATGAGAAGGTGTGGGTTCTAATTCATAATATCAGTATCATTAGTTTTGCATAAATCCCTTAATAATATTAACAAAACGTTTATCTAAATCTGCTTGACAGTGGATTTCATCAAGCATATAGTTAAGCCCGTTTAACTATTAAGCGAGGTAAAGCTTGTCACAAGAAGAGATCTTCTTAAACGCACTTCGTGAATGGATGGAAGCCTCGATGTACCGCTCCTTTCACGCTTTTATCCGCCATAACCGTGAGAGTGATCTATCACTTTCACAGGTTAATGCCCTGTTTCGTCTCTACCACCACGGTGCCAGCTCAGTGAATGACCTGGCAAGTCATCTGGGGATCACCACGGCGGCTGTCAGCCAGCTTTTAGATCCATTGATTGCTGCCGGGTTGGTGCTGCGGTCAGAAGATCCAAAGGATAGGCGTAAGAAGCTGATTGCACTGACAGAAAAGGGCAAAGACCTGGTTAAAAGGAGCCTGAACACCCGCCATGCCTGGCTGTCGAAATTGTCAAGTGTATTATCTGATGATGAGAAAGAAGCGCTTTTACCTGACATCAAACTTTTGAATCAGCGAACCCGTGAATTGAAACTTGAAGGGGATAGACCCTGCAAGCATAGTTCCAAAGGATAATTCTTTTCTGAATCGCAATCTATAAAAGAAAATGATTGAACCAAATGATCAACAAAGTTAAACCAACAATGAAGGACCAATAATAGATGATAAAACTTCTAAAATATTTAAAACCTTATCTGTTATCAGTGATCGCAGCGATCTTGCTGCTGTTTGTGATGGCGAATGCCGAACTGGCGCTGCCGGATTACCTCTCACGGATTGTCAATGTCGGCATCCAACAAAATGGCATTGATAGTGTTATCCCACAGTACATTCGCAAGAGCCAACTCGATAATATGATGCTGTTTTTCGAGGACCAGGAGTCAGCCATGGTCTACGATGCCTTTCGGCTGGTTGACGAGAGCTCTCCAGATTTCGATGCGTTGGTTGAAACTGTTCCAGCCCTGGCATCAGAACCGATTTATGTTCTGCAAGATCTGACGGATCAGGAAATGGACCAGCTCGAACCGGTGATGTCACGCGGTGGTCTAATCCTGTACGGCATCCAGCAGATTGTGGATAATCCTAATCGAGCCAAAGAGATGCTGGGCGACATACCGTTTGACCTCTCCCAGATCCCACAGGGGATGGATATTTTCTCCGTCCTCAAGATGGCGCCGGATCGTCTTGATACGATAAAGCAACAAATCATAGAACAATTTCAAGTCATGCCGGATACCCTGGTTAGCCAAATGGCGATTGAAGCCGTCCGTGAGGAATACCAGAGCATGGATATCGACCTTGAGAAAATTCAGACCAATTATATCCTCCGCACAGGGGGTGGGATGGTTCTGCTCGCTCTTCTCTCAGCAATGACGAATGTCGGCGTCGGCTTTTTGGCAGCTCGCACCTCAGCCGGCGTCGCACGCGATATGCGTCAGGATGTATTTACCAAGGTGGAATCCTTTTCAAGCGAGGAGTTCAACAATTTTTCAACCGCTTCGCTGATCACCCGAGCCACCAATGATGTCACCCAGATTCAGCGAGTGGTGTTTATGGTCATGCGATTGCTGTTTTATGCGCCCATCATAGGTATTGGCGGGGTGATCAGAGCTGTGGATAAAAGCCCTAACATGTGGTGGATCATTGCCCTAGCTGTTGCCGTGTTGATTTTGCTGATTGTGATCGTATTCCTGGTTTCCGTGCCTAAGTTCACTCTGATCCAGAAATTGATCGACAGGTTAAACCTGGTAACACGCGAGAACCTTTCCGGTATGATGGTCATCCGAGCCTTTAACAAGCAGGATATTGAAGAACAGCGCTTTAATAAGGTAAATAAAGACCTTGCGGGGGTAACCCTGTTCATCAACCGCGTTATGGCGATCATAATGCCCGCAATGATGTTGGTCATGAACGGTCTATCCATCTTGATCATCTGGGTAGGAGCGCACCAGATTGCTGACTCGACTCTACAGATTGGTGATATGATGGCCTTTCTGCAGTACAGTTTGCAGATCATGTCCGCATTCCTAATGTTTTCCATGCTATTTATTTTTCTGCCACGAGCTTCTGTTTCGGGTGAGCGGATCGTTGAAGTTCTGGAAACAGAAAACGTGATCAAAGACCCAGAAGAACCCAAGCCGTTACCCAATCCGTTCTTAGGCAAGGTCGAATTTAAAGATGTCTACTTCCGCTATCCAGATGCTGAGGAGGATATGCTGCAAGGAATCTCCTTCACGGCTCAACCGGGGCAGATAACAGCCTTCATAGGTTCCACCGGTTGCGGCAAGTCGACCTTGGTAAACTTGGTTCCACGCTTTTTTGATGTTTCTAAGGGCGCAGTATTGGTGGATGATATTGATGTTCGGGATGTGCTTCTGCACGACCTACGCGAAAAGATTGGATACGTTCCCCAAAAAAGCAATTTATTCTCTGGAACGATCGAGTCCAACCTGCGGCTGGCTGATGAAGATGCTAGCGAGGAAATCCTGCATGAATCTATTGAGATTGCTCAGGCAGCTGATTTTGTTTTTGATGACCCGGAGGGGCTTCAAGCGCCGATTTCACAAGGGGGCACAAACGTCTCGGGCGGGCAGAAACAACGGTTGAGCATTGCCCGGGCCTTGGTCAAAAAACCGCCGATCTTCATCTTTGATGACACTTTCTCAGCACTGGATTTCAAAACAGACACGGCTCTGCGTAAAGCCCTTAAGGAGAAAATCGGTGACAGCACCGTGCTATTGGTAACACAACGGGTGGCGACCGTGATGAGCGCCGATCAGATCATCGTTCTGGATGATGGCAAAATTGTGGGTAAGGGCACTCATCAATCCCTGATGAAGACCTGCCAAACCTATCAAGAAATTGCCACATCACAGCTTAGCAAGGAGGAACTGGCATGAGCGACAACCATCTGAACAAAAACGAACAACACAAACAAGCTTCCAGCCCCCCCCCTGTTCGCATGGGACGCGGCGGGCGACGTGGGATGATGCGCGGCGAGAAAGCCCGCGATTTCAAAGGTACTATTAAGCGCCTGGTGGAATATTTGGGGAAATATAACCTGCAGATTTTGGTGGCGTTATTGATCGCTGCAGCGTCCACGGTGTTTACCATTCTTGGGCCAAAGATTCTCGGACGGGTGACCACTCAACTGTTTGAGGATGTAATGGCTAAGATTACCGGTACCGGCAGCGGGGTGGACTTTTTGGCAATCCGCAGTATCTTGCTCCAGGTGTTGACCTTGTATGTGCTTTCATCATTCCTGGCGTTTATTCAAGGTTATGTCATGTCGGGCATTTCAACTGATATCTCCTACCGGTTCAGGCGGGATATTTCCCAGAAGATTAATATGCTGCCCCTCCAATATTTTGATAAGGTCAGCCAGGGTGAAATTCTCTCACGAGTGACGAACGATGTTGACACGGTCACTCAAACCCTCAACCAGAGCTTGTCGCAGATCATCACCTCTATCACCGGCATAATCGGCATTTTGGTGATGATGTTGACTATCAGCTGGCAGATGACGCTGGTGGCGGTGCTGACCGTACCCATCACAATTTTGGTGATCAACTTAATCGTAAACATTTCGCAGAAATACTTCGTGCAGCAACAGAATTATCTGGGACATGTCAACGGGCATGTGGAAGAGATGTTCGGTGGGCATACCGTGATCAAAGCATTCAATGCAGAAGAAAAAACGGTTAAGACCTTTAACAGCTTTAACGAAACCTTATTTACCTCCGCCTGGAAGTCACAATTTCTCTCACAGTTGATCGGACCCATCATGCGCTTGATCAGCAACCTGGGTTATGTGGCAGTCAGCGTCCTGGGCGGTTACTACGCGATCCGGGGCACGATCACGGTTGGCAATATCCAGGCATTTATACAATATGTGCGCCAGTTCAACAACCCGCTGATGCAGATTGCCAATATGTCCAATGTTTTTCAGCAAATGGCGGCTGCGGCTGAGCGCGTCTTTGAATTCCTTTACGAACCGGAGGAAATAGCAGAAACTGAAGCTCCGGTCAAGCTGGATCATGTGGAAGGGTCTGTGGAATTCCGCCATGTGCACTTTGGCTATGACCCTGAGACGACCGTCATCAAAGACCTGTCCTTCACTGTGAAACCGGGGCAGAAGATCGCTATTGTGGGGCCGACAGGCGCAGGCAAGACAACCCTGGTTAAACTGCTGATGCGCTTCTACGATGTGGACAGCGGCGCGATCCTTGTGGATGGATATGACATCCGAGACTTCAAGCGTGAAGACCTGCGCAAGATGTTTGCCATGGTGCTTCAGGATACCTGGTTGTACAATGACACGATTCGCGAAAACATCCGTTATGGGCGTGAGGATGCTACAGATAAAGAGGTCGAAAAGGCAGCAGAGACGGCCTGTGTGGATCACTTCATCCGCACCTTACCCGGCGGGTATGATTTTGTGCTGGACGAAGAAGCCTCCAATATTTCATCCGGTCAGAAGCAGCTTCTGACCATTGCCCGCGCGGTTTTGGCTGATCCGCCTATGTTGATTTTGGATGAGGCGACCAGTTCGGTTGATACCCGTACTGAAATCTTGATCCAGGAAGCGATGGATCGGTTGATGCATGGGCGCACTAGCTTTATCATCGCTCACCGCTTGTCGACCATCCGTAACGCTGACCTGATCCTAGTGATTCGGGATGGCGATATTGTCGAGAAGGGCCAGCACAAGGAACTGCTGGAGAAAAACGGGTTCTATGCCGAGATTTACAACAGCCAGTTCGAGTTGGTGGCGCTGCAGTAGAGCTTTGATTGACGAAAATAATTGATATAGTGGCTGTTCCAAAAGCATGGAGCAGCCATTTTTTTGTTGTGACCCTCACCTCAGTTCTCTCTCTCGGTGTGGGAGGGGTGTTAAGCCTTCGTCTTTTCAAAGTGTTTCGATTGAGAACGAGGATCTATATCTGTTAGTAATTTGCAAGTCATTTTGACAATATTTCTGAGATCGTGTCGTCGCTGCTGCGCAGCTTCCATGCGATGACAGGGCCATTCAGTGGTACACTTTTTTTGAAATCACGAGTAGAGCAGGCACTTATGTCCGAGAAAGAAAATTTCATTATCTCTCCAGATCAGCTTGACCTCTCACTTCTCAAATCCCTTCAGCAAAACCCGGCAACCTTTACCCCCGGTGAGCCGCTTTTCTGGGACGATCTGCACATCCCCGGGCAGATGCTGGCTGTCCACCTGGACCCGAATACTGACCTTGCCAGCCGTAAGCCGGAAACGATCGATAAGTCCGTAGCCTGGATGATGACTGAGCTTGGTTTGCAAGCGAGGGATCACCTGCTGGACCTGGGCTGCGGCCTCGGCTTATATGCCAACCGCTTTGCCCAGCTTGGCGTCCAGGTGACGGGCGTGGACTATTCCCGGCGATCGATTGAGTACGCTCGGAATTACGCGGAGATGTTTGGCCTGGATATCACCTATCGTTATGTGGATTATCTCAACCTTGAAGATGTACGCATGTACGATGCTGCGGTGCTGATTTTTGGCGATTACTGCGGGCTCAAGCTTGCAGAAAGGCAAAAGCTGCTGGCAAATGTTCTCCGCGCTTTAAAACCTGGCGGATTTTTTGTGCTGGATGTTTCTACCCCTCATTTGACGGATCACCAGGGAGAGAAATCCAGCTGGTATGCGGCAGATGCTGGTTTCTGGAGGTCGACCCCGCACCTGGTGCTGGAGAATGGCTTTGCTTATCCCGATGAGATGATTTACCTGGATCAGTACATTGTGATCGAAGAGGATGGTTCCCTGACAGTTTACCGCAACTAGTTCCAGTACTTTGACCTGGAGATGATTGTGAAAGAATTGAGGGAAGGCGGCTTTTCCTTTTCTGTGTTGAGTGTGTGGAGCGACCTGACCGGCACGCCTTTCAGTAGAGAATCAGAGTGGATTGGGGTTGTGGTGGAAAAAGCACATTAATAGATTTATCCAACACTTATTTTTTCAAATATACGATTCTATTCTACTTCTACCGTCATTCCGTAGGTGTCTTTGACGAGAGCAAGTTCCTCATCGGAACTGACATTAACATATTCCAGGCTTAGCGTAGTTTCTCCTCGTCCAACGGCTAAAAATTTCAGCACATACATTCCACCGGCTGAATCAGGCATCAAATCCTTGATATATTCTGAGCTTCCTTGTTGAACGAGAATACTTGTGTCAAGATCTCGCACCTGCCATTCGTATCCCTCGGAGGGAATGGTTGGTATGCTCACCTGCAATACCTCTCCAACCTCGAGAGCAGCTGAATTATCCTTGATACCTGGCGTAATGACTACATCGACCGCATGGGAACCCAACACAGTGACTGTCATCCCAAAAGTATCTTTTGAAAAAGCAGGTCCATCCGTGGTGCTGGCATTGGTGTATTCGAGGCTGAGCGTTGTTTTGCCGGGGCCTACAGCGTTGAACCTCAATGTCACTATGCCACCGGCTGAATCTGGACTGGTATCCGCCGCATAGGTTGCCTCGCCTTCCTGAACAAGTATGCTGGTATCGAGGTCGCGCACCTGCCATTCATATCCCTCGGAGGGAATGGTTGGTACTTGTACTTCCAGGGTATCTCCCTCGTCCAAAACAGCGGAATTTCCCTTGATGGCTGGCGTAATAATGATGGTTTCAGATTGCGACTCCCTTACAACAACAGTCAACCCAAAAGTTTCTTTTGACAGAGCAGGGTCTTGATCGGGGTCGGATGTGGCATATTCTAAATTGAGTGTTGTTGTGCCCGTGCCAATTGCATTGAATTTTAATGTCACCATACCGCCAGCTGAATCCTGGCTGTCATCTTCTGCATAGGTAGGATCACCTTCCTGAACGAGAATGGTCTTATCAATATCTCGAACCTGCCATTCATAACCTTCAGTGGGGATGGTTGGGATTTGTACGACCAGGGTATCGCCAACGATGATACTTACCTCGTTCGCACCGGGTGCTGGCGTGACAATAACGGTTTGGCCATCATGAGGGGGTTCTTCGGTTGGCGAAAGGCCAAGTGAATTACAGGAAACCGTAAATAACAACAACAGGAAGCCTGCCAGTATAGCAAATTGGTTTTTGATCATCATATACCTCCGCTGATTTTGATCGTGCAAATGAAATTCTTCATATTATTAAGACGATTAATTCAAACTAAAAGTTCCATGCAGGGTTTTTATTGGCGTATCCTTCTCTGAAATAGTGTCCAATTTCATTGCTTTTGGATGATTGAATATTGAAATTATAATATATGAGTCCTCTGAAAAAAGTCCAATTTACCTAAATAGATTTGTAAAAGTGGGGCAAAGGTGCCCTATAACGGGATTATTTGATGTCCACAGGTGTCGTAAAAGGCTAAAAGTTGTATCAAGTGGGAAGAAAATCCATCCATTTTATAGAAATCGAGTATTTTCAGT
>LDZU01011037.1_pt1 | contig 10633 bp, 8 predicted proteins | sample 615531 | NCBI WGS metagenome assembly LDZU01 (sample SAMN03408293, study PRJNA278302) | terrestrial metagenome | isolation source: oil reservoir sample SB2 | place: USA: Alaska, North Slope, Schrader Bluff formation | collected 2011-09 | reverse complement strand
GTTAATGGTTTAAGGGTTCCTTTTTGGGAGCAAATTCTTCTTAATTCAGTTCGAACTCAGGAGGCCATTCCTTCATTAGGCTACTTGGGGATTGATTTTTTAATTGATCGCAATAAGGGGCCGTTGATTGTTGAATTAAATGCTCGACCGGGTTTGGGAATTCAAGTAGCCAATCGTGCTGGTTTGAAAAAAAGACTAGAACGAGTAGAAAGATTGGAAATTCGTAGTCCTGAGCATGGGGTTAAGATTGCCAAAGCCTTGTTTGGAGCCAGCTTTGCCGATAAGGTAAATAGCAAAAATGAGCCTAAAATAATCAGCTTGCTTGAAGAAGTAAAAATTGTCGCTCAGGATAAGACTCGAGTTTCAGTAATAGCTAAAGTTGATACTGGGGCTGACAGAAGCGCCATTGATGAGGATTTGGCCCAAAAGTTGGGGTTGTTATCAAAAGATAATATTATTTATCAGGCTCGCTACCGAAGCGCTCTAGGCAAACACCGTCGACCGATAATTGCCCTAGAATATTATTTAGCTGGCCAAAAGATTAATAGTATGGTTAGCGTGACCGATCGGAGCAAATTGCGAACCAAGTTTTTGATTGGGAAAAGAGATTTATTGGGTTTTGTGATTAGACCTTAAAAGAAAAATTTAATTAAGGTTCTTCGCTGAAAAGAATTTTTAATTTATTTTTTAATTTGTGCTAGAATTAATTTGTGTTAGAATAAGGTTCGTTCATGACGAAAACAAGAAAAGATCAATGCTGTCTCTCCAAGTTGAAACAGCCCGTGTTTACAACAACGAGCTTGTCGTTGGTTTAACTAAGTCGGAAATAAAAGTTGATATTTGCTCTGACTGTTATCCCCTTTTTACTGGTCAAAAGTAACAGTCATTGTTATATTATTTTCCGTTATTATTTAAAAGTCTAAAAAAAACTAAAAGTTAGATGAAGTTATTCTTAAACAAGAGAAGATTAATTATTATTATTATTTTGCTTCTGGTTACAGCCGGGGTTGTTTTTGCTGTTTCAAGGCCGGACTCTGTTTCTAAAAAAGAAGAGATTGAAACGGTTGAGGTTAAAAAGGGTGATTTGTCTTTAACTGTTTCTGCTTCGGGGCAAATTGATGCCCAAGAAAAAGCCCAAGTTAGATTTCAAACTTCGGGACAATTAGCTTGGGTAGGAGTCAACGAAGGCGACACAGTCAAGAAGTGGCAGGCTTTGGCTTCTCTTGATAAAAGGGAGCTGGAGAAACGATTAGAAAAAGAACTTAATGATTTTATGACTCAGAAATGGACCTTTGACCAAACCCATGATGATTACCAGGAGGAAAAAGACAATGCCGTTATTACCAAAGAAATTGAACGGATTTTAGACAAGGCCCAATTTGCTTTAAGTAATCAGGTTATTGCGGTAGAGTTGGTAGATCTGGCAATTAAATATGCCACCATCTATTCGCCCATCGATGGTATTGTCACTCAAATCGACTCTCCCCTGCCGGGGGTAAATATCACCCCGGCCCAAGCTACCTTTACGGTTATTAATCCTAATTCGCTCTATTTTTCTTTAGCAGTTGACGAGATCGAAGTAGTTTCTCTGTCTGAGGGTCAAGAGGCTAAAATTTCCCTTGATGCCTTTCCGGACCAAACATTTTCGGCTCAAATTGATCAAATTAGCTTCACTCCCCTTTCCGGCCAAGGGACTAAATATCAGGTTAAGTTAAAATTAATTGACTCGGCTCCTTCTTTTCGTTTAGGGATGAATGGCGAAGCAGAAATTTTAGTCGCCAAGAAGGATCAAGTTCTAGTTGTGCCGGAATCAGCCCTAATTGAACGAGATGGCAGCTATGCGGTTTTTGTGATTATTGCTGGTCAGGCCGAAAAGAGAGATGTTGAAGTTGGCTTGATAACTGATGATGGTGTTGAAATCACTGCTGGCTTAACGGAGAATGATGAGATAATTTCTTCCGGGGTTAACAAAGTCAGCAATGGTCAAAAAATCTAAGTCGTCTTTTTCTCAACCAATTTTCTCTTTAACTGGCCTCAAAAGAGCCTATCAAACCGGGAAAGTAGAAGTTCAGGCTCTTCGTGGTATAGATTTGTCAATTTGTCCGGGCGAGTTTGTGGCCTTAATTGGTTCCTCTGGTTCTGGAAAATCGACCCTGATGCATATTTTAGGTCTTTTAGATCGGCCAACCGGAGGAAAAATGTTTTTGGCCGGTCAGGAAGTGTCCACTTTAAGCGAGGATAAAAGAGCTGATTTGAGACGAGATACGATTGGTTTTGTTTTTCAATCATTTAACCTTTTGCCCCGTTTAACTGCTCTAGAAAATGTCGAACTACCCTTAATTTATAAAAATATTCCTTATCAAGAAAGGCTGACTCGAGCCAAAGAAAAATTAGATCTAGTGGACTTATCGTCTCGGTTAGATCATTTACCTAGCGAATTATCTGGCGGCCAACAGCAGCGGGTAGCGATCGCTCGGGCCTTAGTCAACGAGCCAATGGTAATTTTGGCTGATGAACCAACTGGAAATTTGGATAGCCGTTCTGGAGAAGAGGTTATGAATATTTTTGTCAAACTTCATCAGACCGGTAAAACCATTATTTTGGTGACTCATGATCCCCAAATTGCGCAATATGCTCAAAGAATCGTTACTATTAAGGATGGTTTAATAGTTGCTGATAAGAAAAAATGAATTTTAATTCAGAAATTTTTAAAGTTGCCATGCAGTCGTTATGGGCTAATAAGACCCGGTCTTTATTGACCATGTTGGGAGTAATTATTGGCGTAGCGGCAGTGATCGCTTTGGTTTCTATTGGTAGTGGTTTGAAAGTTTATATTGCCGACCAGTTTGAAGCTTTGGGAAGCAACTTGATTTATATTTATCCGGCTGATCTTTCCGGTATCGGCAGTGGTTCTTCTTCTGGAGGGGCCTCGTCTCTTTCCTCTTCGGTTGGTTTTGAGCGTCGTCACCGAGAAGCTATTGGCCGCCTTGATTTACCTATTGATCAGGTATCGGCCCTTATTCAGTCTGCTGATAAAGCTCAGTATGGAGGTAATTCTTTTGGCATTTTCGTAATGGGAGTAGAATCCGGCTATGGTCAGATGTCTAATGTTGATATTGAATTGGGTCGTTTTTTTACTGAATCTGAGGACCAAAGGAGCAAAAAAGTAGCCTTAATTGGGAGCAAGGTTAAGGAAGAGATTTTTCCTGGTATTGACCCTTTGGGAAAGAAACTTCTTTTAGCCGGAACCTCTTTTGAGGTTATTGGAGTTTTGGAAGAGCAGGGCGGCGGCGGTTTGAATGCTTCCAGCGTTGATAGTATGGTGATTATTCCTCTGTCTGCAGCTGAATCAATTTTTGATACTAATCAATACGATAGCATTGTTGTTAAGGCTAAAGATAAATCTGATATTGAGACTATTAAAGCCGCTCTTGAAGAAGAGATGGGTAAATATTTAAAAGAAGATGAATTTTCGGTTTTTGATCAAAAGCAGATTCTTAATCAAGTCGATGATATCTTGGGAATTTTAACAATGGCTTTAGGTGGAATTGCGGCTATTTCTTTGCTGGTGGGCGGTATTGGGATAATGAATATTATGCTAGTTTCGGTTACTGAGAGAACCGCCGAAATTGGTTTAAGGAAAGCGGTAGGGGCAAAGAATAATGATATTCTAGCTCAATTTATTGTCGAAGCCGTTTTCTTAAGTGTTTCGGGAGGAATAATTGGGATTATAATGGGTTTTGTTGGCTCTTTTTTGATTAATTCCTTTTTGATCAGGACTTCGGTGACGGCTTGGTCGGTAATTCTGGCCTTTTCTATTTCGGCTCTAATCGGAATTATTTTTGGGGTGACTCCAGCCAATAAAGCGGCAAAACTAGATCCAGTCGAAGCCTTAAGACACTCTTAAAAAGAGACATAACGGGCGCATTTTTATGAATGGTAACGACAAGTCTATTGATCAAGGTTATTTTTCTTCTCCCTTGGCTGATCGAATTAGGCCCAAAAGGTTAACTGAATTTATTGGTCAAGAACACCTGGTTGGTAAGGGCAAGGTGCTGCGTTTAATGATAGAAAATAAGCAGCCTTTTTCTATCATTTTTTGGGGACCGCCAGGAGTCGGTAAAACCACGCTGGCTCGAATTGTGGCCCAAGAGACTAAATCTTTCTTTATTGAAAAGTCAGCGGTGTCGGCTCGAGTGGCCGATATTCGACGAATTGCCGATCAAGCCAAAGAAAGACTGGCTAAATATGGCCAGAAAACAATTTTTTTCTTGGACGAAATTCATCGTTTTAATAAAGCCCAGCAGGATTCTCTTCTTCCCTATGTTGAGGATGGGACAATTATTTTAATTGGAGCGACAACGGAAAATCCCTCTTTTGAGGTGATTGGTCCCCTCCTCTCTCGTTCAAGAGTCTTAATTTTAAATCCGTTAGAAGAAGATGAATTAAATAAAATTCTTAATCGGGGTCTGGAAAAACTAGATATAGAAATTACCCCTAAAGCAGAAAAGCTTTTACTATCTTCGGCCAATGCCGATGCTAGAACAATGCTTAATATATTGGAAGTCGCCCATACACTATATTGTAGTAGTAAAAATAATAAAGGCAGCCTTACACTTCAATATATTAAAGAAGCTTTACAAGATACTCGTCTTTTGTATGATCGGGCTGGCGAAGAACATTACAATACTATTAGCTCATACATTAAGTCTATGCGGGCCGGTAATGTCGATGCCGCTCTCTACTATTTGGCCCGGATGGTAGAAGCCGGTGAAGACCCTTTGTTTATTGCCAGACGAATGGTTGTTTTTGCCTCTGAAGATGTGGCTACCCCCACTGCCCTAGTGGTTGCCAATGCTGTTTTTCGAGCTTGTGAAACAGTGGGTTATCCTGAATGCCAAGAAAACCTGGCGGCAGGAACAGTCTATCTTGCCCAGGCGCCCAAAGACCGCCGGGCTTATGAGGCCTATATGAGAGCTTTGTCTGATGTCAAGAAATATGGTAATTTGCCTATCCCTTTGCACCTTCGCAATGCCCCCACCAAATTAATGAAGGATTTGGGATATGGTAAGGATTACCAACCCTATACAAAGGAAGACTTGCTGCCCGAAAAACTGAAAGGAAAGAAATATTTTTTTAGCAAGAAGAAGAAAAACTGAGTGCACCCAGAGAGATTCGAACTCTCGACCTGCCGCTTAAGAGGCGGATGCTCTACCAGCTGAGCTATGGGTGCGTAAAAAGCTTAAAGTTAAAAACTCAAAAGTCAAAACTTTAGCTTAAAGGTTTTTAGTTTTAATTTTGAGCTTTAAACCATCAATTTTCTTTTGTCATCCTGAGCCTTTTTCCTTTTTCGTCATCCTGGCCTTTCTCTTCGTCATCCTGGCCTTTCTCTTCGTCATCCTGAGGGCAAAGCCCGAAGGATCCCCTTTTTTTTGGTTGCCTTCTCAAACGGGATTCTTCGGTCGCCTGAGGCCTGCCTGCCGGCAGGCAGGCGACCTCAGAATGACGAAAAAAAGGAATCACTCTCTTTAGAATAACAAACAATACAACAATCCAGCAATTTAACAATGTTTCTATTTTTAACTTTTAATTGTTAATGTTTTTGAAAACATTGTTATATTGCTTAATTGTTAAATTGTTAATTTGGTTTTTGGTAATTTGAAAAATTGAAATTTGTTTGGATAATTGCAATTTGGGTTTTGAGATTTTATCTTCTGGTGCCTCTAGGAGGAATCGAACCCCCATCACCTGTTCCGAAGACAGGTGCTTTATCCGTTAAGCTATAGAGGCCTGAAAAATTGCCCGCCTAAAACGACGAGATCGCCTATGGCGATAGCTACAGGCGCCTATTGAAACGCCTTTAATTATAGCAAGAAAGAGCTTGTTTTGCTTTAGCTGGAAGAATTATCCAAGGAAATTTTAACATCGACTGCTGCCGCCTCTTCATAGTTGACAATTAGGGGGTTGATGTCCAGTTGACTAATTTGAGGGAAAGAGTCAACCAATTTGGCAATTACTAAAAGGGTTTTTTCTATTTTGTCTAAATTGACTTTCTTTTTGCCTCTAGCTCCTTTTAAAATAGGATAAATTCTTAATTCGGAAAGCATTTCTTGAGCATCGTTTTTGGTAATCGGCAAAGCCCTAAAGGTCCGATCCTTTAAAATTTCAGTATAAATGCCACCAGCCCCAACCATTAGCAAATGGCCAAAAGCTGGGTCTTTTTTAACACCAATGATTATTTCTAGCTCTCCGGTTATGGCTTCAGATAAAATAAAATCCGCCTGAGGGAATTTCTTCTTCATTTTATTAAACTGTTCAATAAAAGTCTTTTTAGAGGTTATTTTTTTAACTGCTTCGGCCTCAGTTCGGTGGGCAATCTCAGCGGACAAAACTTTTAAAAATGCCGGGCAACCAATTTTTTTCAAAGTTTTTATTCCCTCCTTTTGATTGTTAAAAACCGTAAATTTTGGAGTATCAATTTGGCAGGTAGATAAAAGTTGTAAGCCCTCGGCCTCATTTAATTTTGATCGGTTAGCTTGACCAATTAATTTTTCTATTTTTTTTCGATTGATCTTGGTTTTATTTTTTATAACTTTTTGTTTATTTTTTTTCTGCCAGAAAATTATTTTAGCCAAAGATAAAAGAGTTTCTTGGGGATTACCAAAGCTAGTCATTTGGTTTTTTTGAAAAATATCTTTGGCGGCTCGAACGCTTTCTCCCCCCATAAATATAGGAATGAGAGGTTTTTTATTTTTTAATTGAGTTAATTTTTGGGCAATGGCTTCAACATTGGTTCCTCTTTGTTTGGTAAGAATGACGATTAGGTTATCAACGGCCGGGTCAGATATAACGGTTTGACAGGTTTTAAAATAGATTTTTTCATTGGCATTACCCAAGATGTCAATTGGATTATTAAGGCTTGCCTCCTGAGGTAAAAAACTAGCGAGCTTTTTTGTCGTTTTTTTAGAAAAATTAGCTAAAGATAAATTATTCTTAATTAGGGCATCGGTTGTCAAAACCCCCGGACCGCCAGCGTTAGTAACAATAGCTGTTTTTGGGCCTAAGCTTTTTTGGGCAAAAACGGTTAATAGTTTAGCCAAGTTAATTAAATCAGTAAGACTATTAGCCTCAATAATGTTGGCTTGGGCGAATACCCCTTGAGTAATTTTTTGGGGAGTAGCCAAGCTGGCGGTATGAGATTGGGCTGATTTAGCCCCTTGGCTGGTATTCCCTGCTTTTAAAATAACCAGTGGTTTTTGGCTGGTGATCTTTTGGGCTAAGTTAATTAACCTTTGGCCATTTTTAAATGATTCCAAGTAGGCAATAATAAGATCAGTATTTTTGTCTTGGCCAAAAAATTCAATTAAATCAGCCTCATCAAGGTTGGCTTTATTGCCCAGGCTGGCAAAATAAGAAAAACCCAAATCCGACTCATTAATCAGCTCAATCACTGGAGCCGCCAAAGCCCCAGATTGGGAAGCGAAACCAATTTTACCGGAATTAGGCATAACTTCTCCCCAAGAAGCATTAAGGCCTATTTTTGGGTTAATTATTCCTAGGCAATTTGGCCCCAAAAATTTTAAATCATATTTTTGGGCGATTTTAATTAATTGGTCTTGTTTTTTTTGGCCTTCTGGTCCGATTTCAGCAAATCCGGCGCTAATAATAATGGTTGTCTTGGTGCCGGATTGGCCAACTTGTTCTAAGACCAAAGGAACGATTTCGGCAGGAACAACGATTATCGCCAAATCAACCGGTTCTGATAAGTCTAGAATTGAAGGTAGGGCTTTATAGCCGAGAATGTTTTTGGCTTTAGGGTTAATAGGATAAAGCTTTCCTTGAAAATTAGAATTGATTAAATTGCTAAAAATTAAATGGCCAATTTTTTGACTATTTCTTGAGGCGCCGATAACAGCAATTGATTCTGGGCAAAACAATTTTTTTAGAACCATTCTGTTAATTATTATGCCCTATTTGCCCACTTTGGGCAATTGATGTTTGGATTTTTTTGGGAAGCCTAAAAGTTTATTAGTTTATTTGTGAATCCTCCCAATCCTGGGAACTTGTTCGAGGGATTTTTTTATACCACCAAACCTTAGCTAAGGCGATTATTTTTTGCCAAAAATTATCCTGGTAGGAGTTAAGCTTTGAGGGATTAAAAAAACTAATTGTTGCCTTTTTTTCTAGGCCTTTCCAAGAAAGGACGGCCGTTTCCGGCCATTCTGAGGCGTAAATGTTGAAAGTAAATTTGAATGATTGTCCTGGCTCAACCTTAACCCCTGGTGGCAAGTTGATGTTGTCAGCAAAATAAGATAAAGAAGGAAAGCTAAAAGTTTTTTCTCCCCAAATTGATTGACCGGTATTTTTTAAAGTAATTTTTCCCTGGTATTGGGAATTGATCGGTAAAAAAGCTGGCAGATCAAGAGAAATAATTTCCCAACTATTAATTTGTTCTGGCCACCAGGAAACTTTTTCCATTTCTCTAATTGCTTGACAATGGGGGTGATCTTTACCCTCTTGGTCTAGCCAAGAAAAAACATCTAAGGGGGCAGCATGGTAATTTAAAACAAAGGGGGTAATAGCTTGAACTTGTTGATCAGCCAACCAAATATCAAAGGCGGCCCTAGTGTATTCAGTCACTGTTTTTTGATCAAGAAAATCTGAAAGTTTTGAGTTTTGCATTTTAAGCTTTGCGCTATCTTGATATGGCCAGCCGGTTTCGGTAATAAAAACAGGCAAATCTTTATTAAGACTAAAATCATTTTTTAAGACAGTAATTTCCCAGCGGTAACCAATGATGCTTTTTCGGCCCTGGTCATTTGGTTTACCGATAAAGCCGGGATTAGGATAGGGGTGAGAGCTCCATCCGTCAAGTTGGTCAAATATGCCGGGAACTGTCTGATTCATTATTTGCCAATAGCGATAAACGTCCATAGTACCGGCCGAATTGTCAGCGGCTAAGTCAAAACCAGCATTGAGTATAAAAAAGTGGTCGTTTTTTTCCTTAAATTTTTCGATGGTATAACTCAAAATTTGAGCGTATTGACTGGGGTTGATTTCTCCCCCCCATTCTTTGGCATGGTTAGGCTCATTGAAAACAATAAGATATTGATTTTGGGTGGGCCAATTAAGGTTGTTTAAGAAATTAGCCATTCGGTCAATATCGGCTAATTCTGGTCGGCGCCAAAAATTGTTTTCTATTTCAGTCGCTAATCGAACTAGGGGGATAAGATGAAGCCGCCGGCAGTTATCAAAAAACTTTTGCCATTTTTCCTGATCAAGATCATTGATGCGCAAAACTATTGTTACCCAGCCCCAATCACCGCCGCCGGAATTGACTAATTCGGCGGCTTGGTCAACTTCGTTTGTTTCTAAAATATGAATGCCAAATTTATTAATTTCTTCAGCCCTAATTTTTCCAGGGCTGCCCAAGAATGTTAAAATAGCAAGAGCAAAAAGTATTTTTTTCATATTCTTCAATTATAACAAGATCCAAAATTATGGATGAAATCAGGATTAGCGACCAAATTAAAACAATTAAGGAAGAAATTAGCAATACCCCCTATCACAAGGGGACAGAGCATTATATTGGCCGGCTCCGGGCCAAAATTGCTCGTCTGGAAGATCAGTTATTAGATAAAAGATTAAAAAAATCCGGTGGTGGCGGAGGTGGTGGCTATGCGGTGGCCAAGAGCGGTGACGCTACGGTGGTTTTAGTAGGTTTTCCTTCGGTGGGAAAGTCGACTCTTCTTAATCGGCTGACTGAAGCCAAATCAAAAACAGCCTATTACCCCTTTACTACCCTGACAGTGGTTCCGGGAATGATGAGTTATCAAGGGGCAAAAATCCAAATCCTAGATGTGCCCGGACTGATCTCAGGGGCGGCCAGCGGTCGTGGTCGCGGCAAAGAAGTTTTATCAGTAGTTAGGGTGGCGGATTTAATTTTATTTTTAGTTGATGAGAAAAATCTTAAACAGATTAATTTAATTATTAAAGAATTAGAGTCGGCTGGTATTAGGCCAGGACAAATTCCCCCGCGAGTGGTAGTTAATAAAAAAAATAAAGGGGGAATTTTAATTAAAAACTCCCATAATTTAAAAGACATAAATTCAGAAACGGCCAAGGGGATTGTCGAAGAGCTAGGAATAAAAAATGCCGAAATTCTTATTAGAGATAAAAAAATAACTCAAGAAAGATTAATTGATGCTATTTTGGGAAATAGGGTTTATTTACCCTATTTATTAGTTATCAATAAAATTGATAATTTAAAAAGAGCTCAAATTAAAAAAATAAAAAATGATTTTCCTGAAGCCATCTTGATTAGTGCTTTAACCGGTCAAGGGATGAAAGAGCTTAGGCAAACCCTGTTTAATAAATTAACTCTAAAAAGAATTTATCTTAAGCCTCAAGGAGGAAAAGTAGATTTTAAAGAGCCGCTAATTATGAAAGGAGAAGAAACAGTGGCTGATGCAGCCGCTAAAATTGGCCAAACTCTGGAAGGAAAGAAAAATGCCTATGTTTGGGGAAAATCAGCCAAATTTCCTGGTCAGCTAGTTGCCGATAGTCATATCTTGGTTGATGAGGATGTTATCTCTTTTCGCTAAAAGAAGGGCTTTTTAACAACCGCCTTGAG
>LDZU01004935.1_pt1 | contig 10635 bp, 10 predicted proteins | sample 615531 | NCBI WGS metagenome assembly LDZU01 (sample SAMN03408293, study PRJNA278302) | terrestrial metagenome | isolation source: oil reservoir sample SB2 | place: USA: Alaska, North Slope, Schrader Bluff formation | collected 2011-09 | reverse complement strand
GAGATTCGCTTATCAAAATCTCGCCATATCGGGGTTTTCCCAGAACAAGCCAGCCATTGGGATTGGATCGAGTCCCAAATTACAGGTGCAAAGAAAACCTTACGCGTGTTAAACCTTTTTGGGTACACAGGGATGGCGACCGCTGCAGCAGCCAGGGCAGGTGCAGAAGTCACCCACGTTGATGCTTCAAAGCATGCTGTCGCCTGGGCAAGCCGAAACATGGATCTCTCAGGCTTGAGCAAGGCACCGGTGCGCTGGTTGGTGGAAGATGCCAGGAAATACCTCAGACGTGAAATTAAACGCAAATCATTTTATGATGGGATCATTCTCGATCCACCGAAATTTGGTCGGGGTCCCAGCGGTAAAGTCTGGTCTTATTTTGAGGATATTTCGGATTTATTGGACCAATGCCGTCGGGTTCTGTCATCCCAGCCAAAATTCATCTGTCTAACCTCCTACGCAATCCAGGCTTCAGCCCTTGTACCGCACCAAGCTGTGCAGGAGATCGTCAAATCTTTCGGCGGCATTGTGACCAGCGGCGAGCTGGTAACCGTCGACAGCAGCGGAGGGCACATCCTTTCCCATTCTCTATACACTCGCTGGTCATCAGACTAATTCAAGAGGAGCGACAATGGCAAATAACAAAAAATTTACACTCATTGGTCCCGGGGTAATGGCAGAGGCAATCATCAGCCGATTAATTAAACATGATGTTGTCAATGCATCGAATATTGTTGCAGCCGGTCCGCGCTTAGAAAGATTGCAGGAGCTTGAAACCCGGTACCATATCCAAACCAATCTCGATAATGCCGCCGCTGTTCAGGATGCGGATGTGATCATTCTATGTATCAAGCCACAAAAATTGACCGAGGTGCTGGCAGATCTCAAAGACCAGATCCCTGAAAACGGGCTCGTGATCTCGATCGTGGCAGGCGCTACTATGGACGCCCTGACCAAAGGCTTGAACCATCCCGTTGTCATGCGCACCATGCCCAACACACCAGCACAGGTTGGTGAGGGTATGACCGTGTGGACTCAAAGCCCGCAAACCTCCCCGGAACAGCACAACATTGCACAGGAAATATTAAGGGCTTTAGGACAAGAGATCTATGTGGAAGAAGAAACTTATATCGACATGGCTACAGCCGTTTCCGGCACCGGCCCCGCTTACATCTTTCTCTTTTTAGAAGCGATGATCGACGCCGGCGTTCACCTCGGCTTGCCAAGGCGAATTGCTGAAAAAATGGTCGTACAAACTATTAAAGGATCGATTGCCTATTATAACGAAAACACAAAACACCCGGCGCGCTTGCGCAACCAGGTCACCTCACCTGGCGGCACCTCTGCAACTGCAATTTATTATCTTGAAAAGATGGGATTTCGAACCGCAATCTCTCGAGCTATTTGGGCAGCTTTTACCCGTTCACAAGAATTGGGTAAAGGCCAAAAACACCAGGATCCGGAAAAAATATGAGCAAAACATCTCAACGCGATCTATTAAGGTTATCATCTCGCCTTGGTTACCTTCTTAATGAGCGGGGATTAAGCATTGCCACCGCGGAATCCTGCACAGGCGGCCTGCTGAGCCACATCTTGACGGGTGTTTCCGGTTCATCCGGTTACTTCATCGGTGGGGTTATTGCTTACAGCAACCACATCAAAGAACTGTTCCTCGGCGTGTCTGAAAATACTTTGATCGGTTTTGGTGCTGTCAGTGAGCAAACCGCTATCGAAATGGCAAAAGGAATCTCCGAAAAATTCAACACATCCATTGGGATTTCCACAACCGGCATTGCTGGACCTTCAGGTGGGACACTAGAAAAACCCGTCGGTTTGGTCTGGATCGGGATTCATTATCAAAACGAGACTCAAGCATTTGAATGCCATTTTAAGGGTGAACGAAATGCGGTAAAAGCAGCTACCGTAAAAGAAATCCTGACAAGGCTGTTGAATATCCTGGATGCATCTGAATAATTTCAGACAATATCACTCATCAATCCGCTATTATGATGAGGGTTTAAAACTAAATACAATAATTTTGCCAATAACAAGCCCCTTCTAACAATTGCGAAGGGGTTTAATTAAATTAATTAGAGTCAGGACTATTTTTCCACTTTAGTGACCAGTACACGGTCAACCCGCCTGCCGTCCATGTCCACAACCTCAAATTCATAACCCACACATATAAACTTCGCACCTGTCTTAGGAATGCGCCCCAACTGGCTCATCACAAAACCGCTCAAGGTTTGGTAAGCCGAACGATCCTCTCCAGGCATCTCAGAAATATCCAATATTTCCTTTAGCTGATCAATGACGATCAGTCCATCAAACAACCATGAGCCGTCTTCCCGTTGAACCGCAAGATAATCCTTATCTTCACTATCCTCTGGAATTTCACCCACAATTGCCTCAAGAATATCATAATCAGTAACCATGCCGGTTATCCCACCATATTCATCAACGACCATCGCCAGGTGGACCCCACTGCTCTGGAAGTTTTCTAATGCCTTAAGCGCAGCCATATTCTCGGGCAAATAGATAGGCTCTTCAATAAATTCACGTAAATCAAAATCAGCATCCTCTGGCCTGACATCCAATAAATTTCGTATCTGTACATATCCAAGGACTTTATCCAGATCACCATCGGCAACCGGGATCCGGGAGTGCGGGGTTTGAGTAATTTGTTCCCAAATCTGATCACTCAAGGCGTTGATGTCTATCCAGGCCATTTCCATGCGAGGTGTCATTAATGCTTCCACACGACGGTCACCCAGGCGAAAGATCCCTGAAACCATATCTCGTTCAGCTTCTTCGATCAAACCAATATCCCGACCCTCCTCAATATAGCTCCTGATCTCTTCTTCCGTGATCGAAGGACCCGCATCCGTATTGATCCGCAAGATTTTTAATCCAAAATTCGTAGAAACACTCAATAATTTTGTCAGGGGTCTGAAAACTTTTGTGAGAAATCTTATGGCAGGAGATAACTGCGTTACAACATTCTCTGGTTTGCTGACTGCCAACCTTTTAGGTATCAATTCACCAAGGACAATGGAAAAATAGGTGATGATAATAACCACGAATATCAATGCAATCAAATCAGCCTGAGGTGCAAGCCATGAGATTTTAACAAGCTGTTCTGCCATGGGGCCTGATAAACGGGCACCGCCGATACCGCCTGCCAGGGTGTCAATCAAAGTGATCATGACTTGGACCGTGGATAGATACTGCTGGTTTGGATCACTTAATAAAAATAATGCGTCACCAGCACCCTTTTTCCCCTCCTCAACGCGTTGTTCCAGACGTGTCTTCCTTGCTGCAACCATGGCGATTTCGTACATCGCAAAGATCGCGTTAAAAAAGAATAGAACCAGAATGATCAAGACATTACCTAAAACGGACATTATTTCTTATAACCCTTCTTATGCTTTAGATGAACCATTCACTATCAACTTAATTTTTAATATTTTCTACTCACATTATACAAGACAATAACAACAATCATCATATCAACTTCTGCGATTAAGCTTCTTTGATGTTGAAAACACTTCCCTTAGCTAACTGAGGTAACCAGCTGGATTCAAACCCCATCAAATAATTTTCGGATCCAGCAGCAGCCCAAACATCCTGAAAGGATAATAAATCTGCATCAATGATGACCGTGGGATCACCCTCAACCCCAAAAGGAGGCACAGCCCCCACCGGGAAACCAGTCATAATCAAAACACTTTCTGGTTTTGCTGGAAAAACCTTCCCACCAATGACATTTGACACTGATTTGATATCAACGCGATTCTGACCTGAAGCCAGGACAAGGACAAATTCAGATTTGCCTTCAATTATTAAGACAAGAGATTTCACCACAGCGCCAAGTGGACATTTTAACAATTTGGCTGCCTGATGGGCATGATGAGCGCCTTGATCGAAAAATCTTAGATCATATCGATAACCAAATCCGATTAAGACTGTAAGGACTTTTTTCACATTTTCTGGAATATCCCCAAATTGATCAGAAGTCACAAAGATATTTCCTTCACTCGCCTCTGGTAGCCCGGTCCCAAATAAGGGACTCGTGCGTTGGATTCCAGGTTCATCGTCTTCACCCCATACCCGTTTTGATCATAAATTTCTTTTGCATCCTGGTCGTCGATGTCAACAACCAGGGCTATTTTCGAAAAACCAGCTTTCGCTGCACGGGTTTCAACATGCGTCAGTAAGGCTTCACCTACCTCTTGCCCACGATGCTTGTTTCGAACCGCCAGGCTGCTAAGGAAAAATTCATCTCGGGCTGATTCTTTGAGAAAAACAAGCGGCCAGACCCTGAGGAAAAATGCCAGCTTGCCGCGAAAGGAATAATACTTGAGTATTCGTTTAACCAGGTGGCGATTTAGCTTATTCAGCATTTTCCCGGGGAAAGCAATCACCAAACCCACTGTACGACCTTCGATCATGGCTATTCTGGCAAACTCATAACTTAGTCGATGCCCCGGCAGAGGAAAGATATCCGAAAGGATTTTCCTGGCTCGATCCTCATTTCCCAAACCTATCAGAAAGGAAGCTTTTCTCGGAAAGGACTCAAATAATATCTGGCCTGCCATTTTTGCATCTGAGGCTGTTGCCGAACGGAAATCGATCGCTTTCATAGGTAATGTTTTTTCTAACAAAATGACTTCACCAGAATCAGGTGACAAGGTGATCAGGCAAGAAATCAACCTTGTTCATGTATATCAACATGGGGCGGCCGTCGTCGCTGATCTCAACACGGCTGATGCCGCAGTTATTCATCAAGAACCAGTATTTTGGAGTCTGAATCTGAAATAAAACCGTCAGCATTCGTGCAAAAATACCGCCGTGCATCACAACCCCCACCCTGTGATTCTTCCCGGCATGGCCCCGGACCAAACGATCAATGACGGATTGCGCCCGATCCAGGTATTCTTCCCGTGGTTCTTTCTCACGATTCCACCACCCCTCCTCTGAGAGATCCTCCGGGAGAATTAGATCGGGGAATTCTCTATTGAAATATGATTTACCCGGCCCGGGTTGGCCAATTAATTTCGGTTCTTCTTCACCCCGTTCTGCGTAGAACATGCCGCCTGTCTCATGAACTTCTGGCATGGCGACCAGGGGTAAGCCGGTTTTCTGTGAAATTGCCGTGCCGGTTTTCACTGCACGGATCATTAAGCTGCAGTATAAATGTGTTAAGCCAAATCCATCACGGTTCTGGGGATCAAACCCATTATTCTGATGAGGTCGATTTAGATATTCTGCAGCTAATTCGGTTTGCTCAAAACCATTTTCTGTTAGATCCGGATCAACCTCACGATTATAGAGGTAATTTTCACGATCCTGATCCATCAGGACGTTATTTGTTGATTGTCCATGTCTGATAAAAAACAGTTCTAACAATTTATTTCTCCAATAATTGATGTATCTTCTTAATATCTTCAATAAGGGTGTCGATGCTAGGGGAAACATTTGGCGCTTCGCCATAATGATCTTCATATTGTAGGTTGCCTGTCAAAGCAGCCAGGCTTGCCTGGATATTATCTTTTAACGCCACTGGATCATACCCACCTTCCAGGACAAAAATCATCCTGCCTTCGCAATATGTTTCTGCAAGATCGACAAGGCACTGGGTGATCTGGTAATACCCATTTGTATCCAGGGTTAATGTCGTTAATGGGTCAGAGAAATGGCCATCATAACCCGCTGATACAAACAAAATCTCGGGCTCAAAACGAGCTATCCATGGGTCAAGGATTTCATCAAATACCCTGAAAAAGACATCATTTCCAGAAAATGCTGGTAATGGGATGTTGATAATTCGCCCTCTCCCCTGCTGGGAGGATTCTAAACGCCCCGTTCCCGGGTAACTATCTTTCTCCTGGGTTGAAAAATATCCAATTTGAGGGGTTTGCAAAAAGGCGGCCTGAATGCCGTTGCCATGATGCGCATCAAAATCGATGATGGCTGCTTTCCCAATGCCACTAGCAACAGCATCAGCAGCGGCAATCGCAACATTATTCAACAGGCAAAAGCCCATCGCCTGCCCGGGTTCTGCATGATGCCCGGGAGGGCGTACAATAGCGAATCCAAAACCTTGCCCATCTCTAATAATCTTCCTGCTGAGTTTTAAAGTTGCGCCGACAGCTCCCAATGCTGCCTGATAACTACCCTTCGTAACATAGGTTGGTGCAGGTTCAAATTCATGCGCGCCATGGCGACATTCTAATTTTAATTCCTCTAAAAGTTCTTTATGGTGAATCAACAAAAGATCCGCTTCAGAAGCAGGAGAGAAATCCAACCATTCAATCTCTGGATAAGGCGACTCTTGCAGCCATCCCCTCAAAGACAGAAGCCGCTTTGGGGACTCAGGATGACCTTTATAATAATGTTCAGGCGCATCCTGGTAGGTACAGTAAACTTTTGTTTTCTTTTCGCTCATAATTTTCACGCAGGAAATAGTATACCCCAAGACCTTTCGATCGTCAGCATGTGAGAAAATTCGAGGTAAAATCACACAAGACATTCACCTATACGAAAACACAACCACCCCTTTGGTGGTATAATCCCGATGTTAAAATTCAAAAGGAACGTGTGAGTTATACAGAAAAATGTTAGATAAATTACTGGGAATACTCGATAGATACAACGAAATAGAACATCAATTGACTACCGTGGGTGAAGATTATACCACGGCGATTGAGCTATCTAAAGAACGTGCTGATCTTGAATCCGTCGTTAAAAAAGCCCAGGCATACAAAGACACCCTCGAAAAGATCGAGGAAACTGAACCACTGCTCGATGCTGACGACGAAGAGATGCGTGCAATGGCTGAAATGGAAATGGAAGCCCTGCAAGCAAATCGCGAAAAACTTGAGGAACAACTAAAAAGCATGCTGGTCCCAAAGGACCCGCGAGACAAAAGAAATGTCATCATGGAGATCCGGGCGGGCACCGGGGGAGATGAGGCTGCGTTGTTTGCCGCAGATCTCTTTAGAATGTACACACGCTATGCCGAACGCCAGAACTGGAAAACCGAGATACTTTCTATTCATGAAACCGGGATGGGCGGCATCAAAGAGGTCAGCTTTATGATCAAGGGACAGGGTGCTTATTCTCGCTTGAAATATGAATCCGGTGTACACCGCGTTCAACGCGTGCCGGAAACAGAGTCCCAGGGTAGAATTCACACATCGACCATAACCGTTGCCGTTTTGGCAGAGGTCGACGACGTGGAAATTGAAATTCCTAGCTCTGATATCAGCATCGATGTTTATAAATCTGCAGGTGCCGGCGGGCAGAACGTCCAGAAGAATTCAACGGCGATCCGCATCACCCATCACCCAACGGGTATGGTTGTCGCCTGCCAGGATGAACGATCGCAGCTGCAAAACAAAATGCGCGCGATGAGCATCCTCAAAGCACGTCTTTTTGAGATGGAAGAACAGAAAAAGATAGCTGAGGAAGTTGCCACTCGACGGCTGCAAATTGGCACAGGTGAACGTTCTGAAAAAATCCGTACGTATAACTTCCCTCAAAACCGTGTTACGGATCACAGGGTTAATGTCTCGTCCTATAACCTCAGCGGCGTCCTGGATGGCGATATCGATGAATTTATCGACGAACTGACCCTGGTGGACGAATCCGAGAAATTATCCCTGATTGAGGAGTAAAGCTATCAAGCTTTTAGCATTCAGGCGCGAAATTCAGGATAGGCTGGCTTTAACTGAAGATGAAAACGCCGAGAACACCAGCCTGGTTTTGGCAGCCCATGCTCTCAAAAAAACAAAAACCTGGATTCTCGCGCATGGCGATTATGAACTCCAGGACAAAGAAATCAACACCCTGCAAAATTACATGACAAAATATTTGCAGGGTGTTCCTTTACCTTATATCCTCGGATCATGGGCATTTTTCAACCGCACATTTAAAGTCACACCGGATGTGCTCATTCCACGCCCAGAAACCGAATTATTGGTTGAAAAGGCAATAGCATTTGGTCAGGAAAAGGACTCCCTCACGATTGTGGATGTTGGCACCGGTTCAGGGATTATTGCCATCAGCCTGGCTGCGAGTTTAAATCATGCATCTGTATATGCCCTCGATATCTCAAACGCTGCCCTGGCTGTGGCAAAGGAAAATGCAAAAAACCATCAACAAAGCCGAATTATGTTTGTCCAATCAGATCTTCTATCACCTTTTAGAGGTAGATTTGATTTAATTTGTGCAAATCTCCCTTACATACCCAGTCAAAAAATGGAAAAATTACCCGTTGCCAGGTGGGAACCCAGGCTGGCATTAGATGGCGGCGCATCCGGATTGGAAAGCATCGAAAAACTGCTTTTTCAGGCAAAATCAAGACTAGCGCCCGGCGCTTGCATACTGCTTGAAATTGAATCCTCTCTTGGAACGCAAGCGCTTGAAATTGCTCATCTGACCTTTCCTGGCGCAAAACATCATCTGATCCAGGACCTGGCAGGGCACGATCGGGTTCTTCAAATCCTGCTCTCTTAAACAGCCTGAAATGCGGTTAGAATTGGGGTACACAATACCTTTCCGGGGAGCGAACCATGACCCACACAAGAATCCTGACCACACAAGACCCTCAGGCAGTATCAATCGCTTTCGAAATAATCAAATCCGGTGGAACAATTGCCTTCCCAACCGATACGGTTTACGGATTGGCAGTGGATCCTTTTAACCCTCAAGCAATCAATCGCATCTATGCAATCAAAGAACGATCCATGGAAAAGGCGATCCCCATATTGATTGGTGACCTTCAACAATTGGAGAGCCTTGCATCTGAAATAAATGAAACCGCAAAGATATTAGCTCAAAACTTCTGGCCGGGACCCCTTACACTGATCCTGCCAAAAAACCCTGATCTTCCTGGTGAATTGTCCCAATACCCAACCATTGGCATCCGAATGCCCAATCATGAATTTGCAATCAAACTGATGAGGCATACGGGTCCGCTCGCCACAAGTTCCGCAAACATCTCTGGCGATGCCAACCCAAGGACAGGTCTTGACGTCCTCAGTCAGCTTGGCGGTCGAATTGACCTCTTAATTGATGGCGGAGAAACACCTGGCGCCATACCCTCCACGGTTGTTGATATTAGCTCAAAACCAATAAGACTGCTGAGAGAGGGCTCCATTTCACGATCTGATCTTTCTTCGCTCTTGGGTGAGGACGTCTTATGAAAATGGAAAATGAATTCCTCGCTTTAAACTTTTCCGAAAAATTTGCCACCTTCGAACTTCGTTCAAAAATTTTTCCTGAAACCTGGCTAAAAAGCAGCTTTGAAATACAATGTCATTGTAAAGGTGAGGATACGGAATTAATCGAAGATTTCTGGTCAATTTCGAAAATTGAACACCTTGAAGCGATCGATATGGGGTTTGGAATCCTTGAAATGGAAAACTTGAGGCTTGAAACCGAATTTAGAAATGTGGAAGTGAACATTCGGGTCGGTCTTGAGCAGAAGGAGGGTATGGCTTTTTTCCAGCTTAAGATGATTAATCACGGCAGTCAGCCAATTTTCATAGACCAGCTTGTCCCACTCAAGATCAAGGAAGGCAGCCTGAGCCTCGGAAAATCAAGAAAACCGGACTTAACCTTCTACAGCAATGGCTGGCAGTCCTGGTCAAAAACCGGGACATTCCACCGGGGGGATAAACAGCACACAACATTGATTGGCAGATTCCAAAACCCACAAATTTTCAATCCGGATACGCCACGTCACAAGGACGGAGACCATTTTTCGGGAGATATGTTTGGACTTCTATGTGAAAACACACAGAAAATCGGTCTGCTTGCTGGTTTCATCTCCCAAAAAATGCATTTTGGCAGCCTCGAAACCAGATTATCACCTAACCCAAGTCTGAGAATGTGGGCAAATGGCGATCATGCCCGGCTGGACCCCGGCGAAAGCATACGGACGGATTGGGCTTGCCTGAGCTTTGTAGATCTCAATGACCATAAGCCCATAAGACCCTATCTCAACACCGTTGTAAAAGCGCACAAAATCCAAGCCGAAATTTCTGTGCCGGTTGGATGGTGTTCCTGGTACCATTTTTACCAAAATATCACACAGGAAGATATTGAAGCAAACTTAACATCAGTACTTATCCTGAAAGACCGGGTTCCCCTACCCTTGTTACAGATCGATGACGGTTTTGAAACCTATCCGGGAGATTGGTTTGACTTTGTCCCCGGATTTCCTGAGGGTGTTAAGCCCTTAGCAACAAAAGCATCAAAGGCAGACCTGATCCCGGGGCTCTGGTTGGCGCCCTTCATCGTTCATCCAAAAGCAAAACTGGTAAAAGATCACCCCGAATGGCTCCTCCGCGATAAAAATGGGAAACTGGTATCTGCTGGTTTTGTGTGGAATACCTTCACCTATGCCCTGGACTTAACTCACCCTGCAGCCCTAGATTACGCTTGTGATGTGATCAGAACAGCCGTTAAAGAATGGGGATTTGAGTATCTGAAACTGGATTTTCTTTATGCGGCAGCGCTCAAGGGTCAATATCAGAACCCAACAAAAACGCGCGCCCAGGTCTTGCGCTCCGGCTTAGAAGCATTGCGTCATGCTGCTGGGAAAGATACCATCATGCTGGCATGCGG